>ERZ1034365.1268-NODE-1268-length-13058-cov-3.358524_pt1 | contig 13058 bp, 11 predicted proteins | sample MGYA00520615_ERZ1034365 | MGnify/ENA primary metagenome ERZ1034365 (study PRJEB33736, sample SAMEA104284505) | Azolla filiculoides | biome: Urban; feature: Water surface; material: Ditch water | place: Netherlands | collected 2015-10-28 | depth 0-0.1 m ... | reverse complement strand
GTGATAAGCCATCGTGTTCTCGTCGATCTCGCTGATGCCGCCTTCCTGGGCGCGCAGGCAGCCGGCGAAGTAGCGGAAGTGGTCCACGGTCAGCGGAATGTCGGCGTTCAGGGTTTCGCGGATCGCCTTGCCGTTGTCCACGGTCTCGGCATAGGCCAGCAGTTCCAGGTTGGCTTCGATGCGGTCGGCGATCTTGAGCAGGAGGTTGCTGCGGGTGGCGGCGTCGGTCTTGCCCCAGGCGTCGGCGGCGGCATGCGCAGCGTCGAGCGCCAGCTCGATGTCTTCCGCCGTGGAACGGGCGGCCTGGGTGTAGACCTTGCCGTTCACCGGGGTGATCACGTCAAAGTACTGGCCTTTGACCGGGGCCACCCACTGGCCGCCGATGAAGTTGTTGTACTGGGACTTGTAGACGATTTTTGCGCCGTCGGCGCCAGGTGCTGCGTAGATCATGAAGGTCTCCTCGTTGTGACTGTGGATTCAAGCGTTTCCCTTGCGGGCAAGCGTTGTTTCTCAAGTCCTGTGCCAGCCCGGAGCAGGATGAAAGATCCTTGATTTCAAACGTCTTTTTCAGGTTCCATGGCGTCTTTCACTTGTTGCGTTGCGTTCCAGTCCGTGACACCTGTCACAAAACGGAACACCCCGGGGTGGTGTACACCTATGCTTGCGCGTTCATATCGCTGAGGATTCAGCCGATGGATACGATCCGGGCACGGATACCGGTATGGAACCCAGAGAACAGGCCTCAGTCTGTCCAGGAGACAAGTTTGCAAACACCCTTTCCCGAGACCGCCCTGCGTCAGGCGCGCTGGCATCTGCTGGAGCATGGCGATTGCCCGTCCGAAGGCATCGACGAGCGTGTGGCCCGCTCGTGGCGGCGCAGTCTGGCCGCCGGGCTGATGCCGGCAGGGCGCGCGCGGGACACCGAGCACGCCAGTGGCAGCGGCCTGCGCGAAGCCCGCGCCTTCAACCACGACCTGCTGCTGCATTCGCAGCCGGTCATGGAGTACCTGTTCGAGCAGGTGCGCCACAGCCAGGGCATGGTGATCCTGGCGGACCAGCGGGGCACCCTGATGCACACGCTGGGGCATGCCGACTTCCTCAGCAAGGCCGAGCGCGTGGCGCTGGCGTCCGGGGCGTCCTGGAACGAGCAGCACCGGGGCACCAACGCGATTGGCACCGCGCTGATCGAGGGCGGCGGGATCGAGATCCATGGCGCCGAGCATTTTTTCGAACGCAATGATTTCCTGACCTGCACCGCCGTGCCCATCCTGTCCAGCCGGGGCGAGACCATGGGCATTCTGGACATCTCCGGGGACCAGCGCAGCGGGCATCCGCACACGCTGGGGCTGGTCAGCATGGCCGCCCGCATGATCGAAAACCGGCTCATCACCGCCAGCAGCCGGCACCCCATCCGGCTTCATCTGCACGCCCATCCGCAGGGCATTGGCACTGTCGCCGAGGGCATTCTGGCGTTGTCCAGTGATGGCTGGATCGTCGGTGCCAACCGCAGCGGGCTGGCCCTGCTGGGCATGACGGCGGCCGATCTGGGCAGCTTGCCGCTGGAGCGTCGCCTGGACGTCCGGCTGGACGAACTGCTGTCCCGTCACCGGCGCAAGCCCGGTCAGCCGACGCGGGTGACGCTGCACGATGGCACGCCGCTGTATGCGCAGGTGTACCTGCACAACGTGGCTGTGGCCGCCCCAGCAGCGCCTGCGCTTCCTGCCGCGCTCGTGCATATTGACGACGCCCTGGCGCGCCTGGACACGGGCGACCTGCGCTGGCGCGCCGCCACCGACAAGGCCCGCCGGGTGGCCGGCAAGTCGATTCCATTGCTGATCCAGGGCGAGTCGGGTGTCGGGAAGGACTTGTTTGCGCGCGCCACGCACGACAGCGGGCCGCGCCGTGGGCAGCCGTTTGTCGCCATCAACTGTGCCGCCATGCCGGAGCACCTGATCGAGGCCGAGCTGTTCGGCTACGCGCCGGGCGCCTTCACCGGTGCGCGGCGCGAAGGCAGCCCGGGGCGGCTGCGCGAGGCCCACGGCGGCACGCTGTTTCTGGACGAGATCGGCGACATGCCGCTGGCCCTGCAGACCCGGCTGCTGCGCGTGCTGCAGGAGCGGCGGGTCACGCCCGTGGGCAGCGGGCAGTCGGTGGAGGTGGATTTCGCGCTGGTCTGCGCCACCCACCGCAAGCTGCGCGAGGCGGCAGAAAACGGCAGCTTCCGCAGCGACTTGTACTACCGCATCAACGGCCTGACGGTGCAGCTGCCGGCCTTGCGTGAGCGCACGGATTTCGAGTTGCTGACCCAGCGGCTGCTGGACGGGCTGGAGCCGGGGCGTGGCGTGCACCTGGCGCACGACCTGCTGGCCCGCCTGCGGGCGCATGCCTGGCCCGGTAACCTGCGCCAGGTCGCCAGTGTGCTGCGCACGGCGTGCGCCATGCTGGGTGACGGCGAGGCGTGCATCACCTGGACGCATCTCAGCGATGATCTGCTCGAAGAACTCGCTGCAGAAAACACGCCCGCAGTTGCGCCCCCCGAAAAGGCAACCCACGCCGGGGCAGCGCCGGGACTGCTGCTGACACCGGCGGGTGGCGAAAGTCTGGATGCCTTGTCCCGCGCCGCCATCCGGCGTGCGTTGGACAGCAGTGCCGGCAACATTTCGCAGGCGGCCCGCCGGCTGGGGATCAGCCGGCAGACGCTGTACCGCAAGCTCAACGACTGAGGCTGTCCGTTTCGACGTTCGCCGCAGCAGTGGCGTGCGGTTTCTCACGCCGGTAATCCCACCACGGCAAGACTTTGCGCATCGACAGCACCTCGCCGCTTTGCAGCGGCGCGTAGCCGGGAATGGCCGCCAGTTCCTCTTGCCAGGCGGGGGTCTGCAGCAGTTGCAGCAAGGCCAACACCCCGGGCAGCGCCAAGGCGGACTTGAGACACACCAGATGGTAGATCTCGTCGGCCAGCGGCACGAAATCCAGGCCGGCGCCTTGTGCTGCAGCCGCAATGCCCAGGCCCGCATCGACCTGGCCTGCTGCCACGGCCTGGGCCACGGCGGCGTGCGAGGGTTCGGTGTGCGCGTAGCCCGTGATGTCGCCCGCCGCCAGCCCGGCCCGGGCCAGCAACTCGTCCAGCACCACGCGGGTGCCGCTGCCCAGGGCGCGGTTGGCAAACCGGGCGCGGCAACTTGCTACATCCTGCAAGCTGCGCAGGCCCAGCGGGTTTCCCCGCGCGACCATCAGGCCCTGGGCGCGCTGCGCAAAGCCGATGATCTTGTGCTGGCCCGGTTGCAGCAGGGGCTTGTAGGTGCGCTCCGTCAGGGTCTTGCCGGCGGTGTGCTGCAGGGTGTGAAACCCTGCCATCACGCAGCGCCCCTCGTTCAGGGCGCGGATCGCATCCACGCTGCCGGTGAAGCGGATGTCCAGGTGCAGCTTGCCCAGACGGGCCGCGTGCGCGCGCAGCGCGGGCAGGGCGTCGTCGTGGCTGGCGTACAGCGCCAGCACATGCGCGGACGGGTCGAAGGCCACCGCAAACGCGCGCTCCAGGTCGGCGCGCAAGGCGTCAATCTGCGGACTCAGGCGCGCCTGGGCCTGGCGCTCGGCCCACATCAGCTTGGCACCAAACTCCGACAGCCGGGCAGACTGGCCCTTTTCCCAGATGATCAACTCGTTGCCCAGTTCGTTTTCCCAGCGCTTGAGTTCACCCCAGACGTGGCGGTACGACAGCCCCAGCGTGCGCGCCGCTGCCGAAATCGAACCCTGGGCGTCCACGGCCTGCAGCAGATCGATCAGCGGGTGGCGGACCAGCGCAGCGCCGGCGTCGCGGCTGAGTGTGTAATGAAGCTGGACCCTATGCACGGAAGAACATATCGCTGGGAATTGATCGGGTGCCTACGATACCCGATCCCACCAGATTGCCCGCCCTTTGCGCCATGTCCACCTTTTCTGAGAGCGCCGCCACCGCGCTGGCGCTGATTGCGTCCTTTGATCCAGGCCTGTGGACGGTGGTCGGCCGCTCGCTGGCCGTGAGTGCTACCGCCTGCGTGATCGCCTGTGGCCTGGGGTTGGGGCTCGGGGCCTGGCTGGCTGTGGCGCGTTTTGCGGGGCGCGATGCCGTGCTTACGGTACTGAATACCTTGCTGGCCCTGCCCTCGGTGGTGGTGGGGCTGCTGGTGTACCTGCTGCTGTCACGTACCGGCCCGCTGGGCTTTCTGGGCTGGATGTTCAGCTTCAAGGCCATGGTGCTGGCGCAGGTGGTGCTGGTGGTGCCAGTGGTCACCGCACTCACCCGCCAGACGGTGGAAGACGCCGAGCGGGCCCATGGCGAGCAGCTGCGCTCCCTGGGCGCAGGCACGGGCTTGCGCGGCCTGCTGCTGGCCTGGGACGAGCGCTATGCCTTGCTGACCGTGCTGATTGCCTCGTTCGGCCGGGCGATCTCAGAGGTAGGCGCGGTGATGATCGTCGGCGGCAATATCGATGGCTTTACCCGCGTCATGACCACCGCCATCGCGCTGGAGACCAGCAAGGGCGACCTGCCGCTGGCGCTGGCGTTGGGGTTGATCCTGCTGGTGGTGGTGCTGTTGCTCAATGCGCTGATTTCCGGTGTGCGCCACTGGCGCGAGCGGCTGGACGGTGGCGTGGTGGCACCGGCGGCGGTGCTGGCGGCATGAAACGCGACGCCTTCAACGGCGCCCTGGTGGCGCCTGTGCGACGGCCTCCGGGCGCGTCGGAGTCCGGCGCTGCCTCCCGGGTGGCGGCCGCAGACCTTCCCCTGCTGTTCGAATTGCGCACCGTGCGCGTACGGCTGGGGCCGGTGCACGCGCTGCAGGACGTGACGCTGCAGGTCCGCCATGGCGAACGGGTCGCGCTGGTCGGTGCCAACGGCTGTGGCAAGAGCACCTTGCTGCGCCTGCTCAACGGCCTGCTGCAACCCGCCGCAGGGCACATCGCACGTGATGCCGCCGCCCGCCAGGCCCTGCTGTTCCAGCGGCCCCACATGCTGCGCACCTCGGCGCGCAACAACATCGCGCTCGGCCTCTGGCTGGGGGGGCTGCGCTGGCCGGACGCCCGCGTGCGGGCCGATGCGGCCCTGGCGCGCGTCGGCATGACGGACCTGGCCGGCCGCAACGCCAGGACCCTCTCGGGCGGGCAGCAGCAGCGCCTGGCGCTGGCCCGCGCCTGGGCCAGCCGGCCTGACGTGTTGCTGCTGGACGAGCCCACAGCCAGCCTGGACCCCCGCGCCAAGCACGAGGTGGAAACGCTGGTGGCGGAGTTCACCACCGGGTTCACACCGGGCCGCGCGGGCGACGGGCCCATTTCACTGGTCTTTGCCAGCCACAACCTGGGCCAGGTCAAGCGCCTGGCCACCCGCGTGATGTACCTGGAACATGGCCGCGTGCTGGCCGACCTGCCTGTGGATCAATTTTTCAACGGCCCGTTGCTGCAGATGCAGTACCCGGCTGCCCATTTGTTCGTTAAAGGAGAGCTTCCATGAAGGTTTTAAAGGTTTTTGGGCACTATCCCAGCGTGAAATGGTCATTGTTAGCTATTGGATTGGTAGCGTCTGGTCTGGCCCAGGCGCAGTCCATCGTGATGTCCTCGACCACTTCGACGGAGCAGTCGGGGCTGTTCGGCTACCTGCTGCCCGAGTTCAAGAAGGCCAGCGGCCTCGACATCAAGGTCGTCGCCCTGGGCACGGGCCAGGCGCTGGACACAGCGCGCCGCGGTGATGCCGACGTGGTGTTCGTGCACGACCAGGCCGCCGAGGAGAAGTTCGTGACCGAAGGCTTTGGCGTCAAGCGCTACCCGGTCATGTACAACGACTTCGTGCTGATCGGCCCCAAGGCCGACCCCGTGGGCACCAAGGGCCGTGACATCGTCGCGGCATTGAAGAAGCTCAGCGCCGCCAACGGCGCTTTCGTGTCGCGCGGCGACAAGAGCGGCACCCACGCCGCCGAACTCCGTTTCTGGAAGATGGCGGACCTGGCCGACAAAAAAGGCAGCGGCTACAAGGAATGCGGCTGCGGCATGGGCCCGGCGCTCAACATGGCCGCCTCCACCGGCGGCTACGTGCTGGCCGACCGCGGCACCTGGCTCAATTTCAAGAACCGCGCCGATCTGGCCGTGCTGGTGGAAGGCGACAACAAGCTGTTCAACCAGTACGGCGTGATGGTCGTCAATCCGGCCAAACATCCGCATGTGAAGGCCGCCGACGCGCAGAAGTTCGTGGACTGGGTGGTGTCGCCCACCGGCCAGAACGTGATTGCCGGCTACAAGATCGGCGGCGAGCAGCTGTTCTTCCCCAACGCCACGAAGTGAGGTCGGGCCATGACCTATTCGTGCAAGGCCGTGGCGCTGGCCGTGGTGGCGCTCGGCCTGGCGGGCTGCGGCAGTGCGGGCAAGGCACCGGGCGTGTCTGAACTGTCCGGCGCGCCGATCCAGGTTTATGCGGCCGGCAGCCTGCGCGAGGTCCTCACGGCGATTGCCAGCGAACACGAAGCCCGCACCGGGCAGAAGATCGCGCTGACGTTTGGTGCCTCCGGCCTGCTGCGCGAGCGCATTGAAAAAGGCGAGGCGGCGCAGGTCTTTGCTTCGGCCGACACCGAGCATCCGCGACGCCTGGCAACCCGGGGCGGCTGGCAGGCGCCCGTGGTCTTTGCCCGCAACGCCCTGTGCGCGCTGACCAGCGACCAGATCAACGCCACGCCGGCCACGCTGCTGGCAACATTGCTGCAATCGACCGTGCGCTTGGGCATTTCCACGCCCAAGGCCGACCCGGCGGGCGATTACGCCTGGGCCCTGTTCGGCAAGGCCGACGCGCTGCATCCCGGCGCCACGGCGCGGCTGCAAGCCAAGGCGCTCCAGCTCACCGGCGGCGCCGACTCGCCCAAGGCGCCACCCGGGCGCGGGACCTATGCCTGGGTCATGGACCAGGGGCAGGCCGATGTGTTCCTGACCTACTGCACCAACGCGGTGTCGGCACAGAAGGAAGTGCCGCGCCTGAAGATCGTGGAAATCCCCCCTGCACTGCAGGTGGGCGCGGCCTACGGCGTGACGGTGCGCGACGGGGCGCCCGGTGCGGCTGGCGCCTTTGTGCAGGCCCTGCTGGGCGCGCCCGCGCAGGCCGTGTTCAGCCGGTCCGGATTCAGGCAGCCCTGAGGGGCGTCAGTCCAGCAGCGCCACGCCCTTGACCTGGGCGAACACGGTTTTGCCGGGCGCCAGTTGCAGGGCCGACGCAGACTTCTGCGTCACGCGTGCCAGCAGGCGTGCCGCACCTTCATCCGGTGCCAGCAGGTGCAGGCCGCCTGCGTCCAGCGCCACCATGACGTAGCCGGGGCTGTCTTCGCGCAGTTCGGTCACGGTGGCGGACAGCACGTTGAGGATGCTGGTGTCCGTCTGGCGTGTGAGGGTCAGACTCACGTCGCGGGCCTGCACCCGCAGGCGCACCGCTTGGCCGAGCGGGCGCGCCGGATGGCGTGGCGGGGTGACGAAGCGCAGGCAACCGCCCGGGAAACCCACTTGTGTCAGGTGAAAGTCCGGCTCGTGGGCCTGGACCGTGCCCTGGATGACGGCCGCAGCCATGTCGCCCTGCGCCAGCGGCAGGTTGAGCCGGGTCAACAAGGTGGACGTCGGGCCGCTGGCGGTCACACGGCCGGCCTCCAGCAGCACCAGATGGTCGGCCAGGCGGGCCACTTCGTCGATGGCGTGGCTGACGTAGAGCACCGGGATGTCCAGCTCGGCCTGCAGCCGCTCCAGGTACGGCAGGATCTCGGCCTTGCGCGCGGCGTCGAGCGCGGCCAGCGGTTCGTCCATCAGCAGCAGCCGGGGGCTGGCGGCCAGCGCCCGGGCGATGGCCACGCGCTGGCGTTCGCCGCCGGAGAGTTCGTGCGGCCAGCGCTGCAACAGGTGGCCAATGCCCAGCAGCGCCAGCGGATGGTCCCAGCCGTGCCGGCGCTCGGCCGTGGGGGTGCGCTTGAAACCGAATTGCAGGTTGTCCTGCACGTTGAGGTGATCGAACAGGCTGGCTTCCTGAAACACGACGCCCAGTGCACGCCGGTGTACGGGGCGGAAAATGCCCTGCGCGCTGTCCTGCCAGACTTCACCTGCCACACAAATGCGACCCTGTGCCGACGGCTCCAGACCGGCGAGCACCCGCAGGCAGGTGGTCTTGCCCGAGCCCGAGGCACCAAACAGCGCCGTGATGCCACGGCCAGGGAGCTCCAGGGCCACGTCCAGCGTGAAGCCGGGTCGCTGCAACGTGGCCTGGAACTGGATGGCTGGCGGCGCACTTGCGGGAGGGCCGGGGGGGCGGGGCACTGGGGGCCTTGGGGAGATCGGGGTCATGGGGGTGTGTCCCTGCGGCGTTCGCCGTTGTAGAGGTGCAGCGCCAGCAGCACCACAAACGAGAAGCCCAGCATCACGGCGGCGAGCCGGTGGGCATCGGCGTATTCCAGCGCCTCCACATGGTCGTAGATCTGCACCGAGATCACGCGCGTCACGCCGGGGATGTTGCCGCCCACCATCAGCACCACGCCAAATTCACCCACGGTGTGCGCAAAGCTCATGACCGCGCCGGAAATCAGGCCCGGCTTGCACAGCGGCAGCACCACGCTGAAAAACGTATCGCGCGGCGAGGCCCGCAGGCTGGCCGCCACCTCCAGCGGGCGGGTGCCCATTGCCTCCATGGCATGCTGCACGGGCTGCACCATGAAGGGCAGCGAATACAGCACCGAGGCCAGGACCAGCCCCGCAAACGTGAAGGGCAGCACGCCCAGCCCCAGCGCCTGCGTCCATTGCCCGACCGTGCCGTGCGGCCCCATGAGCACCAGCAGATAAAAACCCAGCACCGAGGGCGGCAGCACCAGCGGCAAGGCCACGAGCGCGCCCAGCGGTTTTTTGAAGACCGACCGCGTGCGCGTCAGCCACCAGGCCAGTGGCGTGCCGATGACCAGCAGGATGAGGGTGGTCAGCGTGGCGACCTGCAGCGTCAGGCCGATGGCTTGCAGATCGGAGGCGGTCAGCAACATGCCGTGGTTCTCAGAGGTCGTAGCCGTAGGAGCGGATCAGGTCCTGGATGGCCGGACTTTTCAGGAGACGCATCAAGGCCTGGGCGGCAGGGTTGGCGGCGCCGCGCTGCAGCACCACGGCGTCCTGGCGGATCGGTGCGTACAGGGGCTGCGGAACGAGCCATATCGAGCCGCTCTTGAGCCGGCCGCCTTCGAGCACCTGCGACAGCGCCACAAAACCCAACTCGGCGTTGCCGGTGTGTACAAAGCCGAAGGTCTGGCCGATGCTTTCGCCCTGCACCAGCTTGGGCGCCAGTGCGGTTGCAAGCCCCAGTTGGTCCATCACCTGCACCGCAGCCACGCCATAAGGCGCCACCTTGGGGTTGGCATAAGCCAGCTTGCGGAACTGGCCGCCTTTGAGCACCTCGCCTTTCGGATCGACCCGGGTGGCATCGGCCGACCACAGCACCAGCTTGCCGGTGGCGTAGGTGAAGCGGCTGCCGGCCTGCGTCAGACCGTCTTTTTCCAGTTGGGCCGGGGCCTGGGTGTCGGCGGCCAGCAGCACCTCAAACGGCGCGCCGTTGCGGATCTGTGCCACCAGTTTGCCGGTGGCCCCCGCCGTGATGTTGAGCGTGTGGCCCGTGGTCTTTTCCAGCACGGCGGCGACCGCCTTGAGGGGCTCGGCGAAGTTGGCGGCCACAGCCACCCGGGCTTCGCCTGCACCACAGGGCATGGACGCGGCGCAGCCCAGGACGGCGATCAGGAAGACATTCTTCAGCTTCAGTTGCATGGCGACATCGTGGCGGTGGGGGAGGGACAGGTCCGCAAGCGGCACGCAGGCGGGCTCGCCACAGGCGGCTACAGCGGGGTCCGCTGTCCGAGTTTGCGGTACACCGTGGCGCGGCTGATGCCCAGCGCGCGGGCGGCTTGCTGGACATTGCCTTTGGCGTCCGCGACGGCCTTGCGGATGAGTGCGATTTCCAGGTCTTTCAGCGGGACGCGTTCCGCCGTCGGGACTCTGGCCGGCGCGGTTCCGGGGCGGTGCGTGAGCGCCTGCAGGCGCAGGCCGGACCAGAGCGGCACTTCCATTGCGGTACCTGCTTCGCCGCTGGCGTCGAACAGCATCTCGAAGGGCAGGGCGAACACCTCGCTGCCGTGCACCCGGACGCCGTCGCGCGCTGTGAGTTGCGCCACCATCTGCCGGGCTGTCGGGTTGGCGCCGGTCACCCAGCCATCGGCATCCAGGCAGACCAGTCCGTCGGTCTCGTCGCCCAGTGCGCGGCCGGGCCAGTTCAGGCGCACCAGCAGGCTGTGGGGCTGGCGCAGTGTCATGGCGTTTTCGATGCTGCGCGCGGATTGCACCACCAGGTGCCGGAGTTCCGGGCGTTCGATCGCTTCAATGCCGGTCAGGTCCAGCATGCCCACGCATTGCCCGTCAGGTCCGGACAGTGGGGCGCCGGCACAACTGTAGACCGAGGTTTCAGTGAAAAAGTGCTCGCCCCGGTGCAGCCACACGGGTTGCTGCTCGATCAGTGCCGCGCCGATGGCGGAGGTGCCCACCGTGGGCTCGGTCAGGTCCACGACAATGCGGGCGTTCAGGTTGGCGCGCCGGTCGCTGCGATCAATCGGGCCGTTGACATCGACCACCACGCCGTGTGCGTTGGTCAGGATGGCGAAGTAGCGTGTGTTGGCGATGGCGCGGCCCAAGGCATCCAGCACGGGGCGGGCGGCTTCGATGAGGTCGTGATTGGCCTCGGTGGTGCGTCGCAAGGCGTGCACGGAAATCACGTCAAAGGCCACAGGTTCCCCCGGCTGCTGCCCGCTGGCCAGGCAACGCTGCCAGGACCGCTCGATCCACGGCGCCAGCGCTGGGGCCGGTGCCTGCGCATCCCGGTGCAACACGGCGCGGCGGGCCGCGGCGATCTGCGCGAGCCGGTCCTGGCCCAGTGCAGGCAAAGGAGGCAGCGGGCGGTGCGGGGTCGGCATGGTCTGGGTGGAAATTTGAAGCTGGATTGTCCGGCATTTGCGGGTTGCCGGGGCACGGACGGCCGTTTCGATCGCGCCGCGGGGGACTGTCGCATCTTGAGAATTTCTCGACAGGTTCAGTGGAAATCAGGGTTTGTACTAGGTGCAAGGCGGTGCCTGCCCAGAACAATCACTATGCAATTATTTTCATAGGCAAGGCATTTCATAGGTGCCACACCCACAGGAGACACAGATGCAAAAAGTGTTGCACATCAACGCAGACAAATGCACGGGCTGCATGCAGTGCGAAATGGCCTGTTCCTTCGAGAACTACGGCACCTACGCCACCGCCAAGTCGCGCATCAAGGTCTTTGACTTCCACCACACCGGCAAAAAAGTGCCCTACACCTGCACCCAGTGCGACGAGGCCTGGTGCCTGCACGCCTGCCCGGTGGAGGCCATCACGGTGGACAAGGCCACGGGCGCGAAAGTGGTCAACGAGACCACCTGCGTGGGCTGCAAGGTCTGCACCATCGCCTGCCCGTTCGGCACGATCAACTACGTGCAGGAGACCGGCAAGGTGCAGAAATGCGACCTGTGCGGCGGTGATCCGGCCTGCGCCACGGCCTGCCCCACGGGCGCCATTACCTTCATCGACGCCAACTGGACGGGGCTGGGCAAGATGGCCCAGTGGGCCGACAAGTTGGGCAATCAACCTTCCGCTGCGTAAGGAGCACACACCATGTCCTGGGCTGGAAAAATTCTCCGCGTCAACCTGACCGCTGGCACCGTCACGTCAGAACCCCTCAACATGGACTGGGCACAGGCCTACCTGGGCTCGCGTGGCCTGGGGTCCAAGTACCTCATCAGCGAAGTCGATCCGAAGGTCGATCCGCTGTCGCCGGACAACAAGATCATCTGGGCCACCGGCCCGCTGACCGGCACCATGGCCTCCACGGGCGGCCGTTACACCGTCATCACCAAGAGCCCGCTGACCGGCGCCATTGCCTGCTCCAACTCGGGCGGCTACTGGGGTGCCGAGTTCAAGATGGCCGGCTGGGACATGGTCATCTTCGAGGGCAAATCGGCCAAGCCGGTGTATCTGTACGTCAATGACGACGTGGCCGAACTGCGCGACGCCGCCCATCTGTGGGGCAAGAGCGTGTGGGAGACAGAAGAGATCATCAAGAAGGGCTTGCAAGACCCGCTGACCCGCGTCTCCAGCATCGGCAAGGCCGGCGAAAACGGCGTGCTGTTCGCCGCCGTGGTCAACGACCTGCACCGCGCTGCCGGCCGCTCGGGCGTGGGCACCGTGATGGGCAGCAAGAACCTCAAGGCGATTGCGGTGCGCGGCACCAAGGGCGTGGGCAACATCCGCGACCCCAAGGCCTTCATGAAGGTGATTGCCGAGAAGAAGAAGATCCTCGCGGAAAACGGCGTCACCGGCCAGGGCCTGCCGGCCTACGGCACCCAGGTGCTGATGAACGTCATCAACGAAGTGGGCGCGCTGCCCACGCGCAACCACCAGGACGTGCAGTTCGAAGGCGCCAAGGACATCTCGGCCGAAGCCATGGCCACGCCGCGCAAGACCGACGGCAAGAAACAGCTGGTGACCAACCAGGCCTGCTTTGGCTGCACCATCGCCTGCGGGCGCATCAGCAAGATGGACCAGAACCACTTCACCGTGGCCAACAAGCCGCAGTATTGGGGGGCCTCCGGCGGCCTGGAGTACGAAGCGGCCTGGGCGCTGGGCGCGGCCAACGGCGTGAACGATCTGGAAGCCCTGCAGTACGCCACCATGATCTGCAACGAGGAAGGCATCGACCCGATCAGTTTCGGCGCGACCATCGGCGCGGTGATGGAGCTGTACGAGATGGGCGTGCTGAGCAAGGATCAGATCGGCATCGAGGCGCCGTTCGGCTCGGCCCAGGCGCTGGCCTTCCTGGTCGAAGAGACCGTGAACGGCCGCGGCTTCGGCAAGGAAATCGGCCAGGGCTCCAAGCGCCTGACCGCCAAATACGGCCACCCCGACCTGTCGATGAGCGTCAAGGGCCAGGAATTCCCGGCCTATGACGGCCGCGTCATCCAAGGTAT
>ERZ1034365.1267-NODE-1267-length-13062-cov-7.402464_pt1 | contig 13062 bp, 10 predicted proteins | sample MGYA00520615_ERZ1034365 | MGnify/ENA primary metagenome ERZ1034365 (study PRJEB33736, sample SAMEA104284505) | Azolla filiculoides | biome: Urban; feature: Water surface; material: Ditch water | place: Netherlands | collected 2015-10-28 | depth 0-0.1 m ... | reverse complement strand
AAGGTACCTCGCGGTGACCGCACTGGTGTCGTGATTGAACCCATGCTGACCGATCAGTGGTTCGTCGCTATGAGCAAACCCGGTGCCGATGGCAAGTCGATCACACAAAAGGCGCTGGACGTCGTTTCCAGCGGCGAAATCCGCTTCCACCCAGAAAACTGGGTGAACACCTACAACCAATGGCTGAATAATATTCAGGACTGGTGTATCTCGCGCCAGCTCTGGTGGGGTCATCAGATTCCAGCCTGGTATAGCGATAGCGGCAAGGTCTATGTGGCGCACGATGAAGCCGAAGCAAAAGCACTGGCGGCCGCAGCTGGCGACACCGGCGCAGTCCGCCGTGATGAAGACGTACTGGATACCTGGTACTCCAGCGCGCTATGGCCTTTCTCGACGCTCGACTGGACACCTGATTGGCCCGCAACGCCGAACGCCATGCTGGAACGCTACCTGCCAACCAGCGTGCTCGTCACCGGCTTTGACATCATTTTCTTCTGGGTTGCCCGCATGGTGATGATGACGAATCACCTGACAGGTCGCATTCCATTCAAAGACGTCTACGTACACGGCCTGATCCGCGATGCCAAGGGTCAGAAAATGAGTAAGTCCAAGGGCAATGTGCTTGATCCGATCGATCTCATCGACGGCATCACGCTTGATGAGCTCATCAAGAAGCGCACCTTCGGCCTGATGAATCCAAAGCAGGCACAGAGCATCGAAAAGGAAACGCGTAAAGAATTCCCGGAGGGCATTCCGAGCTTCGGGACCGATGCATTGCGCTTTACGTTTACCTCTCTGGCCAGCCCGGGTCGCGACATCAAGTTCGATCTCTCACGCTGCGAAGGCTATCGCAACTTCTGCAACAAGCTGTGGAACGCCACACGTTTCGTGCTGATGAATACCGAAGAACAGGATTGCGGCATTGATGCAGCAGAAGCAGACCTCAAGTTTTCGGCGGCCGATCGCTGGATCGTCAGCCTGCTACAGCGTGCTGAGGCAGAAATCGGCCAACAACTTGGCGAATATCGCTTTGACCTCGCTGCACAAGCGCTCTATCACCTGGTGTGGGATGAGTACTGTGACTGGTATCTGGAAATCGCCAAGACGCAGATCCAGACTGGCACCCCGGAAGAACAACGTGCCACGCGTCTTACATTGCTGCGCGTGCTTGAAACCATTCTGCGCTTAGCGCACCCGTTCATTCCGTTCATTACCGAAGAGCTGTGGCAAACGATTGCACCGATGGCGGGCCGTAAAAATGGCGAAACAATTCTTCTTGCCGCTTACCCTGTTGCGGACGATGCACTGATTGATGCAACAGCAGAAGCTCAGATTGATCGACTCAAGGGACTGGTTTCTGCATGTCGTAATCTGCGTGGTGAAATGAGCTTGTCACCGGCAACAAAAGTGCCACTCATTGTTGCCGCACCTACGTCTGAACAAGCCGAACTGGCCAGTGCAAGTGCAGTACTGAAAGCACTAGCCAAACTGGCTGACGTTCGTTTCGTTGAAACACTGCCAACGGATGCGATGGCGCCTGTTGCTGTTTTAGGCAACATCCAGCTCATGCTCGAAGTAGAAATTGACGTGCCTGCTGAAATTGCGCGACTGAAAAAAGAGATTGAACGCCTGGAAGGCGAAATCAAAAAAGCCGAAGGCAAGCTCAGCAATGCCTCATTTGTTGATCGCGCGCCACCCGCCGTGGTGGAACAAGAGCGTCAACGCATGGCCGACTTTAGCAATACGTTGGCAATGCTGAAGCCACAACTGGCTAAATTAAAGGCGAGCTGAGATATAGAAAAGCTACTTGAGATAGGCCGGCATTAAGCCGCGTAGGGCATTGCCCACGCGCAGCCGGCCTTCTCTGGATGCTGCTTTGATATCCGAAATAGTCAGCAATGACTCGCTTACTTCGCCTCGGGCCATTAATTCTGCACGCAATACACCGGGCAACAGCCCGCAGCGCACCGGTGGCGTGAGCAAGCGATGACCTTCTTTTACAAACACATTGCTCCGCCCGCCTTCACAAACCAAACCTGCCTGATTACAGAACAAGGCATCAAAGGCTTGCTGCGCAACAGCAGCCTCTATCGCCGCATCGTACAGTGATCGCGCTGAAGTTTTATATCGCAATAACGGGTTAAAGCTATCGAGACGCTCTGTCGCCCAGACCAATGCAACCCGATCAGCCAAAGGCGGCAATGCCGACCAACTTGAACGCAATGAACCATTGTGTTCAAGATCAATACGCACGCGATAGGATTTAACTTCTGAGTTAACAGGTGCTTTTTGTCGCACTTCAGCTTTGACCTGCCAGAGCAACGATTCGAATGCCTGCACATCAAAAGAAAAACCGAGTGAGTATGCCGCAGCTGACAGGCGTGCCCGATGCCCACGATAGCGCGGATAAATCTCAACCAAGGGCAACGTCGCTTCAAATTCAACCGAAGGCAACTCTAAGCGCAGGGTTTCAAAGAGAGTAAATCCTGGATCGGGTTTAACCAGAAAATCGCTCTTTAATAGGCATTCCGCATACTCTGCCTCGGCATCCGAGTCCCAGACGATCCCACTGCCCACACCAAGCACACCAGAACGAGAGGCCAGACTTTCGCCCGTAGGCGGATCAAGCACGAGGGTACGTATTGCCACATTGGCCTGTATCTTTTCTGCCGTAGCCCAGCCAATACTGCCTGTATACAAACCTCTGGGGGCGGCTTCCCATCCATGGATCTTCTGCATGGCTGCCACTTTGGGCGCACCCGTAATAGAGCCACAGGGAAACAAGGCCGTTATGAGGTCTTTAAGACGCGTCGTATCCAGAGTCGCCGAAATAGTTGAGGTCATTTGATGCACCGTTGCATAGGCTTCAATATCAAACAGACTATCAACGACCACACTACCTGCTTTTGCAACACGCCCCAGATCATTACGCAGCAAATCAACAATCATCAGATTTTCTGCGCGATTCTTCTCGGACGCTCTAAGCGCTTGAGCGTGCGCCTGATCAACTTCATCGTCTGTGCAGCGCGGCGATGTTCCTTTCATCGGGCGTACCAGTATCCGATCACCATCGACTGCGAAAAACAGCTCTGGCGAAAGCGACAACACCTGATACTCCGGCATATCTATATACGCCGCGTATGCCGTTGGCTGGGCTTGCGCCAGACTCAGAAAAGCTTTGGCAGGATCGCCATACAGCGTGACATCCAAAGGCAAGGTGTAATTCACCTGATAGATTTCACCCTCAGCAATGGCCCTCCGGATCTTCTCAACCTTCTTGGCATAGCTTTCTGCACCCAATTCTGCACTGCCACGGACGCATCCTGCAGGCCGGTGGCTCGAACGCGTCAACAGCCAGGCGTCTGCCTGTGCCCGAGTCAGCCATTGGGCTTCGTCAAAGACCCAGATGTAGCCTAACGGTGGCTGCGCAGCTTCGTCACCGGCGTACCGGTTTTCAACAGCTGGCTCCAGCAAGGCACCAATTTCATAGTCCAACGCAAATACAACTTGCCTACCTTGGGCCCGTGCCTTATCAGCAGCCTCAAGCGCTGCAACGAGCGTCACTTGATCAGAAGCTACCCACGTAGACTGAGTCGATGTACAAAGTAAACTTTTCGCTGCGGCGGCATCTGCCGTGCCATCGCGAAAAAGAATTGCCGGAATACTTGCGTGCTGCACGCTTATTTACGCTTCAGATAAAAAACCAGGCAATCATCGACCGGGAGGACCTGCAATAGCACATGCCCTGTCTGACGAGCGAATGCGGCAAAGTCCTCTTTTGTTGCCGGATCTGTTGCACGAATTTCCAGCACTTCGCCGCTGGCCATTTCTGCCAGTGCTTTTTTAGTGCGCAGAATCGGCATTGGGCATTTCAACCCGGACACATCAAGCTGACGATCCGGTACATATGAAGTTAGTTCACTCATGGCTTACATGAAAGATGCGTTTATCAGAATGGCGACTTGTTCGCATTTTTGCGTTCTTCCATCAACTGCGCCCGCAAAACACGCAAGCGCGAATCAATCATAGATTGATCCTGAAACTGTTTGGCTTCACGCTGTGCTAATTCCAGTTGCTCAACCGCCGCCTGCGTTTGTCCATTTAACGCATAAGCCTCTGCAGATGCACGGCGTGACTGTACCGACTTTCCTAATGCGGCATAAGACTGTGCTTGCAATAGATAAAGCTTCGGATCATTGCTTTGAGTACGCAATCGGGCATCCAAAACCTGAATCGCTGTTTCATTCTGACCTTGTAATTGCAGTACATTAACTAACCCCAGTACTACGGCTTCATCAGTGGGGTAGCGTTTATACGCCTCACGGTAAGTTGCCGTTGCGCCAGACAGATCCTTTTCAGCCAATTGGATTTCGGCCGCCAACGTATCAAACATAGGGGTGGCCGGCGCCAGTTTTCTTGCTTGCATCAGCGATTTCTCTGCGTCCGAGAATCTCCCCTGACGCATTTGCGCCCGGGAAATGCCGTACCAGACGGCAGACTCATGCGCAAAACGACGGTCTTTCAACTGCGATTCAAATTCAGCCAGCGCATCCTGCGGTGCAAATTCAAGGACACGTAACTTGGCGCGTACAAGATAAAACTCGAGGCTATCTCTAACCTGTTTATAGGGCGCATTATGTGCGCGCCCCTGCATATCCGAAATGCGTTCCGTGGTGAGCGGGTGGGTTCTTAAATAAACCGGTGCATTGTTCTCGTAAATGGCGGTTGATTTCTGCAGCCGTTCAAAAAAGTCGGCCATGCCCTTGGGGTCATAGCCGGCCTTAGTCAGCGTTGTATAACCGACTCGATCGGCCTCACGTTCGAAATCACGTGAATACCCCAGCTGGGTCTGAATATTGGCGGCCTGAATGGCCTGCCCGGCGCCTTGTGCCATCTGCCCTGTATTTCCCCCTGCTCGCGCTGCCAGGATGAGCAAAGCCAAACTCGCTAGTGAAGACATGGTCTGATTCTGAGCAGCCATAATCCCCCGAGCCAGATGCTGCTGAATCACATGCGACACCTCGTGCGCCAACACCCCGGCGAATTCTGATTCGGTACGGGCAGCAAGCAGCAACCCGGTATTCACGCCGACATAACCGCCAAAGGTGGCAAAGGCGTTAATCTGGCGATCACGCAAAACGAAGAAGGTAAAACGTCCGTTGGGGTCTGCACTGGCAGACACCAACCTGCGACCTACGCGATTGACGTAACCGGCAATCTCCGGATCATCAATGTAACTAGGTTCACGCAGACGTATTTCGTTGTAGAACTCCGTACCCAGTTTGCGCTGTAGCTGTGGTGGTAAAACCTCATGCGCCGCATCGCCCAGTTCCGGCAACTCAGTTGCGGCTGCCAAGCTCTGCACTGAAGTACTTGCTACAGCGAGTGCCAGCACGAGGGAAAACGTTTTCTTTATGACACGCATACGTACATGATACCCAACAAAGAAAAAGCCCGCCTTGCGGCGGGCTTTTTCTTGATGGGGCTTATGTCACAAGGACAAAGCCCACATCCGCATTAAGCGCGGCCGATGTTAGCGGCTTGCTTACCCTTAGGGCCATCGACCACGTCGAAAGAAACGCGTTCGCCTTCTTTCAGGGTCTTGAAACCATTCATGGTAATTGCGGAGAAATGGGCGAACAGATCTTCACCGCCGCCGTCCGGCGTGATGAAACCAAAACCCTTTGCGTCATTGAACCACTTGACGGTACCTAGTGCCATTTTACTGCTTCCTTCCGGTCGTACTGACCTCTTTAAACTATTTCAGAACGTAGCACACCGGGTGCGCCCACACTCCTCCCTGTACCGGAATTCCGGTATTTGGCTTTTGTACGCGATGTTTTACTCATCGTCAACACATTTTTACACTTTTTTATGCTGCACCGCGGGGCAGCCTATCGGCATTCCAGTGCTTTTATAACAAACCCATTGAAGATTTGTCGCTCACCCCTTAAATTGTCTGCATGCCCGATCGACGACAAACACAAGAAGGCACAGCACTCCTCGAACGGGAATCGCTGGATCTTCGTCCACCGCCGCTGTACCAGGTGCTACTACTTAACGATGACTTCACACCCATGGATTTCGTGGTGTACGTGCTCGAATCCATTTTCCGGATGGATGAAGAACGCGCAACACGTGTCATGATGGCAGTACACACAGAAGGACGTGGCATCTGCGGTATCTATACCCGCGACATTGCAGCAAGCAAAGTTGAACAGGTCGTTAATCTGGCCAGGGAACACCAACACCCTCTGGCCTGCGTAATGGAGGAAGCCCCATGATTGCCCAGGAACTTGAAGTTAGTCTGCACACGGCGTTTGTAGAAGCCAGACAGAAGCGACATGAGTTCATCACGGTCGAACATCTCTTGCTCGCCCTGATCGACAACCCATCGGCATCCGAGGCTCTGCGCGCCTGCGGCGCACAACTAGAAGCACTGCGGCACGAACTTACCCGCTTTACCGAAGACCACACACCGGTCGTTACAGAGGATGCCGAGGCAGAAACCCAACCGACTCTTGGATTCCAGCGCGTCATCCAGCGGGCCATCCTGCACGTACAGTCTTCCGGCAAAAAAGAGGTTACCGGTGCCAATGTGCTGGTCGCTATTTTTGGTGAAAAGGATTCGCACGCGGTCTATTACCTGCAAAAACAGAATATTTCACGCCTCGACCTCGTCAATTTCATTTCTCATGGCATTTCAAAAGTGCCCAGAGAAAGTGCAAAACCTCAAGGCGAAGATGGCGATGCTGAAACCGCTGACAAAGCGCAAAACGGCCCATTAGAGCAATACACGGTTAATCTGAACATCCTTGCCCAGGAAGGCAAGATCGATCCGCTGATCGGTCGTGAGCGCGAGCTGGAGCGCGTTGTACAGATTCTCTGTCGGCGCCGGAAAAATAATCCACTGCTGGTTGGTGAAGCTGGTGTTGGCAAAACAGCCATCGCAGAAGGGCTGGCCCGCCGTGTTGTTGATAAGGATGTGCCGGATGTACTGGCGAGCGCCATCGTCTACTCACTTGACATGGGCGCGCTCCTCGCGGGCACCAAATACCGTGGCGACTTTGAGCAACGCCTCAAAGGTGTGCTGAAGGCCCTCAAGAACAATCCGGATGCCATTCTCTTTATCGACGAAATTCATACCTTGATTGGCGCAGGGTCTGCGTCAGGCGGCACGCTAGACGCATCCAACCTACTCAAACCTGCACTGGCCAATGGGCAACTGCGTTGCATCGGCGCCACGACCTTTGTTGAATACCGCGGCATCTTTGAAAAAGATTCTGCCTTGTCGCGCCGCTTCCAGAAGGTCGATGTCAATGAGCCTTCTGTTGCCGAAACCATCGAAATTCTCAAAGGACTTAAATCGCGCTTTGAGACGCATCACAGTATCAAATACACCGCTTCCGCACTGACCACGGCTGCAGAGCTTGCGGCCAGACACATCACCGATCGCCATCTACCCGACAAAGCAATCGACGTCATTGACGAAGCTGGTGCTGCACAGCGCATCCTGCCAAAGAGCAAACAGAAGAAGGTCGTTGGCAAACACGAGATTGAAGAAATCGTCGCGCGCATTGCCCGCATTCCACCCTCTCATGTCTCTAACGATGACAAGCGCGTACTCAAGAATCTGGATCGCGATCTCAAGGCGGTTGTATTCGGCCAGGACAATGCAATTGACGCGCTCACCCGCGCCATCAAGATGTCTCGCTCCGGCCTGGGCAACCCCGGCAAACCGATTGGCGCCTTCCTGTTCTCAGGCCCTACAGGTGTTGGAAAAACTGAAGTCGCCAAACAACTGGCTTACTGCCTTGGCATCGAACTTTTACGCTTTGACATGTCCGAATACATGGAACGCCACGCAGTATCGCGTCTGATTGGCGCACCACCCGGATACGTGGGGTTCGAACAAGGCGGTTTACTCACAGAAGCTATCAATAAAAAACCTTATTGCGTGCTGCTGCTCGATGAAATCGAAAAGGCACATCAGGACATCTATAACGTGCTGCTTCAGGTGATGGATCACGGCACGCTGACGGATAACAATGGACGCAAAGCTGATTTTCGCAATGTCGTGATTATCCTGACCACCAACGCCGGGCAGGAAACACTCAACAAATCGGTTATGGGCTTTACTGCCAAGAAACAGGTCGGCGATGAACTGGAAGAAATCAAGCGTGTCTTCACACCGGAATTCCGTAACCGGCTTGATGCCACCATTTCATTCAAGCCGCTGGATCTTGAAGTCATTCTGCGGGTGGTCGATAAATTCCTGATGCAGCTTGAAGAACAGTTGCATGAGAAAAAAGTCGAGGTTACTTTCACCGAAGCACTTAAGACTTATCTGGCTGAAAACGGCTTTGACCCGCTGATGGGCGCACGCCCGATGGCACGACTCATTCAGGACACCATCCGCTCTGCACTGGCGGATGAGTTGCTATTCGGCAAATTAGCGCATGGAGGTCATGTGACGGTCGACATTGACCAGAATGACCGTGTACAACTACAGTTCACCGATGCTGAAAATATGGATTCGCCAGATCGCGCTTCCGTTCCCGCATAATTGGCCCACAACTTCTAATCAATAACGAGCTCAGTAATATGACGTCACTCCTCACCACCGATCTACTTGATAACAACGAAGCGCTCATCCAGCAAGAACAGCTGCGCATTGTTGCACCGATGTTTCAGCGATACGGTGGCAAGACCGCGTTTGCCGGTCAGATTGTGACGCTCAAGTTATTTGAGGATAACTCTCTGGTTCGTGCTGTTCTCGGCGAGCCTGGCACCGGCAAAGTACTGGTCATTGATGGCGGTGGCAGCATGCGTTGTGCACTACTCGGTGACCAGCTCGCTGAAATGGCGGTCAAGAACAGCTGGGAAGGTGTGGTCGTGTACGGCTGCATTCGTGACAGCGCGGCCATCAATGGCCTACCGCTAGGCGTACGTGCTCTTAATACACACCCCCTAAAAACGGTGAAGAAAAACATCGGTGAGCGTGACGTCAACGTGACTTTTGGCGGTGCAACGTTGAAGCCAGGTGAATGGCTATACGCCGATGAAGATGGCGTCATTGTTTCAACGACAGCTCTGGCATAAATAGCGCAAGTTCAACCGCACTCGCTAAAAACCGGCCACGAAGGCCGGTTTTTTTATGTCGCAACGCACACAAAGCTACAAAACAGCAAAAAATATGCGCCTCAACCTGTTGTATTTAATAGTTTTTATGCAATCTTATGTCTTATATAAGAGTTGTTGCGCACGCAACAAAAAAACTATATAGTGACTCACATGCACCGACGCGCGACCACCGCAAGGAACGACCGCACGCCAGAGCACTCCTCTTGCAAACTCTCCTAAGGAATCAACATGGCAACTCGTGAACAGCAAATCGCCGCCCTGGAAAAAGACTGGGCAGAAAATCCTCGCTGGAAAGGCGTTAAGCGCGGTTACACCGCAGCTGACGTTGTGCGTCTGCGCGGCTCCCTGCAGCCTGAATACACCCTGGCGCAACGCGGTGCCAAGGTTCTGTGGGACAAAGTAAACGGCGGCGCTAAAAAGGGCTACGTCAATGCTTTCGGTGCCATCACCGCTGGTCAAGCCATGCAACAAGCCAAGGCTGGTCTGGAAGCTGTTTACCTGTCGGGCTGGCAAGTAGCCGCTGACGGCAACACTTCGGAAACCATGTATCCGGATCAGTCGCTGTATGCCTATGACTCCGTGCCAACCATGGTTCGTCGTATCAACAACACCTTCAAGCGCGCTGACGAAATCCAGTGGTCGCGTGGTGTGAACCCAGGCGACAAAGAATTCATCGACTACTTCCTGCCAATCGTTGCCGATGCAGAAGCCGGTTTTGGTGGCGTACTGAACGCTTTCGAACTGATGAAGAACATGATCGCTTCAGGCGCTGCTGGCGTTCACTTCGAAGACCAACTGGCTGCTGCCAAGAAGTGCGGTCACATGGGTGGTAAGGTTCTGGTTCCAACCCGTGAAGCCATCGAAAAGCTGATCTCGGCACGTTTCGCTGCTGACGTTATGGGTGTTCCTACCCTGATCCTGGCCCGTACCGATGCAGAAGCTGCCAACCTGATCACTTCAGACTACGACGAAAACGACAAGCCATTCCTGACCGGTGAGCGCACCCAGGAAGGTTTCTACCGCGTCAAAAACGGTCTGGAACAATCGATCAGCCGTGGTGTTGCTTACGCACCCTATGCTGACCTGGTCTGGTGTGAAACCGGCGTACCTGATATCGGCTTTGCCCGCGAATTCGCCCAAGCCGTTCTGGCCGCTTGCCCAGGCAAGCTGCTGTCGTACAACTGCTCGCCATCGTTCAACTGGAAAAAGAACCTCAACGACAAGCAAATCGCTTCCTTCCAGGAAGAGCTGTCGGCACTGGGTTACAAGTACCAGTTCATTACGCTGGCCGGTATCCACGTCAACTGGTACAACACCTTCAAGTTCGCCAAGGCATACGCTGGCGGCGAAGGCATGAAGCACTACGTTGAAATGGTTCAAGAGCCAGAATTTGCTGCTCGCGAAGAAGGTTACACCTTCGTTTCACACCAGCAAGAAGTAGGCACTGGCTACTTCGACGAAGTGACTACCGTCATCCAGGGTGGTTCGTCGAGCGTTAAGGCGCTGACTGGTTCGACCGAAGAAGAGCAGTTCCACTAAGAACCGCCATGCTTCAGCAGAGACGGCACCTACGGGTGCCGTTTTTGTTGGTTCGCCGTTTGTCTCCGCGCCAGAACTCCGGCTACACTGCTCGGGTCTTACCCCCCAATAGTTAACCCATAATTCAAGGACTCCATCATGACCCAGACAGTCACTCTCGGCGGCAACCCGATTCAAATCGGTGGGACGCTACCCGCAAACGGTACAACGGCACCCGCCTTCAAACTCGTTGCAAAAGACCTGAGCGACACGACGCTGGAAAGCTTTGCTGGCAAACGCAAGGTACTCAACATTTTCCCAAGCGTTGATACGCCAACTTGCGCAACCTCCGTACGCAAATTCAATGCACAAGCAGCACAACTCAATAATACGGTGGTGCTTTGCATCTCAGCCGATTTGCCTTTTGCCCAAAGTCGCTTCTGTGGCGCCGAAGGACTGGATAACGTACAGACGCTATCCACCATGCGTGGTCGTGAATTCATGCAAAACTTCGGTGTTGCAATTGAATCCGGCCCTATCGCTGGCCTAACTGCCCGTGCAGTGCTCGTACTGGATGAAAATAACCACGTACTTCACAGCGAGCTGGTTAGCGAAATCAAGAACGAACCGAACTACGACGCTGTTTTGGCGGTGCTGGCTTAACGCTTGGCACTTTAGCTGACCAATAGTCTTTCTGAGCGTACGCGTCTTTCAAAAGATCGATGAAGGCGCGTACTTTCAGAGGCAAATGACGGCGTTCGGGAAACACCGCATAAATACCCACAGGTGGCGCAGCCCAATCGTCAAGCACACTCACCAGACGACCAGCCTGCAAATCCTCGCCAACCTCCCACATAGAGCGCCAGGCCAACCCGGCACCGGCCCTGGCCCACTCGGCAAGCACCACACCATCATTACATTCCATGGAACCTTTAACCCGGATACTGCGCGTCTTGGTTCCTGTTGCGCCGGATCGGAATGTCCAACCACGCTGCGGCCCCAATGCAAGGCAATCATGTGAAGCAAGATCCTCCGGTGTTTGGGGTGTACCACGCTGTTCGAGATAAGCCGGTGAGGCCACCACAACACGTTGCATTTCTCCCAAATGCACCGAAACCAGATTCGAATCTGCCAGCGCACCCAGTCGTATCGCGCAATCAAAACCCTCATTCACCAGATCCACCAGTCGATCGGACAAATCCAGGGTAATGCTCACATCCTGATGTCGCTCTAGAAATACCGGCACATGCGGTGCCACATGGCGACGCCCAAAACCAGCGGGTGCCGTCATGCGCAAGTGGCCACTCACTTGCACACTGCCACGTGCAGCAGACGCTTCCGCCCCCGCCAGATCGTTCAAAATCCGAACGCAATCTTCTAGATAGTTCTGTCCTGCTTCAGTAAACGATATGCGTCGCGTGGTTCGATGCACCAGTTGTGACCCCAAACGCTCTTCCAGTGCATCAAGACGCCGCGCCATGATGGCCGGGGTTACGCCTTCAACGCGCGCCGCCGCTGACAACGAACCATGCGTCGCCACTAAAACCAAGGCTTGCATTTCCTTGAATGGATTCATTGGATCACTCGCTTATTTAATACTTTAAGTACAAGAAGACACGATATTTTTGCATCTTTTAATTCTAATTGCACTGCAATAGAATGCAAAAAATCCAAAAATTATTGGCCATTTACAGAACTTATTTAGCGGAGTGTCATCATGAGTCTCAAACTGCCTGCCGGCGTTCAAATCAACGCCCCGATCAATGCGCGTTACGAAGAAATTCTGACGCCAGAAGCGCTGGAGTTTGTCGCCAAGCTGCATCGTGCCTTTGAGCCGCGCCGCCAGGAACTATTGAAGGCGCGCATTGAGCGCCAGGCCCGTATCGATGCAGGTGAAATGCCTGATTTCCTACCGGAAACCAAGCACATCCGTGAAGGCGACTGGAAGGTGGCACCGCTGCCTAAGGCACTAGAGCGCCGCCGCACCGAGATTACCGGTCCGGTAGAAGCCAAGATGATCATCAACGCCTATAACTCGGGCGCTGATTCGTACATGACCGACTTTGAAGATTCCAACAGCCCGAACTGGGAAAACCAGATCCAGGGCCAGGTGAATCTTTCTGATGCCATCCGCCGCAAACTCTCGTTCAAGAACGAAGCCGGTAAAGAATACAAACTGAATGACACCATCGCCACGCTGCAGATTCGTCCACGTGGCTGGCATCTGGATGAAAAACATGTACTGATCGACGGTCAGCGCGTTTCAGGCGGTATCTTCGACTTCGGTCTGGTGTTCTTCCACAACGCCAAGGAGCAGATCGCTCGCGGCGCCGGCCCGTTCTACTACCTGCCGAAGATGGAAAGCCATCTGGAAGCCCGTCTGTGGAATGACATCTTCGT
>ERZ1034365.1265-NODE-1265-length-13080-cov-13.352226_pt1 | contig 13080 bp, 13 predicted proteins | sample MGYA00520615_ERZ1034365 | MGnify/ENA primary metagenome ERZ1034365 (study PRJEB33736, sample SAMEA104284505) | Azolla filiculoides | biome: Urban; feature: Water surface; material: Ditch water | place: Netherlands | collected 2015-10-28 | depth 0-0.1 m ... | reverse complement strand
AATAAATATAAGTTTGGTAATCAATTGTTTGTGGTTTTTGGAACGCAATATCAATATGTAGACATGACTCAAAAAGACGCTTATACTGATGTGGCTAGAGAAGGAGCGAAGTTTAATTTATTAGATCCGTATGCAACTTTGGTATTTAATTCTGATTTTGGTTTAAACATTAATGCTGGAGCTCGTTTCAATACACATAGCGAATACGGAAATCAAGTAGTGTATAATTTCAATCCGAGTTATTCATTTGAGAACTTACCTTTGAAAGTGTTAGCTTCATATAGTACGGCTTTCATCACGCCAAGTTTATATCAATTATACGGTCCTTACGGAAATTTAGACTTAACTCCAGAAGAAAATGCAACAGCAGAATTTGGTTTTGAATCGCAATTATTAGATAAGAAATTGACAATTAATGCAGTCGGTTTTTATAGAGAAGAAGAAAATACTATAGGATTCTATTATAATTCTGCTACGTTTGAATCTTACTATATCAATACCAATGGAACATATAATGCAAAAGGAATTGAAGCAAGTGTGAGATTTAGGTTGTCAGAAAAATTCAATATTGGTGGAAATTACACTTTCACACAAGTTGAAGAACAATTAAATCGCTTGATTCCAAAACACAAGGGAAATATCGATTTGAATTATCAGTTTAAAAAAGGAACTTTTGGATTAACATATCAATACGTAAATCAACGTTCGGATGCTTATTATGATTCTAATATATGGGCAACAGCTGCAGTCGAGTTACCAGCTTATCAATTGCTTAATTCAAATATATCTTATGATTTATTGCCTAATCGATTGAGAATATTTGGAGCAGTAAATAATATTCTTAATGATGACTTTCAGGAACTTATTGGTTACAATTCGCGAGGAAGAAATTATAAATTAGGTTTGAATTTCATGTTTTAATAAAGTTAATTAATTGATTTTTAAAAGGTTTTGGTAATTATTTATCAAAACCTTTTTTTATTTGTAACAAAATTGATTTACATTCGTCTTCATTATAAACCAACCTATTACAATGAACCAAAACGAGTTTGTACATATTATAACTCCTTTTAAAGATAAGTTATTTCGTTTAGCAAAACGAATGCTTGTAAGTACAGAGGAAGCTGAAGATGCTACGCAAGAAGTATTGGTGCGGTTATGGAATAAAAATAGTTCGTTAAAACAATATAATAGTGTTGAGGCTTTAGCAATGACAATGACAAAAAATTATTGCTTGGATCAATTGAAGAGTAAAAGAGCCACTAATTTGCAAATTGTACACAATAATTATCAAGATAAACAAGCAAGTGTAGAAACACAAATAGAACATCAAAACACGTTGCATTGGGCAGAAAAATTAATCAATGATTTACCCGAACAACAGCGAATTATATTACAACTTAGAGAAATTGAAGAATACGAATTTTCGGATATTGCTCAAGTCTTAGAAATGAATGAAACAGCGGTTCGAGTAGCTTTATCAAGAGCTAGAAAAACCTTGAGAGAACAAATAGAAAAAACACATAATTATGGAATCCATGTTAGTTGAACAACTAGTAGAAAAATATTTTCAAGGAGAAACCACTATAGCCGAAGAAAAACAATTAAAGGCCTATTTTTCTTCGAGTGATATAGCGCCACATTTGGTGAGATATCAATCGCTATTTGGTTACTTTGAAACACAAAAAGGAACGCAATTCGAGCAAAAACTTCCATTACAACCTAGAAAACAAAGTACTGTAAAATGGATTGGAATTGCAGCAAGCTTTGTGGTACTTTTTGGATTGGCTACTTTCTTTTTATATCCAACAGAACCTAAAAATGAAGATTTAGGAACTTTTGATAATCCAGAAGAAGCCTATGTAGAAACGCAAAAAGCATTGCTAATGGTTTCAGAACAAGTAAACTTTGGCATGGAAAGTGTATCTCATTTAAAAGAATACGAAAAAACAAAAAAAACAATTTTTAAATAATAAAATCATATGAAAAATTTAGTAGTAGTTATAGCATTTTTAATGTCATCAGCGGTATCATTTGCTCAAAATGCTTTTGATAAATTTGAAGATAAAGAAGGAGTAACATCTGTTGTAGTAAACAAAAAGATGTTTGAAATGATGAGTAAAGTAAAAGTTGATGCAAAGGATAAAGAAACACAACAATATTTAAATTTACTAAAAAAATTAGATAATTTAAAAGTGTTTACAACAAGTAGTACAAAAGTAGGAGCTGAAATGAAAGCAACGGTAAACAGCTATTTGAAATCAAATCCTTTAGAAGAATTGATGCGTGTAAATAATGAGGGTAAAAACGTTAAAATCTATGTAAAATCAGGAGCTAATGAAAACATTGTAAAAGAGCTTTTGATGTTTATTGAGGGTGCTAATGTGAAAGATGCCAATACAATTGTTTTATCATTAACAGGGAATTTCAGTTTAGATGAAATTTCAATGTTAACAGAAAAAATGAGCTTGCCTGGTGGAGATGATTTGAAAAAAGCTTCAAATAAATAATCATGAAAAAGCTATTCGTAATAGTGGTTTCTGGTATTCTTTTATGGAGTTGTGAAACTAAACCTACCTTGCAAAAGTATTTTGTAAAAAACACAGAATCTTCAAACTTTGTTTCTGTTGATTTGGCACCAAGTATCATTAATACGGAAAAGGTAACTTTAACAACCGCCGAAAAAGAAGCGTTACAGTCGTTTGAAAAAATGAATATTTTAGCTTTCAAAACAGATTCTAATGATGTGGCGAACTATGATAAGGAAATCAAAGAGGTAAAATCACTTTTAAAAGATGAAACCTATCAACAGTTGATGAAAGTAGGATCAGGAAATGACGGAGCAGCGGTTTATTTTGTAGGTGAAGATGAGCATATTGATGAGTTTGTCTTACTAGCAAGTAAAAAAGAAAATGGTTTTGCCGTTGTGAGAGTTTTGGGTAATGATATGAACCCAACTCATATTTTAAATATGTTGAGTTTGCTTAAAAAATCAGATATGAATTTAGAACAACTCAAACCACTACAAGAGTTGATGAAGAAATAATAAAAATCCCGCTGTAGCGGGATTTTTTAGTTTTTATAATATTTGAAAGGAACAATTAGCATTCCGAAACATTCTCCATGTTCTTTACCAATATGTTTGTGGTGCATTTTATGTGCTCTTCTAACAGCTCTTGCATAGCGATTGTTGGCATTTCTAAACAATTTAAAACGTTGGTGAATAAAAATGTCGTGTACTAAAAAATAAGCGATCCCATAAGCTAGAATGCCTAATCCAATTGCTAATCCAAGTTCAAAGATTTCGTATTTCCAAAGCAAAAAACAACCAATACTTACAACGGCATAAAATATAAAGAAAGCATCGTTTCTTTCAAACCAAGAATCGTGGTCTTTTTTATGATGATCTGCATGTAAAACCCATAAAAACCCATGCATGATATATTTATGACTAAACCAAGCCATAAATTCCATAAAGAAAAACGTTGTAAAAAATACTAAAACATGTATCCACATAATATTTTTGATTAAATAATGTTCAATTTATAATTCAAATAGCATTTTGCTAATAACCCCACTTTTTCATGATCTGGAACACGAATTCTTGTGTTTTTAATTTCTAAAGATGGCGTTTTCTTTAATTTGCTCAATAATTTCTTGTAGTAAATATAAGCAGTATAAACACCAAATTTTGCTTCTAATGGCAATTTTTGAATACCTTCAAATCCTGCATCAAAATCTGCTTGAATTTCAGCAATAATTTGTTGTTTAGAAGTTTCGTCTAGTCTTGATAAATCGGTATTTGGGAAATAAGTTCTGCTTAAATCTTCAAAATCAGCTTTTAAATCTCTCAAAAAATTTACTTTTTGAAAAGCAGAACCCAATCGCATAGCACTATGTTTTAGTTCTTCATATTTTTCAATATTTCCATTCACAAAAACTTTTAAACACATCAATCCTACTACATCTGCAGAACCATAAATGTATTCGTTATATTCTTCCACAGTAGTATATTTCGTTTTAGATAAATCTAATTTCATACTTTTCATAAAAGCAGCAATTAGTTCATTCGGGATATTGTATTTATTAACCGTATGTTGAAACGAATTTAGAATAGGATTTAGACTTATTTTTTGTGAAAGCGCTAATTCTAAATCGTTTTCAAATTGTGTAAACAAAAGGTCTTTGTCATAATCATGAAAAGTGTCTACAATTTCATCTGCAAAACGTACGAAGCCATAGATATTATAAATATCTTGTCTAATGGATGGCGCTAACATTTTAACTGCAGAAGAAAATGATGTGCTGTATGCTTTTGTAACTTTCATGCTACAATCAAACGAAACATTGTCAAAAATTGATTTCATACTATTGATACTTTTCTATTAAATCTGAAACTAACTTACCTGAAATTAATGCAGGAGGTACACCTGGTCCTGGAACAGTTAATTGACCAGTAAAATATAAGTTTTTAACTTTTTTACTTTTCAATTTAGGTCTTAAAAAAGCAGTTTGCAGTAAAGTATTTGCCATACCATACGCATTCCCTTTGTACGAATTATATTCTTTAATAAAATCATTTACACAAAATGACTCTTTGAATATTATACTGTTTTTTACTTCTTGTTTTGTTAAGTATTCAAAACGAGAAATGATTTTTTCAAAATATAACTCTCGCAATTCATTAGTGTCTTCAATACCTGGAGCTAATGGAATTAAAAATATTCCAGCTTCTTTTCCATTTGGAGCTGAGTTTGTATCAGTTTTTGAGGGAAAACTTGCATAGAAAAGAGGCTCTTCTGGCCATTTTGGATTATCATAAATAGCTTCAGCATGTATATCAAAATCAACATCAAAAAATAAAGAGTGATGTTCTACATTTTCTATTTTTTTATCAAATCCTACATAAAATAGGAGTGATGAAGGAGCAAAGGTTTTCTTTGACCAATATTTTTCTGTGTATTGACGATGATTTTCATCTAACAACGTTTCAGAATGATGATAATCGGCACCGCTTAGCACCACTTCTGCAGGAACGATTTTATTATTTACTAAAATGCCAGTAGCTTTTCCGTTAATTACATCAATTTTTTCTACATTGGCATTGGTTTCAATTTTTACGCCTAGTTCTTTTGCCAAAGTTTCAATTGCTAAAATAACCGAATACATTCCATTTTTTGGGTGCCATGTACCTAATCCAAAATCTGCATAGTTCATGAAGCTGTAAAAAGATGGTGTATCGCTTGGTTTTGCGCCTAAAAACAATACTGGAAATTCTAATATTTGAATTAATTTGGTATTCTTGAATCGTTTTCTAACATCTTTTGAAATATTACTAAAAAACTGATTTACTTTTTTTGCTGTTTCTAACGTAATTAATTCCAACGGTGATTCACCTGGACGATAAACTAAATCTTTAATTGCAATATCATAGTTGCTTTTAGCTTCAGCCATAAATTGTTCCAATTGTTTTCCACTTCTTTTTTCGATAGATTCAAAAGTGTTTACAATTTCTGGTAAATTATCGGCTATAGTTACAAAATCTAACTGCCCAAAGTAGACTTGATAAGCAGGAGATAATTTTATCAATTCGTAATAATCAGTCGGTTTTTTGTTAAAATCTGCAAAAAAACGTTCAAAAACATCGGGCATCCAATACCATGTAGGACCAATATCAAAAACAAAACCTTCTTTTTTTAATTGACGCGCTCTTCCTCCTATAGTTTCATTTTTTTCATAGATAATTACTTCATTTCCAGCTTTTGCTAAATAACATGCAGCTGCTAATGAAGAAAATCCTGAACCAATTATTACAATTTTTTTACTCACAGTTTTAATTTTGTTTAACAAATATAGTAAAAAAATTAAACAAAATGATAAAAGGTTATAATTTACTAGCTACTTCTTCTATACTTTTAAATATTTTCATAGTAGATGGTAAAGTTTTTGGATCAATATATTCAGTCATTCTGCCTAGTAGGAATGCTTCGTGGTTAGTTCCTTCGATAATTTTTGAGTTAAATGTCTTAATATATTCGTTAATGCTTTCCATGTTTGGTTCAACCGTAAAATAGCTAATAAAAGTTATTTTATCAAAACAGGTTTTCAAATTGATTAGACTTTCAATTGGAATATTTTCGCCAAGATAAATGGTTTGGTAGCCATTATTTAAAATTTCATAGTTCAAATACATTAGACCTAGTTCATGTATTTCATTTGATGGCAAGAAAAGTACGAATACTTTATCATTTTTTATTGGAGCTTTGGTTTGAACTTTTTCAGTATTACTTAATACTTTTTGTTTGATGAGGTATGAAATAAAATGTTCATGAGCAGGGCTTATAGTTTCGGTTTGCCATAAAAAACCTAATTCCTGCATTAATGGGATAAAAACGGTGTAAAAAACTTCTTCAAATGATTTTTCATTCAAAAGATTGTTATAAGTGTTAAAAAACAACGATTGATCAAAATTCATCATCGCAATTTTAAAAGTGCTTATTGCATGATTTTTTGCACTTTTTTCAGAAATGATGTCACTGGCTAGTTTAAAAATTTCTTCTTGGGATAATGTTGAAATTTTTGAAATTTTATAACCATAATTGTGTATTAAAACGATGTTTAATAATTTCTGTAAGCTTTTTATATCATAAGAACGAATGTTTGTGTCAGAACGCATTGGTTCTAAAATATTGTATCTTTTTTCCCAAATTCTAATGGTATGTGCTTTAATACCAGATAAATTTTCTAAATCTTTTATACTAAATACATTTTTTACATTGTTCATTTTATATTTTTTTGTTTAACAAATATAATAAAAAAATAAACAGATTAATTAAAAATGAAAAGATTCAAAATTGATTCATAAAAAAACCACCTCAAAAAAGGTGGTAAGTTTTTATTTAGTTAAAAAGAAATAATCTTTATTTTTATAATGACATTACTATTTCTGCAAGTTTATCTTTAGTTACTGGTTTGATAATAAAATCAGTAACTGAGCTAATTTCTTTAGCTTTTGTGATATCATGAGGTGAAATAGAAGAAGAACAAATATAAATCAAGATTTTTTCTGTTTTATCTGTTTTTAAAGAAAGTGATGTGAACTCATCTAAAAATTGCCATCCATCCATAATTGGCATAGAAAGATCAAGAAATATAACTTCAGGTAATTGATAATCGTTATTCAAGTTGTTTTTTAAATAGTTCAAAGCGTCTAATCCATTGTTAAAAACCTTAATTTCTTTAACATGATTAGTTTGTTCAATTATTCTTTGTGTTATGAAGACAAAAGTATCATCATCATCTACAAGTGCTAAAATTTCAATTTGCTTCATATGATTTAAATTTAATATAAAATGTGCTGCCTACATCTGGTATACTGTCAACCCATATTTTTCCTCCCATAGCTTCAACTTGGGTTTTAGTCATAAATAAACCAAAACCACGTGCGTCAGGATGTTTGTGAAAAACTTTACGAATCTTAAATAAGTTATTTTTATGAAGATTTAAGTCTATACCTAAACCATTATCAGTTACGGATAGTATAACTCCATCTTCGTCATTAATTGTCTTTATTTCAATTGATAGAATTCTATCTGGTGATTTATATTTTAATGCGTTACTTATTAAATTTGTTAAAATGCTCTCAATGTATAGTTGTGGATAATATATTGTGGTTGCTTCTTCAAAATCTGTATTTATTTTAACTTTATATTCGCAAATTTGTGCTTTAAAGCCTATTAAAACTTTTTCTATAGTATCTTTTAAATCAATAATTGATGATTCAACTTCAGCATCTTGTCTAACTTGTAATGATTCAACTAACTCATCAAGAATACTATTTAAATGGTTTACAACAGGTTGTACTTTACTAAATACTTCTGCTTTTTCTACATCATCATCACAAGAGTCCATATAATCTAGTAGCATTGAAATATTTACTAATGGCGCTCTAAGATTATGAGAAACAATGTTGCAAAAATCGACTAATTGTTTGTTTTGATGTTCAGAATTAATTAGCATTTTTGCAATTTTTTCTTCACCCTTTTTTCGTTCAGTGATATCAGATCTTATTGCTACATATTGATATGGTTTGCCTTGCTCATTTAAAAAAGGAACAATGGTTGTATCAACCCAATATGGAGTTCCGTCTTTTGATCTATTTTTTATTTCTCCTTTCCATACATTTCCTTTTGCAATTGTACTCCATAACTCTTTTATGAATTCTTTTGGATGGTATGAAGAATTAATAATTCTATGATCTTGTCCTAATAATTCTTCTCGACTATATTTTGAAATTTTACAAAAATTATCATTAACATGTGTAATTATTCCTTTTTGATTTGTAATTGCTACAATAGAAGATTCATCGAGAGCATATTTATAGTCCGAAATTTCTTTAATTTTTTTTAATAATTCTTCTTCTTCTATTTCTTTATTACTCATACACTACATTATATAACTATTTAAGCATATTTATTTTCAATTAATCTTACACAGATATTAAAAAATGAGGGTATTACAAATTTACATATTTTTTTTGCATGATATTGTGCTGGTGTGTTAAATTTTTATGTTTTTTAAAATGATATTGATTTAATTTTAAATAAAAAATATTTTTTAGAGGATAATTGTGATTATTTTATAAATAAGTGGTGTGTTAACCAGTTAATTATTAGTTACTTGTAAGGTTCCTTAGTTTTTGATTGAAAAAAATATTGAGAAGTAACACTAATTTGTCCTTTATGATTGCAACCATACTTTTAAAAGACTAATGTTTAAAATTTTGTACTAATAAATTTAATATCAAAAATCATGAACAAATCATTTTTGTTTATTTTATGTCAATTGCAAGCAAATACTTTTCGTGCCCAATAAATTCCAGTTATATTGACATCCAAATTCAATCTATATAGAATGATTTATTATTTATTCATTCATTCATGTCTAATATTAGTTGCATAAAATATTTTTTAGTAAAACTTTATTGTATTAAAAATTAAAGGAATTTAGTTGTTTTTAAATAATTTTATAATCAACTAAAAGTTTTTAATAAATAAAAAAACCTTGTAAAATATTACTTTACAAGGTTTTTTGTGGAGCAGAGTGGAGGCGAATCGAACTTATTTAAGGAAGATTTGAGACAGTTACATTTGATATTTCTAAAATTACAATGACAACTTCAATTCAAAACAAAATGAATTTGTTTTGAATTGAAGTTTTTTATTTTTGCTCAACTATTAATTAAAAAATATGATTACTGCTAAATTTTGCAGTGATTTTTTATTGACCCTATAAATAATTTGTTTCTTTAAAATCATAAAAGACTATATCTTAATTTTCTTTTTTTTAATTTATTTAATTTAATATTTTTTTAACTTTTTTTCGAAACATGATTTATATCATATTAAAGGATATTTTTGTCCTTTAATTTTGACCTATAAAATGATAGTAACGAAACTATTATTGAAACCAATATTTAAAACTAATTTTTTCTACCATGAGTAATTTTATTAAAAAAGTTCTTGTATTGTGTGTGGCTTGTGCGGCAAGTATCGCATGTAAACAGAACGGTGACTCAACAACCAACTATGCTGATATCTCTGTTGGTGATGAAATGATTGCAGAATTGACAGCGCCTCCATTCGTACCAAAACCTGTTGGAGATCGTCCTGCTAAAAAATTAATTGTAAACATGGAAATTAAAGAAATCGAAGGGGAAATGGCCGACGGTGTTAAGTATGTTTACTGGACTTTTGGAGGTAGTGTTCCAGGAAGTTTTATTAGAACTCGAGTAGGTGATGAAGTACAATTTACTTTGAAAAATCACCCAGACAACAAATTGCCTCACAACATCGATTTACACGCCGTTACGGGGCCAGGTGGTGGAGCTGCTTCTTCTTTAGTAGCACCAGGACATGAAAAAACTTTTAATTTCAAATGTATCAATCCAGGATTATATGTGTACCACTGTGCTACAGCTCCTGTAGGGATGCACATTGCAAACGGAATGTACGGATTAATTTTGGTGGAACCAGAAGGTGGTTTACCTCCAGTTGATAAAGAATACTACGTAATGCAAGGTGATTTTTATACCAAAGGAAAATACGGTGAGCCAGGAATGCAACCTTTCGACATGACAAAAGCTGTGGATGAACATGCAGATTATGTAGTGTTTAATGGTAAAGTTGGAGCTTTAACAGGAGATAAAGCATTAACAGCAAAAGTGGGTGAAACCGTTAGAATTTACATGGGTAACGGTGGACCAAATTTAGTTTCCTCTTTCCACGTAATTGGAGAAATTTTCGACAAAGTTCACATTGAAGGAGGTGATGCTATCAATAAAAACGTTCAAACAACCTTGATTCCTGCTGGTGGTTCTGCAATTGTAGAATTTAAAGTAGATGTTCCAGGAACTTTCATTTTAGTGGATCACTCAATTTTCAGAGCATTCAATAAAGGAGCATTGGGAATGTTAAAAGTAGAAGGTACTGAGAATGATAAAATTTATTCAGGAACAACCCAAGAAGGAGTTTATCATCCAGAAGGAGGAACGATTCAAAACATGCCAAAATCAGGTAATGGTAAAGAAGTTGTCGTAAATAAAACATTAGCTCAACAAATTACTGATGGTAAAAATATTTATGGAAGAACTTGTTTCGCTTGTCATCAATCAGAAGGTCAAGGTATTCCTAGTACTTTCCCTCCATTAGTGAAATCAGATTTCTTAAATGCGGATCCAAATAGAGCAATTAATGCTGTACTTCACGGATTAAGTGGTGAAATTACTGTAAATGGTAAAAAATTCAATTCAGTAATGACCAGTCAAAACCTTACAGATCAAGAGGTCTCAGATGTTTTAACATATGTGTATAACAGTTGGGGTAACAATAAAACCAAAGTGACTCCAGCTATGGTAAAAGCTCAAAGAGGTAAAAAATAAGTATAAACAATTAACAAACTGAAGAATGGAAGCTCAATTTATAAAACGATTTCACTACTGCCTAATTTTATTATCTTGGGTTTCCATTTGTTTTTCTCAGGTGCCCGAAGATATGGTAACCATTGGAGCAGGGAGTTATGTTCCGTTATATGGAACAACGGATAAGAAACCAGTAAACATCAAATCCTTTTTGTTGGATGTATATCCGATTACGAATCAAGAGTATTTAGAATTTTTGAAAAAAAATCCGAATTACAGAAAATCAAAAATCAAACGACTTTTTGCCAATATAACTTATTTATCAGAATGGAGTGGTGATTTAAGTTTTGGGCAATTAAATGCAACTGCACCTGTAACTAATGTCTCTTGGTTTACAGCTAAAGAATATTGTGAATGTCAAGGTAAAAGATTAGCTACTTTAGACGAATGGGAATATGTAGCCATGGCAGATGAAAAAAGAAAAGACGCTCGTTCAAGAGAAGAATTTAATAAATACATTTTGAGTTGGTACGAAAAAAACAAAACCTACAACAATTCCGTAGGTAAAACATTTAAAAATTATTGGGGTGTTTACGATATGCACGGATTGGTTTGGGAATGGACTTTCGATTTCAATAGCATTTTTTTATCAGGAGAATCTAGAAAAGATAAAGACACTGATAAAGATTTGTTCTGTGGAAGTGGTTCAGTCAACGCTACCGATTTAATGAATTATGCCGCTTTTATGCGATATGCTTTCAGAGCAAGTATAAAAGCAAACTACACAACAAAGAATTTAGGTTTCCGATGTGCCAAAGACATCGCTAATTAAGTTTTTAATTAAAAAAATTGAGTTATGAAAAAGATAATTTTATTCGTAATTGCTTCCCTTTTATTAATCGGATGTAATGCAAAAGAGGAAAAACAAGACATAAAAGATAAACCCATAACCGATTTATCAATTTACAACTTACCTGAAAAATGGACCAATCAAGATGGAAAAGATATTGAACTGAAAGAATTGAGAGGAAAAGTATTAGTTATGGTAATGATTTACACTTCGTGCAAAGCCGCATGTCCAAGATTAGTTGCCGATATGCGAAATATTGAAGCTAAAATTCCAGAAGAATACAAAGACAAAGTACAATTGGTTTTAGTAAGTATTGACCCAACAGTGGATACTCCAAAACGATTAAAAGATTTCTCTATCGAAAATAAAATGACAGGAAATCAATGGGTTTTCTTGCGTTCAAATGAAGAAAATACCAGAGAGTTCGCAGCAGTTCTAGCCGTAAATTATAAAAAAATATCTCCGATAGATTTCTCACATTCCAATATAATCAGTGTATTTAATGCGGAAGGGGAATTAACATTCCAGCAAGAAGGATTAGGAGTTAGTTACGATAAAACGGTTTCAAAAATCAAAGAAGAAGCGGCTAAAATAGAGTAGTGGCTTCCCAATAAAAAATCCAATACAACATGAAACTTCAAAATAAAATGTTAGTTGCAGTTGCCTTTGCAATTTCAACTGTAGGTTCTTTTGCCCAAGAGTTAGAAGTCAACCTACAACTACGACCACGATTTGAATACCGAAATGGTTTCAAAGAATTAATGAAAGACGATTTTTATCCCACTTCGTTTGTTTCTCAACGCTCAAGAATGAATTTTTTCTACAAGCAAGAAAAGTTCAAAGCTAATGTATCGTTTCAAAACGTTAGAGTTTGGGGCGATGTGGCTACAACTTCTCCATCGGATAAAAACGGAGTAGCTCTATTCGAATCTTGGATTTCGTATGATTTCAATACGAATTGGACAGCAAAATTCGGACGACAAGTGCTTTCGTATGATAATCAAAGAATTATGGGCGGAATCGATTGGTTGCAACAAGGTCAAAGTCACGATGCCGTTTTGGTTACCAATAAGAAGAATAATTATCAATTGGATTTCGGAGCAGCATTAAATAATAACAATGAAGCCCTTTATGAATCTGCTTATGTGACGAACTATAAAAACATGCAGTTTATTTGGTTCAACCAAAAATTTTCAAAACTAAGTTTGAGCTTTTTAGCATTGAATAATGGTTATCAATATGAAAATTTGGTAGAAAATAAATTTCAAGTTGCCTATTTGCAAACCCTTGGAACTTATGGAAAATGGGATAC
>ERZ1034365.1263-NODE-1263-length-13096-cov-3.355020_pt1 | contig 13096 bp, 13 predicted proteins | sample MGYA00520615_ERZ1034365 | MGnify/ENA primary metagenome ERZ1034365 (study PRJEB33736, sample SAMEA104284505) | Azolla filiculoides | biome: Urban; feature: Water surface; material: Ditch water | place: Netherlands | collected 2015-10-28 | depth 0-0.1 m ... | reverse complement strand
CGTTGCGCGGCAGGTGCTCTGATGCACTGGCGTGACCGCAGGCGGCGGCGTAGGGTTCGGTGTACAGCTCGACGCGGTCCGCGCCGGCCGCCTTGGCCAGCGCCATCTGCGCCGGCACCGGGTCCATGAACAGGCTGACGCGCACGCCCAGCGCCTGGCACTCGTGAATCAACGGCTGCAGGCGGTCCGCGTCGTCGGGGAACGTCCAGCCGTGGTCGCTGGTGAACTGGCCTTGCGCGTCGGGCACAAAGGTGACCTGGTGCGGGCGCACCTGGCGCACAAAGTCCATCAGGTTGTGGAAGGGATTGCCCTCGATGTTGTACTCGCGCCCGGGCCAGTCCTGCAGCAACGCCGCCAGATCAAACACGTCCTGCGTGCGGATGTGGCGCTCGTCGGGCCGCGGATGCACCGTGATGCCCCGGGCGCCCGCCTCCAGGCACTGCGTGGCCGCCCGCGTGACGCTGGGAATGCCCAGGTGGCGCGTGTTGCGCACCAGCGCGACCTTGTTGAGATTGACCGAGAGAGCAGTTTTCATGGCGGGATGTCGGGCATACGCGCCCGGAGTTCACAGGTTTTGCAGGTCCACCATCATCTGCCGGGTGCGCAGAATGTGGACGCCGCAATGGTAATTCAGCAGCGCCCGCAGCTGGGTGCGCAGCTCCTGCATGACCGGCCCGCAGGCCTGCAGCACGGCCGGAAAGCCCGCCCCGTCGTCCAGCGCGGACTGCAGGCGGGTCCACTGGGCGCCGCGCAGGCTGGCACGGTCGTCGTCGTGGGCCACGCGCAGGCCGCCTTCGGGCACCAGGCAGTAGCGTCCGGCGGGCGCCAGCGGCTCGAAGGTCAGCGTCTGGGCGTCCAGCGCGGGCAGCAGGCCGATCTCGCGCAGCAGCAGCAACTCAAAGGCCCGCAACGCGACATGCACCACCTCGCCTTGAAGTTCTGGCGCCACCGCCGCCGGGCTGCCGGGACTGGCCAGCACGCGCACCATGCCGGCATAGGCATCGAACAGGCGGGGGTGCGGATCGTCACGCGCCAGCAGGCGCAGCAGCAACTCGTTGAGGTAGTAGCCCGACAGCAATGCGTCACCGGTGGGCATCACATGCCCGCCCACCCATTCCGCCCCCTTGAGCGTGCGAATTTCAGCGTCGCCACCAAAATTCAGATGCAGCGGCTGCAGCGGCAGCAGCACCGGCCGGAAGTTGGAACTGGGTCGCTTGGCCCCCTTGGCCACCAGCGCGATGCGGCCGTGGTGGCGTGTGAAGACCTCCAGGATCAGACTGGACTCGCTCCAGTCGTAGCGGTGCAGGATGTACGCAGGCTCTTCGGTGGTGCGCTTGGCGACCACGGCTCAGCGAAACATGACACGTGAAGGGAGCGCCGGCCGCAACGCCAGGCCGCGCCATGCAAGGCCAGCCCCCTCGGTGGGCAACGACCACACGCAGGCGGCGGGCGTGGGGGCGCTGTCACTCATAGCCAAACGACCGCACGCGGGTTTCGTCGTCCGCCCAGCCGGAACGCACCTTCACCCACAGCTCCAGGAACACCTTGCAGTCCATCAACCGCTCCAGCTCCTGGCGGGCTTCGGTGCCGATGCGTTTCAGGCGTTCGCCTTTCTCGCCAATGATCATGGCCTTGTGGTTGTCGCGCTCGACCACGATGGTGGCAGCAATGCGGGCCAGGCGGCTCTTGTTGCGGCCGATTTCGTCCTCGAACTTGTCGATCACCACTGTGGAGGTGTAAGGCAACTCGTCGCCAGTGAAGCGGAACAGCTTCTCGCGCACGATTTCGCTGGCCAGGAACTTCTCGCTGCGGTCGGTGAGTTCGTCCTCGCCGTAGGACCAATCCTGCTCGGGCAGGTATTTCTCGCAGATGCCGAACAGGCGCTCGATGTCTTTCGCGTTCTTGGCCGACATCGGCACGAATTCGGAAAACGGATGCCGCTCCTGCATCGACTTGAGCCAGGGTGCAATTTCAGCGCGGCGGTGCACGTTGTCCAGCTTGTTGGCGATCAGCACCGCCGGCACGCCGGGCTTGAGCAACGACAGCACCCGCGCATCGGCCAGCGTGAAACTGCCGGCCTCCACCACAAACAGCACCAGATCCACATCGCCCACAGCACCCAGCACGGTCTTGTTGAGCGACTTGTTCAGGGCGGTGTTGTGCAGCGTCTGGAAGCCGGGCGTGTCGACAAACACGAACTGCGTCGGGCCGCGCGTGGTGATGCCGGTGATGCGGTGGCGCGTGGTCTGCGCCTTGCGCGAGGTAATGCTGATTTTTTGCCCCACCAGCGCGTTCAGCAGCGTGGACTTGCCCACATTGGGCTTGCCCACAATGGCGATCAGGCCGCAATGCCGAGGGGCACCCGCCGCATCGGCAGGCGCTGCATTTTCAGAACTTTTCAGGGTATTTCCCAGCGTCGGCAGGTCATCACCTGCTACGTTTTTAGTAGGTTCCATCATTTGATTTTTGCTTTCAGTTTCTCCAGCATGGCGGCGGCGGCGGCCTGCTCGCCGGCCCTTCGCGATCCGCCCATGCCACGCTGGGAGACGCCCAGCTCGGTAATCTCGCATTGCACTTCAAAGGTTTGCTGATGGGCCGCCCCGCGCGTGCCCACTACGCTGTAGTCCGGCACGCGCATCTTGCGCGCCTGCAGCCATTCCTGCAACTCGGTCTTGGGGTCCTTGGCGGCGGCCTGCATGGTGGGATTGATCTCCACCTTTTCAAACAAACGACGCACCAAGGCCTCGGCGGCACCGTAACCGGCATCGAGGTAGACCGCGCCCAGCACAGCCTCCAGCGCATCAGCCAGGATGGAGGGCCTCTTCTGACCACCAGAACGCAACTCGCCTTCCCCCAGACGCAGGGTTTCGGCCAGTCCCAAAGTCAGCGCCAGGCCGTGCAGCGTGTCCTGCTTGACCAGGTTGGCACGCACCCGGGACAGATCCCCCTCGGGCAAATCACGCAACCGCTCGTACAGCAGATGGGCCACGGCCAGATTGAGGACGGAGTCACCCAAAAACTCCAGTCGCTCGTTGTGATCGCCAGAAAAGCTGCGATGGGTCACGGCGCGTTGCAACAACCGCGGGTCGGTAAAAATGTGCTGCAGTCGTTTCTGCAGCGCTGAGAGGACCGGCTCCACGCTTACTTCGAACTACCGCGGTACTTCATCACCAGGTAGGCCGGCCCCGCAAGATGAATTTCACGCTGGTAGGCAAAACTCACCACCACCTTGTCCCCTTCCTTGGAGACGTCCAGGTCGGCCGGTTTGACGGAAGCAATGTCATCGATGGCGGTGGCGCGCTCAAAGATGGCACGGACCTCCGCCACCGTGCTGCCTGCGCTGGCCTTCTTCACCGCCTTGAGAATGGACTGGTACTCGATGACCGTCGGGAAGACCTGCGCTGCGACAACGCCCACGCTGGCCAGAACCACGCCAACGAACAGCATGCCAATGAAAGAGATGCCACGCTGCCCAGCCCTTGAACGAATTTCACGGTTCATACCCAATCCCCTTTCCCCTGCAAACACGGTCAATTGAACGATCCGATGCGCTTCAGATTGCCAAAATTCATCCAGACAAAAAATGCCTTGCCGACAATGTTTTTGTCCGGGACGAACCCCCAATAGCGCGAATCCAGCGAGTTGTCGCGGTTGTCGCCCATCATGAAATAGTGTCCTTCGGGCACCTTGCAGACGACACCTTCAATACTGTAGCGGCAATTCTGCCGGTAGCTGAAGTCGTCCGCGCCGGCAATCATGGCCGGCCGGGCCGGATCGTTCAGCAGGCGGTGCGACCTTTCACCCAGCGCTTCCTCGAAATGCGGAAAGTAGCGCATGGCATCCTCGTCAAAGTACTCTGGCAATGACGTGGTAGGAACGGCTTTCCCGTTGATCGTGAGCTTCTTGTTGAGGTAAGCCACCTCGTCGCCCGGCACACCGACGACGCGCTTGATGTAGTCCAGACTGGGCTTGGGTGGGTAGCGGAACACCATCACGTCGCCGCGCTGGGGCTTGTTGCCTTCGCTGACCTTGACGTTGATGACCGGCAGGCGCACGCCGTAGGTGAACTTGTTGACCAGAATCAGATCGCCCACCAGCAGGGTGGGAATCATCGAACCCGATGGAATCTTGAAGGGCTCAAACAGGAACGAGCGCAGCAGGAACACGGCCAGAATCACAGGAAACAGCCCGGCCGTCCAGTCCAGCCACCAAGGCTGCATGAAGAGTCGCTGCTTCGCCTCGGTGATGTCGGTGCCACTCTGGGCAATGCCCAGCTTGTCGAGATGGGCGTTGCGCTGCGCGACCTCTGCCTCCAGGGCCTGCGCCGCCTTGCGGCGCTGCGGCAGAAAGTAAAAGTGCTCGGCCAGCCAGTACAGGCCAGTCACCACCGTGGCCATGAAGAGCAAGAGCGCGAAGTTACCTTCGAGCAGGCCGAAATACCAGGCGCCGGCGTAACCGGCAAAGCCGGCCAGAATCAGTGCGGTCAGGAACTGCATCAATCCTCCACCTGCAAAATCGCCAGGAAGGCTTCCTGCGGCACTTCAACGGAACCAATCTGTTTCATGCGTTTCTTGCCGGCTTTCTGCTTTTCCAGGAGCTTGCGCTTGCGGGAGATGTCGCCGCCGTAGCATTTCGCCAGCACGTTCTTACGCAGGGCCTTGATGGTCTCCCGTGCAATGATGTTGGCGCCAATGGCCGCCTGAATGGCCACGTCGTACATCTGGCGACTGATGATTTCACGCATTTTGGCCACCACCGCACGGCCCCGGTACTGCGACTGCGAACGGTGCACGATGATGGACAGTGCATCGACCTTTTCGCCGTTGAGCAGAATGTCCACCTTCACCACGTCGGAGGCACGGAACTCCTTGAATTCGTAGTCCATGCTGGCATAGCCCCGGCTGACGGACTTGAGCTTGTCGAAGAAGTCGAGCACGATCTCGCCCAGCGGCATTTCATAGGTCAGCATGACCTGGCGACCGTGGTAGGCCATGTTCAGCTGCACGCCGCGCTTCTGGTTGGCCAGTGTCATGACCGGGCCCACATATTCCTGCGGCATGTACAGGTGCACCGTCACGATGGGCTCACGGATCTCGTCCAGACGCCCTTGGTCGGGCATCTTGGACGGGTTTTCGACCATCATGACTTCGCCGTCGGCCTTGACCACCTGGTAAACCACGCTGGGCGCGGTGGTGATCAGGTCCTGGTCAAATTCGCGCTCCAGCCGTTCCTGCACGATTTCCATGTGCAACAGGCCCAGGAAACCGCAGCGGAAGCCAAAGCCCAGCGCCTGGCTGACCTCGGGCTCGTAGTGCAGCGAGGCATCGTTGAGCTTGAGCTTCTCCAGCGCATCGCGCAGGGAGTCGTACTCGCTGGCTTCGGTCGGGTACAGACCGGCGAATACCTGCGGCTGGATTTCCTTGAAGCCGGGCAGCGCCTCGGACGCGGGTCCGGCGTTGTTGGGCAGCTTTTTCTCCAGGGTGATGGTGTCACCCACCTTGGCGGCCTGCAGCTCCCGGATGCCGGCAATGATGTAGCCCACCTCTCCGGCTTCGAGCGAGGCACGTGGCTGGTTGGCCGGCGTGAAGACGCCCAGGTTGTCGGCGTTGTACACCGCGTTCGAAGCCATCATCCGGATGCGCTCGCCCTTGCCCAGACGGCCATCGACCACACGCACCAGCATCACCACGCCGACGTAACTGTCAAACCAGCTGTCGATGATCATGGCGCGCAGGGGCGCCGCCGGATCGCCCTTGGGCGGTGGAATACGTGCCACCACGGCTTCAAGAATTTCATCAATGCCCATCCCTGTCTTGGCCGAACAGGGGATGGCATCCGTTGCATCAATGCCGATGACGTCTTCGATCTCCGCGCGGGCATTGTCCGGATCGGCGTTCGGCAAATCCATCTTGTTGAGCACCGGCACCACTTCCACACCAAGCTCCAGCGCGGTGTAGCAGTTGGCCACGGTCTGGGCCTCCACGCCCTGGCTGGCATCCACCACCAGCAGGGCCCCCTCGCAGGCAGACAGCGAGCGGCTCACCTCATAGGAGAAGTCCACATGCCCGGGGGTGTCGATCAGGTTGAGGTTGTAGATCTGGCCGTCCTGCGCCTTGTACTGCAACGCGGCCGTCTGCGCCTTGATGGTGATGCCACGCTCTTTTTCGATATCCATCGAATCCAGCACCTGGGCTTCCATCTCCCGTTCGGCAAGCCCACCACAGCGCTGGATCAGGCGGTCCGCGAGCGTCGACTTGCCATGGTCAATGTGCGCAATGATCGAAAAATTTCTGATGTGATTCATCAACGAAGAGCTTCAAGTGATTGAATTAAAACAGCGGACAAAAGAAAAAGGGCGCGTCTTGAACTGACGCGCCCTGAACCAACAATCTATGGCAACTGCGATGGCTGGAGATTCATTGTAGGCACCAAGCCCGAAACGTACAGGCCGTGCCCGCCTGACCCCCCCAAGCTGCAGCGCCGCGACCCGCCGCCTGCGCTCAGCTCGCCCCAAATCAGCACAGCTGATTCGAAATAACCTGCGCAGACTGGCGAACCAGCCGCCATGCTCCAGAAGCGACGATGCACTCACGCTCAACAGGTCTGTCATTGCCGTAAAAGCCTCTGATTCTATCCAGAAATGCACTTGACGCCCGAGCAAGTTAGTAACCACAAACAATTAGCAGCCCAAGAAGCGTCAATGCGCCCGCTATCGAACCAGTTCCAGATGGAGCGGACACGCCCGACAAGCCAGCGTGGTACGGAAGGGATGCCGCGCGGTGCATGTCGCCCGCTCAGCGCCCAGGACGGATCACGGTGTACTGCGCCCACTGATCACGGCGGAAGAGCACGGTGACGGGCTTGCCCTTGTCGAGCCGCGCCACCGCAGCCTCGAACTCCTTCAGGCTGGTCACTTCTGTATTGGCCACCTGCACGATCACATCGCCTTCGCGCAGCCCGGCCCGGGCCGCGCCGTCCGTGGCCGCATCCACCTTGACGCCGCCTTTGAGTTTGAGCTCCTTCTTCTGCTCGTCTCCCAGTTCGCTCACGCTCAGACCCAGCAATTGCTGTGCAGCGCTGGCTTTGGGCTTGTCCTCTTTTTCACCACCTTTGCGCGCGACGGGCTTGTCGGACTCCACCTCGCCAACCACAATGCTCAACTCTTTGCTGCCACCACGACGGAATACGGTGAGCTTGCTTTTGGCACCTGGCTTGGTACTGCCAACAAGCCGCGGCAGATCGGACGCCTTGTCGATGGTCTTGCCGTCAAAGCGCGTGATGATGTCGCCCGCCTCCACGCCGGCCTTTTCTGCGGGCGAGCCGCTTTCAACACCTCGCACCAAGGCCCCCTGGGGCTTGCCCAGACCAATCGACTCGGCCACATCCTTGGTCACCTGGTCGATCTGCACGCCAATGCGCCCCCGCGTCACGCGGCCACTCGCACGCAACTGGTCGCTCACCCGCACCGCCTCATCGATCGGGATGGCGAAAGCAATGCCCATGTAACCACCCGAGCGCGAATAAATCTGGCTGTTGATGCCAACCACCTCACCGCGCATGTTGATCAATGGCCCGCCCGAATTACCCGGGTTGATCGCCACATCGGTCTGGATGAAGGGCAGGTAGTCGCCCGTATCCCGTTGTTTGGCACTCACGATGCCGGCCGTCACCGAGTTTTCAAGGCCAAAAGGCGAGCCGATGGCCATCACCCACTCCCCGACCTTCAACCGGTTGACATCACCGACCCGCACGGCAGGCAGGCCACTGGCCTCAATTTTCACGACGGCCACGTCCGTGCGCTTGTCTGCACCGATCAATTTCGCCTTGAATTCGCGCTTGTCGGTCAGGGTTACCAGCACTTCATCGGCGCCATCCACCACATGGGCATTGGTCAGGATGAAGCCGTCGGCAGTCAGGATGAAGCCCGACCCCACCCCGCGGGGCTGCGACTCTTCTTCCTGCGGGCGGTTGGGGCGTGGCGACTGGCGTGGTCCGTTTGGCATCGGTACGCCGAAGAAACGACGGAAAAATTCCTGCATTTCGTCATCCATGCCTCCAGCCGACGCCCCATTGGCACGCACCTTTTCCAGGGTGCGTATGTTGACCACCGAGGGGCCAACCTGCTCCACGAGCTCGGTGAAATCGGGCAACCCGCGCACACCCGCTACCGGCTGCGCCGCCACGGGCGTACCAGGAAGGACCGCCAAGGCACCTGTCAGTGCCAGCATGCACGCCAACACCGGCATGCGCAGTTTCTTCACATCGACTCTCAGCATCATCGACCTTTCATCCATCAAAATTGACCAGCGATTGGCGCCGGCCTGCAAGTCCAAACAGGTAAGTGCTTATTTGCGGCGTTCAAGACTCTGGGCAAACGCTTGCAGGGTCTGGGCCGGCACCTCGCCGACGGCGGTCAGCCACCATTCCCCCCCCTGCCGGTCGTTCACATGCCGCGTCAACGTCTGCGTTGCCCCCATGGACAACACGCCTTCCTGGCTGTGGCGCTGCCGGTCAAAGACCTCAATGAACAATGACACCGAAGCCAGTCCATCCGAGAAAATCCATTGCACCGTCCCATCGGCTGCGGCGGGCCCCGAGGGTGCCGGGCGCTTGAGACAACTCATCGGCCTGAACCCCGGCACGGCGCTGCGCAGCGCCCAGCCTTCTGCAGCCGCCGTCGTCTTGACCGCATCGGCCTTTTCCAGCCGGTAGCCCTCGGTATTGGCCATCATCTGGGCCAGCTTGCCCATCTTCACCGGCGCATCGAGTTGCAGCTCCGAAAATGCGGCCTGCTCCAGCACGCGGCCCGCAGCATCGAGCGTCTGCAGCTTGATCACCAGACCTGTGCGCTTCTCGCTCCAGATGCGGTAGCCAAAGCGCAAGGCATCGCGGGGAAGAAACTGGACGATGTCGGCATCGAATCCGGCCACACGTTCGCTGCCGGTCTGGCGTACGCTGTAGAACTCGGGAATGGCGTGGTCGCCCGACTTCAGAAGATTCGGAAACAGGCCCAGTGATTCGCGCTTCTCCGTACGCGCCACCCGCGTCTCGGGCAGGAAGGTCACGACCTGGTCATTGCGCCGGAAGGTGGAGCGGGGCGCCCCCGTCAAGGTCTCAACACGCTCCATCTGTTGCTCGCCATCGCAGACATGCCAGATGCGCGCGCTGGACAAGGCCCCGGAGGCAGAGGACACGACAAAAGTGCCCAGATAGGCCCGCTGGCGAGACGCCTCATGCAGACGCAGCAACCACTCGCCCGCCGTGCGTTCGGCCGCAGGAAGTGCCGCTGCAACCGCTGGTGTCAGGCCTTGCACCGGCGTCTGGGCCACGGCACAGGGCAGCGCGCCGCCAGCGCACAAGGCAAGCAACAGACGTAGCTGGAAAGTAAGTTTCATGGTGCGCAGAATCGGGCTGCAGGCGACAGGTCAGCCATCTACCGGGCGCCGCCTTCAAATGTGGCGTTACGCAGGAATCCTGACGGATTCTGGAGTGCCGAAGTCCCACCGAACTGACGGTGCGCCGCCAGCAGCTCGTCCAGGCGCGGATCACGCACCATGACCATCGCGCCTGGTGTCGTGGCACCCGGCTCCCCCACCGCGACGGCTGAAGAAACCCCGGTGATCCGTGCCGGTGCGCTGCTGGACTGCGCCAGGCGCGCCCCAGAGGCCGCCTCATCCAGGTGGCTCATGACATTCCAGCCAACCGCCATGACGGCGGCAAAAGAGGCCGCGCTGGCCAGCAACTTCCAGCGAAAGTTGCTGTCATTGGCGGCGGAAGGGGCCCGCCTCTCATTTTCTTGATACTTTTGGGCCAATCCCAGCGTGGATGGGTCATAGTTAGCTATCAATTCAGGATTTTCCTTGAGAGCGACGGTGGAGGAAATGCCCTCGGCCTCGGCGAGCAGGCGGGTCCGCAGGCGCGCGACAAAGGCACGGTCGTGCCCACAAGCGCCCAGATCGGGGGATCGCAACACGTCCCCAATCACGTGGTAGGCGTGCCAGCTTTCACGCCCATCGGCCTCTTCGGCAGCGCATTCCAGGGCGATAGCCCACTCGCCATCGGCCAGTTGCCCATCGGCCAACGCAGAAATCTGCTCCCGGTGCTTGATCTGTGTATCCATGTTCATTTCATCACCTGCATTTCGCGGTATCCAGTCCAGCCTTACCAGCGCTTGCCGGTCTGGTGCTCCAGCATCGGCCGAACCCGGGCAGAAATCGCCTCACGTGCCCGGAAGATGCGGGATCGGACCGTGCCGATCGGGCAACCCATGGCTTCAGCGATTTCTTCGTAACTCAACCCTTCAATTTCACGCAGGGTCACGGCCTGACGCAAATCCTCCGGCAAGGCTTCCATGGCGGCATTCACCGCCGAAGCAATTTCCTTGGCGGCAAACTCCGATTCCGGCGTCTCTTCGGTGGTTAGTTCGTTCTCGTGGCGGGAAGTTTCATCTTCTTCATCCTGGGATTGGCGCCCCGCCACCGTCGGGTTGCGCTTCAGGTCCATCAACGCCTTCTTGGCCGTGTTGACCGCGATCCGGTACAGCCAGGTGTAGAACTGGGCGTCACCGCGAAACTGGTGCAAGGCCCGCCAGGCGCGGATGAAGGTTTCCTGGGCAATGTCTTCCACCAGATCCACATCCCGCACCATGCGGCCAATCAACCGCTCGATCCGTCGCTGGTATTTGATGACCAGCAACTCGAATGCACGCTGGTCGCCGGCGGCCGCGCGCGCAACGAGTTGATGGTCGCTGTCCACGGCCGGCACGGGCGCAGGGGAAACGGTGTCGGTCATGGGTTCGCGGCGTCGCGCAGCGGGTCGGGCATGGCGGGCGAATATACCGCACGGCGCAGATCGTTCCAGCGCGAAGGGTCAGATGACGCCTCCAGCCAAAGCCACTGCGACCGGCCAGTCGCACCCGACAGACGCACCAGAAGATGACGCTGCAGATCCAGATCCACATGCAGTTGACGGGAACCCGCAAACGCCTGTGGACCGTGCCAGGCGTGACCATCCCAACGCAGCGCACCGGCCGCCACCCCCTGCCAGAAGTAGATTGCCAAGGCGGCAGAAAGCAGCAAGACCGAACAGGCCAGCACCGCACGCCAGCCGCCGAGGCCGGACGCCAGCCACGCAGCACCAATGGCACAGGCGCCCCCCAGCCAGATCACGGTCAGCATCTGCCCCAGAAAGCGCGAACGCCCCACCGGGTAGGTGACCGATGGGGCGCTGTGCATGGAGCTGAAATTTCGGATGGAAGGGCTGAATCAACGCTTCCCGCAGCCGGGTCAGACCCGCTTGAAGATCAGCGACCCGTTGGTACCGCCAAAACCAAAGTTGTTTTTCAACGCAACATCGATCTTCATGTCCCGCGCCGTGTTGGCACAGTAGTCCAGATCGCACTCGGGATCCTGGTTGAAGATGTTGATGGTGGGCGGGCTCTTCTGGTGGTACAGCGCCAGCACCGTGAAAATGCTCTCGATGCCACCGGCGCCCCCCAGCAAATGCCCGGTCATGGATTTGGTCGAATTGACCACCAGCTTTTTGGCATGGTCACCCAGGGCCGCCTTGATGGCATTGGTCTCGTTGATGTCCCCCAGCGGCGTGGACGTGCCATGCGCGTTGAGATAGTCCACCTGGTCGGCATTCATGCCGGCATTGCGCAAGGCGTTGACCATGGCGCGGCGGGGGCCGTCCATGTTGGGTGCGGTCATGTGACCGGCGTCCGCGCTCATGCCGAAGCCGGACAATTCTGCGTAAATCTTCGCACCGCGGGCTGTCGCGTGCTCGTAGGACTCCAGCACCATCACGCCCGCGCCCTCGCCCAGCACAAAACCGTCACGGTCCTTGTCCCAGGGGCGCGAGGCGGTCTTGGGGTCATCGTTGCGCGTGGACAGTGCCCGCATGGCGGCAAAACCGCCAACACCCAGCGGCGAGACGGTGGCTTCGGAGCCGCCGGCCACCACCACATCGGCATCACCGTACTCGATCATGCGACCCGCCTGACCAATGCAGTGCAGTCCCGTCGTGCAGGCCGTGACGATGGCGAGGTTCGGGCCTTTGAAGCCGAACCGCATCGACACATGGCCGGAAATCATGTTGATGATGGACGCCGGGACGAAAAACGGGGTAATCCGTCGCGGTCCACGGCTGACCAACTCGGCATGGGTGTCTTCAATCAACGGCAAGCCGCCAATGCCCGAGCCAATAATGCAGCCGATTCGCGTGGCCTCTTCCTCACCCAAAGCCTCGCCCGTCGGCAGGCCGGCATCCGCCACAGCCTGGGCTGCGGCAGCGATGCCGTAATGGATAAAGGAATCCATCGTCCGCGCTTCCTTGGCGGACATGTAGGACTCCAGATCGAACCCCTTGACCTCGCCGGCAATCTTGCAGGCAAAGTTGGTGGTGTCGAACCGGGTGATCAGGTCGATGCCGGAATTTCCGGCCAGCACGTTTGACCATGCATCCGCCACCGTGTTGCCCACGGGGCTGATGCATCCCAAACCCGTGACAACAACGCGGCGACGGGTCATCTCCAATCAGGCCTTCTTGGAATTGGCGTAGTCGATCGCGGCCTGAACGGTCGTGATCTTCTCAGCGTCTTCGTCCGGAATCTCGATGCCGAATTCGTCTTCCAGCGCCATCACCAGCTCCACCGTGTCGAGCGAGTCGGCACCGAGGTCTGCCACAAAGGCTTTTTCACTGGTGACTTGTGACTCTTCCACGCCGAGTTGCTCGGCGATGATTTTTTTGACACGTGCTTCGATATCGCTCATGGTTCCCTCTGAGGGTTGTGAAAAAAACGGATTTTACCCGTCCTTGGAGTGCCGACTCTAAAGGCACGCCCGGACGGATGCGGAGGATGGAATTCGTTGGGGCCTGTCGGGCGGCTCAGGCCATGAACATGCCGCCGTTGACGTGCAGTTCCTGCCCCGTCACGTAGGCAGCTTGCGGACTGGCCAGATAGGCCACCGCATGCGCAATGTCGGCCGGCTGGCCCAGATGCCCCAGGGGAATCTGGCCCAGCAGGGCTTTGTGCTGCTCCTCGGGCAAGGCGGCCGTCATGTCGGTCGCAATAAATCCCGGCGCCACGCAGTTG
>ERZ1034365.1262-NODE-1262-length-13101-cov-2.865709_pt1 | contig 13101 bp, 15 predicted proteins | sample MGYA00520615_ERZ1034365 | MGnify/ENA primary metagenome ERZ1034365 (study PRJEB33736, sample SAMEA104284505) | Azolla filiculoides | biome: Urban; feature: Water surface; material: Ditch water | place: Netherlands | collected 2015-10-28 | depth 0-0.1 m ... | reverse complement strand
AAGACATATTGCTGGATAAAGTCCGTGCCCTTGCGGTAACTGGCAAACAGATCATCACGAATCGTAATGCTCTGAACCACCGCCCGCCCGCCCGGCTTCAGCACTTTGGCGACCGTATTGAAATAGGTCGGCCACCACTGTTCGCCGACGGCCTCAAACATTTCAATCGACACGACATGATCGAACTGTTCCTTGATATCGCGGTAATCCTGCAAACGCAGATCGGCTTGCGGCACGCGTTTTTGCGCCCATTCCAGTTGCGCCGGCGACAGCGTCACGCCGCTCACCTGCAAACCGGATTCGACCGCCATCTCGGCAAAGCCACCCCAGCCGCAGCCGATTTCCAGCACATGCTCACCTTGCTGCGCCCCGAGCCGGCGCAGGATTCGGCGGTATTTGGCAAGCTGAGAATTGTGCAGATCGCGCCCGGCTTCGTGCGCGCCATACAGCGCACTCGAATAACTCATGCTCGGATCAAGCCAGAGCTTGTAGAAGTCATTACCGAGATCGTAATGCGCCATGATGTTGCGCTTGCTGCCGGCGCGGCTGTTGCGGTTCAGCCAGTGACGCACGCGCGCTGCCAAAAGATGCCGCCAGTGGCCGTAGACCGCAGAACGCAGGGTGTCACGATTATTGGCTAGCAAGGTGAGCAAGGCCGTCAGATCGGAGGTTTCCCACAAGCCATCGAGATAGGCCTCAGAAAAACCAATGTCGCCACGCGCCAGCACATCGCTGAAGGTTTTTTCGTCATGCACCTGCATGCTCAGGCAATGCTCGCCCTCGCCGAACAAACGGCTCGAACCATCCGGCAGGCGAATCTCGAGCAAGCCGCCGCGCAGCTTTTCGAGCAGGCTGAAAGCCAATCGGGTATCGCGCGCCAATTCGGCGGTGTCGCGCAGGATCAGGGTGTTATTCATTTTGTCGACTCCTGTAGGGGTTCGGGTGCAGTTTTGCCGTAGAAAGTGACGCCCTTCAGCCACAGCTTGAGGGCTTGCCAGTGAATACGCGCCATCACGCCCAGCGTCAGGAAGGGCATGCGGGCGAAGACGGAAATCAGGTTTTTGCTCGACCATTCGCGCGGCCGGCCGGAGATGGAGGTCAGTAGCAGATCGCCTTCCCGGTCGCCGTAATCGATATGCACAGTGGGGCGTTTGCCGCTGAGATGGAAACGGAAGCGGTAATCGCCTTCGACGGAAAAGAAGGGCGAGACGTGGAAGGCCTTGTCGGCGAGCAGCACTTCGCCATCCTGCAAGGGCGAAGCATCGTTGTGGTGCAGCAGATAGTTGTGATGGCCGCCGAAGGTGTTATTCACTTCGGCCAGTAGCGCAATCAGTTGCCCTTGCCGGTCATGGCAAAACCAGAAACTGACCGGATTGAAGACATAACCGAGCACGCGCGGGAAACATTGCAGACGGATTTCACCATCGTCCGGCAAACCGCGCTCGCGCAGCAGCTGTTGAATCCACGGCAAGAGCGGCGAACCATCGCGCGGACCATGATCTTTCTGCTGGAAACTGAGCAGATTTTTGCGGTCGACCGCGAAAAGCGGGCCATTTAGCGCGGCCATCTCGGCCAGCGAAAAATCGAAATAAAACACCGGATAAACAAAGGCGTGCTCAACCGGCCGCAGACGCTTGTGCATGACGTGACCGAGGAAGAGGCGCGCGCTCATGGCGATCTCAGGCGACGGCCAGCGCGGGGAGTTCGGCGCGGGTTTCGGCCCCCTGCCACGGCGCCCGCACACCCAAACCATTGGCGACACGCAAGGCGGATTTCAAGCCGTCTTCGTGGAATCCGTAGCCACCCCAAGCACCGCACAACCAGATCCCACCTTCGCCCTGCACGCCGGCCAGACGCTGTTGCGCGGCAATCGCCGGACCATCAAAGACCGGGTGGGCGTAATCGAATTCGGCAATCACTGTCGCCGGATCAGGCTCACGCACCGGATTCAGCGTGACGACAACCGGCGTCTTGAACGGCAAAGGCTGCAGACGATTGATCAGGTAGGAAACGCTGACCGGCTGCTGGCCCGGCTGTCCATCGCCGGACAGATAATTCCAGGCCGACCACAGTTTTTCATCGCGCGGCAGCAAATTACGATCGGTATGCAGCAGCGCCCGGTTCGGTTGATAGGCGACATCTCGGAGGATCGATTGCTGCGCTGAAGAAGCCGTGTCGCCGAGGATTTTCAGGGATTGGTCGCTATGGCAAGCCATCACCACCTGATCAAAGGTTTCGGTCTGCAGCATGCCGTCACGCAAATAGCTCACTTGCAGACCGTCGACCGTGCGCGTCACCGATTGCACCGGCGTTGCCAGCCGAATGTCGTCCATCTGCGCCGCCAGCTTGCGCACATATTCGCGTCCGCCACCCTTGACGGTGCGCCACATTGGGCGATTAAACACCTGCAGCAAACCGTGGTTGTGGCAGAAACGCACGAAGGTACTGAGCGGCGTCGCCAGCATCTGCTCAGTCGGGCACGACCAGATAGCCGCCGCCATCGGCAACAGATACCAGTCGGAGAAAGCGGATGAATAGCGACCTGCTTCAAGGAAGTCGCGCAGGCTGCGCGCATCGTCCGGATGACTGGCCAGCCAGGCCGTGCTTTCGCGGTTGAAGCGCAGGATGTCGGAGAGCATGCCCCAGAATTGCGGACGCAGCAGATTGCGCTTCTGCCCGAACACCGTCGCCAGACTGCTGCCGGCCCATTCAAGCTGCGGATTTTCCAGACTGACCGCGAAGGACATTTCCGTTTCGACGCTATTGACGCCGAGCAAGGCAAACAGGGCTTTCAGATTCGGATAAGTGCGGTCATTGAAAACGAGAAAACCCGTATCCACCGGATGCGTTTTGCCCTCCAGATGCACGTCGACCGTGTTGGTATGGCCGCCCAGATATTGACCGGCTTCAAACAAGGTGACCTGATTTTCTCTACCCAACAACCAAGCGCTTGCCAGACCGGAAATCCCGGCCCCGACCACGGCAATTTTTTGCGGCCTGAGGGAGCCAGCGGTCGACGCTTCATCCGGCACAAAAAAGCGGGCGGGTGCATTCATTGGGTGTTCTCCTGAACTAAAACCGGGTCCGGTTTATTTAAGAAATTCATCAATCTGCTTGAGCAGCGCCTTGTCATCCGGCCTGGTCAGGCTGCCGTAGGCAACAACGCGGCTGCCGCTGCGATCAATCAGATATTTATGGAAATTCCACTTCGGACGGCTGTCGGTGATTTCAGCCAGTTGCAGGTAGAAAGGATGGGCATTTTTGCCTTTCACCTCCGTCTTGCTGACCATCGGGAATTCAACGCCATAGGTCAGGCGGCAGAAATCAGCGATCTGCTTGTCGTTGCCCGGCTCCTGCTCGCCAAAATCATTCGACGGAAAACCGAGCACGACCAGCCCCTTGTCCTTGAGACGGGCATACAGTTTTTCGAGCCCCTCGTATTGCGAAGTGAAGCCGCAGTAGCTGGCCGTATTCACCACCAGAATGACCTTGCCCTGATATTGGCAAAGCGGCATCGGCTTGCCATCCTGCAAGCTGGCGAAAGTATGGTTAAGTAGTTTCGGACAATCAGCTGCCAAGGCATCAGCGGGCATGACGCCCAGCGCGGCCATCGAAGCAAGCCCAACGACACTCAAACAACGCACCCAAAGCTTGTTCATTTAAACCCTCCGTTTGTCCTGGACAAAATTAAATCTTGTTCGTAAGATAGGCAGACAAACTTATTTTGTCAACGCATTTTCCAGTATTTGTTCAGGACAAAGATGATCACTTCCGGGTTCAACATTTCTGCAGTCGAACGCGACACCGGCCTGTCAAAAGATGTGCTGCGCGTTTGGGAAAGACGTTACGGTTTTCCTCTGCCGGAACGGGACATGCATGGAGAACGGCTATATCCAGATGATCAGGTCGAGCGACTTCGGCTGATCAAACGTTTGATGGATCAAGGATATCGACCGGGAAAGCTGATTCCCATGGACGCCGATGCGCTGCTTTCGCTGACGCCAAAAAATCGAAAAACCAGCCCGATGCCAGCCAATGATGAGCGCGAAGAGTTACTCGGCTTGCTGGAACTCATCAAACAGAACGATGCAAACGGCTATCAGGAAGCCATGCACCAGCGTTTGGCCCGGCAAGGGCTCGAACACTTTGTCCAGGACACCATCGCCCCCCTGACCAGAGAAGTCGGCGAAGCCTGGGAGGACGGGCGTTTTGAAGTGTTTGAAGAACACCTTTTCACCGAACTGACCAAGCGCCTGCTACGCCAATCAATCGTCAATCTGCCGAACGGGCGGCGCGGCCCGCGCATCATCCTGACCAGCGTGCCGGACGAGCAGCACATTCTCGGTTTGCTCATGGTCGAAGTCCTGCTCGCGCTGGAGGGTGCTGAATGCGTGCCGCTCGGCACGCAAATGCCGGTTGTTGACATTGCGCGGGCCGCTGTCGCCCATCAGGTGGATGTGGTGGCGCTGTCCTTTTCCGCCGCTTTTCCGGCCAGACAGATTCCTTCGCTGCTTCAGCAACTGCGGACACTACTCCCCGAATCCGTCGCGCTGTGGGTTGGCGGTGCAGGCGTGGCCCGCCTACCGGAAATAGCCGGCGTGCTTTACCTGACCGGACTTGAGCAAATCACCCGCAGCGTCCAGGATTGGCGAGAGATCAGACAGGCAAGCTGAGCCGAAAGCTCTAAAATGGCGGCTTCAAATTTTGGTCAATCATCATGAGCTACGCCGCCCCGCACTTTGAAAGCAAAATCTGCCCGCCGGAGCAGTTGACCGCAAGAGCCGCCCAACTGGCCCGGCCACTGGTCTTTACCAACGGCTGCTTCGACATCCTGCATCGCGGTCATGTAACTTATCTGGCGCAGGCGGCTGCCCTGGGCGTCAGCATGGTGGTGGCGCTCAATAGTGACGCCTCGGTCAAGCGTCTGGGCAAAGGTGATGACCGTCCGGTCAATCTTCTCGAAGACCGTCTGGCCGTGATGGCCTCTCTGGGCTGCGTCACGCTGGTCACCTGGTTTGACGAAGACACACCCCTCCAGCGCAGCCTCGAATGCCGACCGGAAGTGCTGGGGAAGGGCGGCGACTGGCCGGTCGACAAGATCGTCGGCTGTCAGGAAGTCAAGGGCTGGGGCGGGACGGTGCACTCCATCCCCTTCATCCACCAGAAATCGACGACGGCCTTGCTTGAGAAGATCCGTCGTCTGTAAATCACTACACCGGGGCGACTAAAGCCGGCCGCGCGTCTGACCGGCAATCGCCATGCGCTCCAGCCCTTCGACCACGCCGATACTGGCTTTTTCCATGCGCGCGACGGCTTGCACAGCGGCCTTGATGTTCCCGTTACTGAACAAAATCAGCGCTTCCTTGCCGGCCGCATGCACTTCTTTGTGCGGCGGTTCGATGGCACGGTAACCATCGAGTTGGGCGTAAAGCTTGCGGCCTTCACCTTCGTAATACCATTTACCAAGACGGCAACCGGTGTGGTGCGCCAGTTCTTCGGCGGTCTTTTCCGACAAGCCGAAGAACACCTTGTAAATCTCGAATTTGAAGACCAGATGATCGAGTTTGGCCAGCTCAACAAAGGTGCGCAGGGCAGAAATGCTGATTGTCTGTTCGATCTTGCGGGCAAAATTCAGCGCTTCGCCCATCTTGCCGGCCATCGCCCGGCCATCATCGCTGAAGGACTGGGACTGCGTCGACAACTCTCCGATGCTGTCCTTGACCACGGTCGACTCGCGCTGAATGGCCTTAACCAGCGGCGTAATGTCCTTGGTTGCATGATCGGTCCGCGCCGAAAGACTCTGCACTTCCTTGGCCACCACGGCAAAACCGCGCCCCTGATCACCGGCCCGCGCCGCTTCAACGGCCGCATTCATCGACAGCAAATGCGTTTGCGCGGCAATCTGCTGAATCAACTCGACGATTTCGCCGATTTTCTTGCTTTGACCATGCAGGCTATCAACATCTTTCAAAGTGGAAGTGGAGCTATCGGCCAGCCCGACCAGCTTCTCCGACATCCCATCAACCGTCGCCTGCGTTTCCAGCGAAACCGCAGCGGCCTGACGGGCAACGCCACGCTCATCCTGCATCATCGCCGCCATCGCAGCCATGCTCTTCTGCGACTCGCCAAAGGAAATGCTGAATTGCGCCAGACACTGCCCAAGCGACTGATACATCGTGTTCAGGCTCTTCGCCTCGGCCAACTCAGTCTGCAGACGCTCGATTTCAACATCACGCGGATCTGCATAGGCAGCATTCTCGTAGCTCATTGGTGTGCGCTCCTTGACCTTCTGACTTGAATTTTACAAAACCACCTGCGTACCCAACTCAACCACCCGATTGCTTGGAATCTGGAAGAAAGCGGTCGCCGATCCGGCATTTCGGAACATGGCCACAAAAATCTTTTCCCGCCAGAAGGCCATTTCGGAATTCAGCTGCGGAATCAGGGTTTCACGACCGATGAAATAAGAAGTTTCCATCGAATTGAATTCCAGCCCCGACTCCGAACACAACTGCAGCGCTTGCGGAATATTGGGTTCATCCTTGAAGCCGTACTGAACAATCACGCTCCAGAAATTCTCCTTCAACTGGCGAACTTCAACCCGGTCAATATCGGGGACGAAGGGCACGTCGTAGAACTGGACAGAAACCAGCACCACCCGCTCATGCAGCACCTTGTTGTGCATGAGATTGTGCAGCAAGGCATGCGGCACGCCCTTCGGATCGGCGTTAAGGAAAACCGAAGTTCCCGGCACACGCGTCGGCATGGAGGAGGAAAGTGAATCAATAAACAACGCAAGTTCCAGACGCTCGCCCTTGAGGCGCTGGGACAACAACTCCCGGCCACTCTTCCAGGTCGTCATCAGGATAAATACGCCCATGCCGGCGACCAGCGGGAACCAGCCACCATCGGGGATCTTGGTCAGGTTCGCACCGAGATAGGCCGCGATCAGGGCGAAGATGTCGCCGCCATCGCCGGTGGCACGATCCGTCCACAGACCGACCTTCTCACCTTCGAGCACCACCTCTAGGCTGTCACCTGGACTGCCGAGGATGTCGCCGATCAGGAACTTGCCACGGCGCTTCTTGCCAGCCGGAAACATCGTGGTCAGCACCGACTCCAGACGCGCAAGCAAGTCGGCGCGAATCTCGTCTCGTTCAGATTCCCTGTTGTGCTCCGCAGGTTGGGTTGTGTCGTTGAAGTCGATCATTCGGCTCCCTCGACAGGTGCGTCCGCGTCCTGGACATCACGGCCCTGGACGGCGGTGGTAAGCGTGGCCCACGCAGAGAGATCGGACAGGCGGTAGCGCACCAGACCGCCCATCAGGTAGTGCGGAATCCGGTACTTGGTGCGCATCGCGTGATCGGCGAACCAGTAGTACGGCAGGCGCAACGCGGCGGCCGCCTGCTTGGCATCGATCATCGGCTCGATGCCGGTGGCGGCATTGATGACCACCGCCACCGTCTCGACCGCCTCCAGCGCCGGCAGGCTCTGGCCGAGGAAGTCGGGTCCGCCGGGCGTGTCGATGAGGTAGATGCGCGTGCCGGCATGCGTGAGGTGCATCACCGAGGCGTTGAGTGAATGCAGCATGCGGCGCTCGAGCGGGTCGTGGTCGCTAACGGTGCTGCCGCGCTCGACGCTGCTCGGCCCCAATCTCACCCGCCTGCCGGCCGCCGCCATCGAGCAGAACCACGACGAGCGCGGCATCATCTGGCCCGACGCGATTGCCCCATTCACCGTGGTGATCTGCCCCATCGGCATGGACCGCAGCGCGGACGTGAAGGCGGCTGCTGAAAAACTGCACGACCAGTTGCGCGACAACGGTGTGGACGTGCTGCTGGACGACCGTGGCGAGCGCCCGGGCGCCATGTTCGCGGACTGGGAGTTGATTGGCGTGCCGCACCGCGTGGTGATTTCAGACCGCGGTCTGAAAGAAGGCCAGCTGGAATACCAGCACCGCCGCGACACCGCAGCGACCAAGGTGCCCGCCGCCGAGGTCTACGCATTTGTGACGGCCAGACTGGGGTCTCTGGCCGTAACCGGGCAGTGAGCCGGCCGCGGCTTGTCGGGCTGGACGGGAACGGGGCCGGAGGTCCCGTTCAAGCAGATTTGCGTGGAATTTCACGCAGAATGTGCCTTATCGCAGCACCGATAGGTCTTCTCTCGCTATCATTTTCAGAGTCATCTTGTGCGGGCGGCCAGGTGGAAGAGCCGCTGATCGATTCCGTGCGCTCCGCCCTGAGTGCCGCCATTGCTAATCACGCACCGCCCATTCCTGAATTTCCCGACACCGAGTCGCGCTTGCGCTACCTGCGCTGGATGGGCGTGATGATCTTCAGGCTGCGGCGCAGCAAACCCGACTTCGACACCCGCAAGGAGTTTCTGCAGACCGTCTGGTACGAAAGCCGTCGGGCTGGGCTGGACGTGTCGCTGGTGCTGGGCCTCGTTCAGGTCGAAAGCGCCTTCCGCAAGTTCGCGGTGAGTCCGGTGGGGGCGCGCGGCTACATGCAGGTCATGCCGTTCTGGACGCGCGTGATCGGCGATGGTGACGCCTCCAAACTGTTCCACATGCAGACCAACCTGCGCTTTGGCTGCGTGATCCTGCGCCATTACCTGGACCGCGAACGCGGCGACCTGTTCCTGGCGCTGGGCCGCTACAACGGCTCGCGCGGCAAGGCGCCGTATCCGGAGGCCGTGTTCGCGGCACAGCGCAACTGGCTCTTCAGCGGGGCCTGAATCAGCGTGCGGCGCCCGCAGCGGCAGACTCGGCTGCCGTCCGTTCCAGCCGCGACACCAGGACCTGGTCCACGCGGTAGCTGTCGACGTCCATCACTTCGAAACGGTAGCCGCCCCAGTCCACGCGGTCGGTCCGTCGGGGCACGCGACGCAGCATCATCATCAGGAAGCCGGCCAGCGTTTCATAGTCGCCTTCGTGCGGCAGTGCATCAAGGCCCAGCGCGCGCTGCACATCCTGCACGGGCGTGATGCCATCAATCAGCCAGGAGTGATCGTCGCGCTGCACGATGAGATCTTCGTCCTGCGGTGAAACGAGGTCACCCATCACCGTGCTCATCACGTCGTTGAGCGTGACCACCCCCACCACCATGCTGTATTCGTTGACGATGACTGCAAAGTCCTCGTGCACCTGCCTGAAGTGTTCCAGCACTTCACCCAGCGTCAGGCGGTCGGGCACGACAACGGCCTTGTGCAGCAGGGCCGGGTCGGTCAGGCTGATAGGCTGGTTGTTCAGCACACGCTGGAACAGGTCCTTGGCGTCCACATAGCCGATCAGGTGGTCGAGGTCGCCATCGCACACCGGGTAGGTCGAGAACGGCTCGGCGGCGATCCGCAGGCGGATGAGGGTATCGGCGTCCTGCGTGCTGAACCAGGCAATGCGGTCCCGTGGCGTCATGGCGCTGCTGACAGTGCGCGTGTCGAGTTCGAAGACGTTGGCAATCACCTGTTGCTCGCGCCGGGCCAACACGCCGGCGCGGGCGCCAGCCTCGGTCAGCGCCAGGATGTCGTCGGAGGTCACGCGGTCATCCCGCTGCGCGGACAGCCCGAGCAGCCGGAACAGACCGTCCGTGGCCCGGCTGTAGATCCAGACCACCGGCTTGAACACGGTCATGCACCACCGCATGGGTCCCGCGACCCGGACCGCCAGCTTCTCGGGCTCCGCCATGCTCAGGCGCTTGGGAAACAGGTCGGAAAAAATGATGAACAAGGACGTCACCACCAGGAACGACACAATGAATCCGACGGTTTCGGCGTTGGCAGGGCGCATCCAGGCACTGAAAAACCCGGACAGCGTGGGGCTCAGCGCACCTTCGCCCACGATGCCGCCCAGGATCGTGATGGCATTCAGGCCGATCTGCACCACGGTGAAGTAATGCCCGGGTTGCTCCTGGATGCCCAGCACCCGCTCCGCGCGTGGATCGCCCTCGTCGGCCATCTGGCGCAGCCGCAGGCGTCTGGAGGCCGCCAGCGAGATCTCTGCGACCGAAAAAAACGCACTGGCGGCGATCAGAATGACAATGACAAACAGGCTTTGGGTCAGGTTCATGGCGGGCTCAGCCGACGGCCAGGGGCCGGGCCAGCAAGTGTAGCGGCGCGTCTGCCTGCCTGTATCCGCCCTCTGGCGCCGGTCTGGTTACTGCATGAACCCGATGCGCGCCTTGCCGGTGCTTGCGCGTGGCAGGTCGGCCACCTGCAGCGTGTCGTGCGCGGCCAGCCGGGCATTGCCAAAGGCCGTCATCAGCGCACGCCGCATTTCGCGCGGCGGCAAGGTGGCCAGCTGGTCCAGCACGTCGTCCGGGGGCACTTCATCAAAGCGCTGGCCCCAGTCGTGGCCGGCGCGGATGCCCCGGTACAGCCGTGCCGCGATCGCCCGCGCCTGCGACAGCGACGGCGCCTCCACCTGGAACACGTTCATGCGGTTCAGGATTGGGTCGGGGATGGAGCGCTCATCGTTGGCGGTGGTGATCCAGATGACCTGACTGGCGTCGATGGCCACTTCAGCGAACTCATCGGTAAAGTGGCGCGCCGTGTCGTGCTCCAGCAGGCTGTAGAGCGCACCCAGCGGGTCGTACTGCGCATCGCCGCTGGCCTTGTCGATCTCGTCCACCACGATCACCGGGTTGGCGTACTCCCCGTCCACCAGCGCCTCGAACACCTTGCCGGGACGGGCGCCTTTCCATTGCGACGACGAACCCGACAGCAGCCAGCCTGCCGTCATCGAACTCATGGGCACCAGGCTCATGCCGGTGCCGAGCAGGTCGGCCAGTTGCCTGGCGAAGTGGGTCTTGCCGATGCCGGGCGGGCCCAGCAGCAGCATGGGGGTGACCTCCAGCCCGTCGCGGCAGTCCTGCGCCAGCGCCACATGGCGCTTCACGTCGTCCAGTACCTCGGTGAAATTGGGCAGGGTGTCGTAGAGGTCCACCATGTCGGGCACGCCCGAGGGCTTGACCTGAAAGCGCTGCGGGCCGCGCTCGATCATGCGCTGGTAGGTGCTGCGCAGGCTGTCGTGTTCGTGCTCGGCCAGCTTGGCGAGCTTGCGCTCCACGTCATCGGGCTGGAACACCCGGCGCATCTGCGCCACGGGCAGTCGGAACGGGGCGGCTGGAACGGGGCTGGGCGATGGCATCGAACACTCCTTGAATTCCACACGTTGCCATTCAAGCACAAGGCGTGCCGGCGGACAAAGACCCTTAAGAATTGGGGGCGACCTGCGTGGCATTTCCCACAAAAAAAGCCACCGTAACGGTGGCTTGGGAGGGCGCCATGCGCCCGGGGCGGCAGCAGGCTTTAGCCCGCGGTGCCCAGCACCTGCACCAGTTCGCCCGACTCGTACATCTCCATCATGATGTCCGAGCCGCCAATGAACTCGCCCTTGATGTAGAGCTGCGGGATCGTCGGCCAGTTGCTGTATTCCTTGATGCCCTGGCGGATGGCGTCGTCGTCCAGCACGTTGACGGTTTTGACCGTCTTGGGCTCGACGCCGCAAGCCTTCAGGATCTGGATCGCGCGGCCGGAAAAGCCGCACATCGGGAAGCTGGCGCTGCCCTTCATGAAAAGCACGACGTCGCTGGACTTGACCAGATCGTCAATGCGTTGTTGGGTATCGCTCATTTCGCTGCTCCTTGGAAAACAATGCCCGGATTATTTCACCTTGCGCCCCGGCGTGCCGGGCAGACACGCACTTGGGCCGGTTGCGGTCATGGTTTACATCCACTGCCCGCCGCTGCAGCGGGCGATGCCGGCCAGGTCCTGGCGGCTCTGCACGCTGGCGAAGCCGGCTTGCACCAGCAGGGCGCGCACCGCCCCGGCCTGGTCCCAGCCGTGCTCCAGCAGCAGCCAGCCGCCGGGTTGGAGGTGGGCCGGGGCCTGGACAATGATCTGGCGGATATCGTCCAGGCCGTCCGGGCCGCTGGCCAGCGCCTGCAGGGGTTCGTGGGTCAGCGCGGCCAGGTGCGGGTCGTCGGCGGCAATGTAGGGCGGGTTGGACACGATGAGGTCAAAGCGGCCGCTCACCTGCGCCAGCCACGAACTCTCGATGAACGCCACGGGCAGGCCGAGCCGGCGTGCATTGTCCTGCGCCACCGTCAATGCGTCGGCGCTCGCATCCACCGCCGTGACCTGTGCGTCCGGCCGGGCATGCTGCAGGGCCAGCGCGATGGCGCCGCTGCCGGTACCCAGGTCAAGCAGGGCCGGCCGGCCCGGGGGGGCGCCAACGGGGGCCAGAACCTCCAGCGCCCAGTCCACCAGCGTCTCGGTGTCCGGTCGCGGGTCCAGCACGCGGGCGTCCACTTGCAAGGGCAGGCCGAAAAACTCCTTGACCCCGGTGAGGTAGGCCAGCGGCTCGCCGGCCAGGCGGCGCCGGACCAGTGCGTCCAGGCGCGTGGCGGTCTCTTCGGGCAACACGTCCGCGTCGTGCGCGATCAGCCACGCCCGGTCGTGGGGCGCGCGGCCCAGCGCATGCAGCAGCAGCATCTGGGCGTCCAGCCGCGCAAGGCCCTGCGCGTGGGCGGCGGCCATCGCCTGGGCCAGGGTCATGGTTTCGGCCTTGCTTTCAAAGAAACAGGCCGGCGCTCTTGCGGAGCACGGCCTTCCGTCCGTATGCTGCCAATCTGAATCCCAAAACTCGTGGAGCCCATCATGCACAGTTCACCCGTGAAGTTCGTGATTCTGATCGAGGCAGGCGGGCCCATGGTGGCGCGGTTGTTTGATGCCAACCGGGTCCACATCACGGACATGGACGCCGCGTCCGAGGATGTGGCCCTCATGACGGAAGGACTTCCGTCCGAGCATGCCGGCACTCGCCCCGAATGGGCGCCTGCGCTGGCTGGGCACAACGACGCCGAGCGGGCTGCAGCGCAGTTGTACGTCCTCCCGGTTTAGCACCGTCGGCTCTGGCCGGCCTGCTGCGGCGCATGTCACACCGCGCCCACTTCCAGTTCGGCCAGCTGTTCGGCTTCGCGCGCGGCGCGCAGCGCACCCACCACCTCGCCCAAGTCGCCTTCCATGATGGCCAGCAGCTTGTACAGCGTGAGGTTGATGCGGTGGTCGGTCAGGCGGCCCTGCGGGAAGTTGTAGGTGCGGATG
>ERZ1034365.1261-NODE-1261-length-13102-cov-2.534664_pt1 | contig 13102 bp, 10 predicted proteins | sample MGYA00520615_ERZ1034365 | MGnify/ENA primary metagenome ERZ1034365 (study PRJEB33736, sample SAMEA104284505) | Azolla filiculoides | biome: Urban; feature: Water surface; material: Ditch water | place: Netherlands | collected 2015-10-28 | depth 0-0.1 m ... | reverse complement strand
CATGTATGCTTCTTGTTCCCTTTTTGCAGGTACCAACCATCAATAATATCACCATTCAGAATCAGTTTTTTACAACTAACGCTGGCCAGAAAGGCACACACTTCATCTGCTTTTGAATGTGAAGTGCCGAGGTGTATATCCGACAGCACAATTGTTTTATAAGCTTTTCTATCCATGTTTATTATCTCAAAAAATAACAAAGGCTTCACAACCATGAAGCCTTTATTATTTTACATTATCATTTTAATTTCAATGTTGCACCAATTGACCATGTGCGTCCTAAGTTATATACTTTGTTATTCAGCGTGGCAGTTTTATTGACTCCATTGCTTACATATTCGTAAGTTTGCTGCGTTACGTAATCCTGAGCCAGCAAATCTTTGACTCCGAACTTTAATTCCCATTTTTCACCAATTTTCTTGTTGAATGAAAAATCGACCACATTGCGCGACATCTCGTAAATATCAGGAGTCACCACTTCGCCATGATTTAACTGAGCAGCTACCATAATACGTTTCCCCATCACGTTGTACATGACAGAAGATGAAATTCCCGCTTTATCATTTTGGTAAAAAAGACCTAAATTCAACACGTATGGCGATTGTCCCTGCAAAGGTCGGCTACGTTCGGTTTGTGTATTCTCAAATTCAACCTCGCTGAAAATGTAAGACGCATTGAGGTTCATGCTAAAGTTTTTCAAACCGATCAGGGTTTCGAGCGACTTTTTCACTTCCAGTTCCAGTCCGTAGTTTACAGCTCCAATGGCATTTTCGAAAGAAAAATCATTTCCTGTTGTCACACTCACCATTTCAATAGGGTTCGTAAATTTTTTGTAGAAAGCAGCCAAAGTATAGGTTTCGCCCGGAGTTGGGTAATGTTCCAAACGTAAATCCACATTTTGAATGGTTGCATCTTTCAGATTAGGATTTCCCTTTACCGAAATTTTCTCCGTAAAATCGTAATAGATAAAAGGAGCAATTTCGCGAAATTCAGGACGGTTAATAGTATGCGCATAAGCCAGGCGCAACAATGTTTTATCGCTAAAATTATAGGATGTGTTCAACGATGGGAATAAATTAAATGTAGGAATATCACGTTCAACAGGCGACGTAGCATTATAATAACCATTCAACATCAAACGGTTATATTCAGCACGTACACCGCCACTCAAATTTAGTTTTCCAAGCGGTAGCGAAACAGAAATATATCCTGCTCCTAACAGATTTTTAGCGTTGTAACTATTGGCGATATTTGTTTGTTCGTCCACACTAATCACTTTTCCCTGTCCGAGATGTGGTGCTGTAAAAAGCGTTTCGAAACCAAGTGCATTTACTTCGTCGTCGCCAAGTGAGCCATAAGCTTTGCGATACGTGATGCTTCGTTCTGAGAAATTACGGGTTTTATATTCACTGTAAGCACCTGCTTTGATGTTCGTGATTATATCGGCAATGAGCAGTTTACGGTCGTAATTTACGGCAGCAGTTGTCACATATTCGTGATTGGTCATGTATAATCGTCCCAACTCATTGATACTTGGCACATCAGGCAACACATATTCATAAGCTCCGGCGGCGTTTTCTTTCATACTCCAATTTTGGCGATCGGGTTCAATGCGGTTAGCGTAAGCAAATCCCAGATTCCAGTCAAGCTTTTTATCTTCGTTATCTTGTAGTTTGTGGTTGCCGCTCAACTGCCCCGAATAAGTGGTACGGGCCGAATACTGATTGCTGAAATATTTAAAATTTCCCTGACGATAATTATTCCAGCCATGGGTATTGGCCGTTTTGTCCACACCTATCTGATTCAGCATATTTTTGAATTCTATGCGTGTTCCATGATTTGTTTGATAAGCCCAGTTATGCATTAAACCCACTTTAAATTCGGTGGAATAAATATCAGCATTGTACTTATACAAATAGGTTGGCGTTTCGGTATCGGGGTCGAAACGTTCGTACATATAATTGCTCATATTACTGCGGGTCGACGATGAATTGCTGTACGACAAAGAAGTAATTGTACCAATTTTCGCACCACCGTCTAAATCCCATTTGCGACCAAAACCAACTGATAATTTTTGATTGGGTAGAGCGGTAGATTTTTGCGCAACCCAGTTATTATTCAGTTTCAAAGCATTAGCATCACGTTGAGCAACAGATAAATTATTCAGATTGGCGGGAAAATCAGCAGGCAGACTTCTGGCAGCACTACCAAGACCAAGAAAATCAAAAGTGTGAGCCGGCAAATGATACGCATCTTTTAAAGTAGTCACATCATTGTAACCCAAACCATATTCCACAGACAAAAAGTTTTCTTCAGGAATGTTTTTAGTCGATATTTTAATAAAACCACCTGTGGCTTCGGCCGAAAGTTCAGGCGAACCGGTTTTGTAAACCAACATATTGTCAATCATATTACTCGGAATGGCATCGAACGAAAAAGCTTTTACATCCGTTTCGCTACTCGGCGTTGCAGCATTATTAAGCCACACATTATTATACCGCTGATTTAAACCTCGCACCACCACAAAACGATTGTCCTGAATAGTTACGCCCGGCACGCGTTTCACCACTTCAGAAGCATCGCGGTCGAGCGTTTTACCAATTTGTTGCGACGAAATACCATTCACTACCTGCACCGACGACCGAATGCTTTTAAGCATCGACAATTCGGTATCCGTTCTGCGTTGAGCTACCACCTGAACACTCGAAAGCATCAATGAAGCTTCCTCCAGATCTACATTGATAACAGTAGGAGTTTCATTATTTGTTATAACGTTGGGGATACGCTGAGTGGCGTATGACACATAAGAAACAACAAGCGTATATTTTCCCGGAGCGACTTTAAGTTCGTAATCACCGTCAATGTTGGCTGTGGTTCCCTTGCTTGTTCCTTCAATCATCACTGTAGCACCTGTAAGCGGTTCTTTATAAGTTTTATCAAGAATTTTTCCTTTGATAACTGATTGTGAAAAAGCCAACTGAGTAAAAAAAGTAATTACCACAAAAAGCAAAGAGCGAAAGAAATTTTGTTGTATCATTGAGCTAATATATTTCATTTTTGTTGCCGCAAAAGTACGCAATGTGTATTTCAATGGCGAGAAGAAAACATTACATTAGGATTACGGGCGCTTATTGAAACTGCATAGCATTAATTGAAGTAAAAAATGTAGCACACACTGTTAAATCAAAATAATTATTTAGTTTTTTACTATAATAAAATAATTATCCAACGTAATGTATTTCGACGACCGGATTTTTGAAAAAACAGACTACAGCATTGAATTGCTTGAAAAAGGCAACTACGAGAATTGCATCTTTCGCAATTGCAACTTCCACGAAGCCGACCTGAAAAGCGTCAATTTCACCGATTGCAGTTTCGAGGAGTGCAACCTGAGCATGGCCAAACTTATTGACACACAAATGAACAACCTCAGTTTTATAAACTGCAAAATGTTGGGATTGAAGTTTGAACATTGCAACCCATTTCTATTCAGTGTAAATTTCGAAGGTTGCCTGCTAAATTTGTCATCGTTTTACAAACTAAAACTCAAAAAGATAAAATTCAGCGGTTGTACATTGCATGAGGTAGATTTTACGGAAGCCGATCTTACTGAAGCTTCGTTTGACAATTGCAACCTGCTTGGAGCTACTTTTGAGTACTGCACGCTTACAAAAGCAGATTTTCGCACAGCAATCAATTTTGCCATACATCCCGAAACAAATAAAATAGCCAAAGCCCGTTTTGCAAGTCAAAATCTGTCGGGCTTACTTCTCAGGTATGATATAAAAATTGAATAACGAATTGAGACTCAATATAGGAACTAAAAGCTATTGCATCATAAAAGAAGCGTCCTAATTTATATACGACGAAAAAATATCTAATCTTCAGGTCAACAAATATCCTTGTGTTATAGCTTAGTTTTACTTTAGCGGTTTTAAACAAAATTCTATGGCTATTTTTAAATTTCGCTCACTTCCATTTCCCGAATAAATTCAGTAGCTTTGTAATCGCAAAAGCTCAACAAGCTTTTGATTAAAAGAAACTGTAAGATGCTCGACCAGGCCACCATAGACAAAATCACCGATGCCGCCCAGATTCAGGACGTTATATCGGATTACATCACGCTCAAAAAACGTGGTGTCAACCTGCTTGGGCTGTGTCCTTTTCACGGTGAAAAAACACCTTCGTTTACGGTATCCCCTGCCAAAGGGATTTTCAAATGTTTCGGCTGCGGAAAAGGTGGAAATGCCGTGCATTTTATCATGGAGCACGAGCAAATTTCGTATTACGAAGCGCTAAAGTTTCTTGCGCGAAAGTATCATATCGAATTTCAGGAGCGCGAACTAACAGCTGAGGAGCAAGCCATCCGCAACGACCGAGAAAGTATGTTCCTGGTCAATGAATTTGCGCAGAAACATTTCTCATCGACACTTCACAACCACATCGATGGTAAATCTATCGGACTCGGATATTTCCGCGAACGTGGTTTTCGCGACGATATCATACAAAAATTCCAGCTTGGCTACAGTCTTGAACTGCGCGATGCATTCACACAAGCTGCTATCAAAGCGGGTTACAATAAAACATACCTCGTAAAAACGGGACTTACGCTCGAAGGCGACAACAATTATCTCGCTGACCGTTTTCGTGGTCGTGTAATGTTTCCTGTTCATACACTTTCGGGCAAAGTAGTTGCTTTCGGTGGTCGTATTCTGAAAAAGGACGACAAAATGGCGAAGTACGTCAACTCGCCCGAATCCGAAATTTACCACAAAAGCACCGAACTTTACGGTATTTATTTTGCCAAGCAAGCCATTGTAAAACAAGATCGATGCTATTTGGTGGAAGGATATACCGATGTAATATCGATGCATCAAAGCGGTATCGAAAATGTTGTGTCTTCTTCGGGAACTTCGCTGACGCCGGGGCAAATACGCATGATTCACCGTTTCACCGAGAACGTAACGGTGATTTACGATGGTGATGCTGCGGGTATCAAAGCGTCTATTCGCGGTATTGATTTATTACTCGAAGAGGGTTTGAACATCAAAGTATTGTTGCTGCCCGATGGCGACGATCCCGATTCGTTTGCACGCAAACACAACGCGTCGGATTTTATCGAATTTGTTGATAAGAACTCGTCCGACTTTATCCGTTTCAAAACCAACCTGCTGTTGAAAGATGCAGGTAACGACCCGGTGAAACGTGCCGGTTTAATCAGCGATATTGTACGCAGTATTTCCATCATTCCAAACTCTGTAATCAGAGGCGAATATGTAAAAGAATGCAGCACTTTGTTGAACGTGGATGAAGCCATGCTTTATCACGAGATTAATAAGTTGAAGAGTAGCGATCAGGAAAAGACAGCCACACGCACTCAGAATGTGCCTGATGATTTTCCGCCACCGCATTTTGAAGAAATGGAGGGCGGAAGTGCCTTTGTTTCGAAATACGACAATGAAGAACGCACCATTCTCCAATTACTGATTCGTTACGGACAAAGTATCATGTTTTATGCTGACGAAGCTAAAACACAAGCTATTACTGTAGCAACCTACATATTTGAGGAACTGGAGCATGATGAGCTTGGCTTTTTCAATCCACTACATCAACTTATTCTGGATGAATACAAAGTACATTCTGCAGATGAAACATTTAATTCCGAACGATATTTTTTGTATCACCCCGATGCACAAATTAGTCAGTTAGCTGCCGATTTAGTCACCGAAAAATACACTTTAAGTAAAGTTCACTCAAAAATCAAACAGGTTGAAAGTGACTCAGACAGGTTAATTGATTTGATACCTCGTGTAATTTTTGAATTTAAAAACAGTCTGATTCTTGATTTGGTACGCCAGAAATTGCTAGAACTAAAATCTGCTTAAAATAATACGCTTGTTGATGAAATTATGCGCGGGATAACTGAGCTGGAATCTGTCAAAAAGCAACTTTCGAAAACGCTGGGAGAACGAATAATTATCAAAATCTGATTTCTCATTTTTCCCTTTTACACACATTAAAATACCACAAAATGATTCTTTTCGATCAGGTAATTTTCGGGCCTATACACAGTCGCAGATTAGGACTTTCGTTGGGAGTAAATTTGCTCCCCGTTGATGCCAAAATATGTTCGTTCAATTGCATTTACTGCGAATGTGGTTTTAATACCACCATGCAGGAATTTCCGTTTCCGACACGTATAGAAGTAAAAGAAATTCTGGCAACCAAACTGCAACAAATGTCTGCCGGAGGCGAAATACCTGATGTGATTACTTTCGCAGGCAATGGCGAGCCAACACTTCATCCCGATTTTGAAGGAATTATTGACGACACACTTGAACTGCGAAATCAGTTTTGTCCATCGGCCAAAGTCAGTGTACTGTCTAACTCTACACGCATTCACAAACAACATATTTTCAGCGCATTGAAAAAAGTGGACAACAACATTCTGAAATTTGATTCGGCTATCGACCGAACCATGAAACTTATTGATCAGCCTGTAGGGAAACACATCAATGTAAGCTGGCTGACCGAACAGCTCCAGCATTTTGAGGGAAATCTGATTATTCAAACCATGTTTTTGCGTGGCGAATATCTGGGGGAGAAAATTGATAACACCACTGATAAAGAGGTAGATGCTTGGATTAGTGCGTTGGAGAAAATCAACCCAAAACAAGTGATGATGTACTCGCTCGACCGCGACACACCGGTTCAGAACCTGCAAAAAGTAAACGTTGATGAACTGAACCTCATTGCTGAAAAAGTAAGAGCCAAAGGGTTTGAAGTTTCAGTAGCCGGTTGATTTTATTGATATAACGATGAAAATCCTAATCTGCCCTTTAAACTGGGGGTTGGGGCATGCAACCCGCTGCATTCCCCTTATCCGCAAACTCATGAACGAAGGACATGAGTTGGTTATTTCCGCAGATGGTTTTCCTCTTGAATTGCTCAAACAGCAATTTCCCTCACTTAGGTTTATTGAACTTCCCTCCTATCGCATTCGGTATTCTTCGGGTAAATCACAGGTTTTGGCCATGCTCCGCAATGTACCAACGATTGCCTTTGGCGTTTTCAAAGAACACCGATGGCTGCACAAACTACTGAAAACTGAAAATTTTGATCAGATAATCTCGGACAATCGCTTTGGACTTTGGAACAAAGGTATAAATTCGGTATACATTACGCACCAGTTGATGATTAAAATGCCGGTCACACTGAAATTTCTTGAACCTATTGCGTGGTATTTTCATCGGGCTTTTATACTGAAATACAATGTCTGCTGGATTCCTGATGATGAAGGCGAAGATAATTTATCAGGTGATTTATCGCACTTTTATCCATTTCCGCACAACTATAAGTTTGTGGGTATTTTGTCGCGCTTCCAGGGCATGGAAAACATCCCTGCAAACACCGATTTTGAAGTAGTGGCTATTGTTTCAGGCATTGAGCCACAACGCACTATTTTTGAAGAACAAATAATTGAACGTTTCAAAAATTCCGACAAAAAGGTGCTTATTCTTCGCGGGAAACCGCTAAAAAAAACAGAGACAGAAGAGCTTGGAAACATCACTCTTATATCTCACCTCGAAGATAAAGCACTTGCTGCTGCACTGAAAGGAGCCACTAAAATCATTTGTCGCTCAGGTTATTCAAGTATTATGGACTTAAAAACGCTGAATTGTTTGGATAAAACGGAACTCAGCCCAACGCCCGGACAAACCGAACAGGAATATCTTTACTCAATACATCGAAAACTTTAATTCATCCGATGTATATCGGCAAATGTGCGCTTCACTCCTCTTTTATAATTTACGTTGGAGTAACCAAAAATTACAACCAACCCTTCGCGCGACGGATATTTAATTCCCCATTTTTCGCGAAACTGACGGGCTTTTTTTCCATGCTGGATAAACGGATGCATAGCGCCAAGCATACAGGTTCCAAGTCCCAACGATTCGCCAGCAAGCATGGCATAAATTGCTGCCACAATCGGATCGGCGGGGTCAGTATAAGGAGAACCGTAAAAATACATAGCCAGCGGCGCATCGTAATTTATCCAGTTATCACCTTTTTCCATATCGTCGACATAAATATCAAACACAGGTCTGATAAAATCACGCATCATTTCGTCGGTTGATTTGCCCCAGAAAGGTCTCATTAATGCCATAAACCATTTTGAAACCATCCAACGCAGACCTTTGAGGTATTTCGAGAACTCTTCGGCAAACAAGCGAACCTGTTTTTTATTCTCCAACACCACTACATGCACATCAGAAGGTGGAAGTCCCATAGGTGCTGTTTGAGCAGCATCGAGAATTTGCTGAATTTTCTCAGGCTCAACCACCTTATCCTTAAACTCGCGAACACTTCTACGACGCAGCAATAAAGCCATCAAAGACGCATAGTCAGGCAAGAGTTCTTTATCGGGCAATCGTATCAGGTCTTTTTCAGAAAGGAATCGCCCATCAATTTTGATAGCACCCTGACCGCAGACCATCATACAATGACCACAAGCAATACAGCCAAATGCAGAATTTAGCGATTGTACAACTTTTCCATCTTTCATTTCGAGACTAAAATCCTTGCAAACCTCAACACATTGTCGACAACCTGCGCATTTATCAGCATCAATAATTATATGGGCAACTTCTTTGGTTCGTGATGTTGGAATAGCCATAAGCATTTTATTAAAAAAAAGACACTTAGATTTACTGATGCAAATGTATAAAAAGTCATTGTAATTAACAGCAAAAAACCGCCAAACTTATCGTCAGGCGGTTTTCAACAATCATAATCAAACAAACATCTTTTCTATATCGGTTACCTTATCTTCTTGAGCCACTTCTTGAGTTGGCGTTATCATTCTTTTTGTTTTCTGTACTTGGTTTTACATCCGGTTTTCGTTCAGAACCTCTGCCTTCATTCGAAGGTTTTGATGGTTTCACAACCGTACTGTTTTGATTTCTATTACCTGATTCCCTGTTTACTGTTGGTCTTGAATTAGATTCACGATTTACAGTCGTGGGGCGATTTTCGGGTCTTGTTACAGTTGTAGGTCGGTTTTGGCTATTATCTCTGTTTACATTCGTATTTGAGCCTCTGTTATAAGTTCCTGTGCCGTTTCCTCTACCTGTTTCAGTTCTCACATTCCCATTAGAACTGTTGTTCTGAGTTCTTGAACTATTGTTATTTCGCGTACCATATTCGTTTCTGCTTCCTGAATTTGGACGGTTATTGGTAGTACCGTTATCATAGCTGGTTCTTCGTCCCGATTCGTTATTTGAGTTTTGCGAGCCTCTGTTATTGCCTTCATTTCTTTTGTCAAATGCTGCACGGTTAGTTACATCTGCATGTCTGCTGTTGAAATTACGGTCAGGGTGTTTTTGTCCATAATCATTACGCGATATTGAGTTATGTAATCTTTCGGCATGTTGGTTTCTGTAATTATCGGCGTAACGATAACGGTGATCATAATTTATATGTGAATGAATGTGCGACATATAAAGATTGATTTCCATTGGACGATAGTGGTGATAATAGTTAGGATAATATCCCCAATAGTAAGGAGATACCCAACGGTGATAACGTGGAGTCCAGAACCATGAAACAATAAACGGAGTGTGGTAATATACCGGCTCGATAATATAATTGTAACCATATAAGTAAGGGTCTCCGATTACCTGAACATACGATCTGTTGTAACGATCGCGGTCAACAGCTATGGTTGCCACATCCTGATAAACATCTCTGTCAAGCACTGCCTGAATAACTACCAAATGTACATTTCTTTCAGAAGTTTCGATAACCCGCAGGTAATCTACTTCTCCGTCTGAATTTAAATCAAGGTTAGAAATCTGACTATCATAATCGTTTAGTCGTCTTTCAAAATCTTCCAGATTGCGGGCATCTCCAAAAACAGTAGCAACTGCTTTAAGATCGAGATAGTAACTTATATCATCGTTGATTGCTTCTACAGTAATGTTTCTTTGTGCCGATAATTGAGTGGTTGCAGCTAATAAAAGTACCACTAACAGGCTTGCAAATTTTGCTTTCATAATCGTTATTTTAAAAGTGGTGAATAATGTATTTATATCATCCGATATTGAGATTCTCTTTCGTATCAGTCCTTATTCAAAAGCTGTGCCAGAAAATTTATACGTCCTGATTTTTCTATACTCAAAAGCCGCATATGATATTTATACAATTAAATATCAACACGTTAATTACAACACTCAAAACCATAAATGCTACAAGCGACTCATGATTAAACAAATTCATTACGTGGGTTTTTATTATCTTTGCAGAAAGCAATAACATATGAATTCACTTGACCTCATCATTATTATTCCTGTTGCAGCCGGATTTGTTTTTGGACTTTTCAAAGGGCTTGTCAAGGAACTTACTTCACTGGCAGCTATTTTTCTGGGCATTTACGGAGCAAAGTTTTTTTCTCCTTGGCTTAGTGATGTTTTGATAAAAAGCTTTGACTTTTCTGCAAAAACAGCGCGCCCTTTTGCTTATCTGATACTTTTTATTGCCATAGCTATCGCACTGCTTATTCTGGCAAAATCTCTTGATAAATTATTTGATTCTGTTTCGTTAGGAGGGTTGAATAAGTTTATGGGAGGTGTGTTTGGTGGACTAAAATATGCGCTTATCATCAGTATACTAATCAATGTATTCGACGTTATCGACAGCAAATTCAGCATCATCAGTCCTGAAACAAAAAGCGCTTCTTTTGCGTACCAGCCCATGCTTAAACTGGCACCCAAACTTTGGGATGAAGCCAAAACCATTTCTGACAAAAGCAAAGAAGAGGAAAACAACGAATAAAACAGGTTTATTATGCCAAAACTACTTGGAAGCCTTTCGGGAAAGCTCTACGAATGTGGTTGCGACGAAGCCGGTCGTGGTTGTTTGGCTGGCCCTGTTGTAGCCGCAGCAGTTATTTTACCTGCTGATTTCGATTGTCCTGCATTGAATGACTCCAAGCAATTATCGGAACATGAGCGCGATGCCTTGCGTCCCATTATAGAAAGTCAGGCACTGGCGTGGGCAGTGGCTTTGGTTGATAATCATGAGATAGACAAAATCAACATCCTGAATGCGTCTATTTTGGCTATGCACAGAGCAGTTGACAAATTATCCATTCAGCCGGAATACATCATTGTAGATGGAAATCGTTTCAAGTCCTATGGCGTAACCCCGCATCAAACCGTTGTAAAAGGAGATGGCAAGTACTTATCTATAGCAGCTGCATCCATTTTGGCAAAAACGCACAGAGATGAGATAATGCAACAACTGCATGCTGAATTCCCTGTTTACGATTGGGATAAAAACAAAGCATATCCAACCATAAAACACCGCAGTGCTATCCGTGAACATGGAACAACGGCATATCACCGCATGACGTTCAATTTATTGGGAGAGGCAAAAAAGAAACCCGTCAAGAAACTGGTTAAAAAGATTAAATGAGCAGAACTATTCGATAGTAATTCTCTGTAAATTATCAAAACGGATAGCCAATGGCAATGTGAAAAGCTAAATCATCCCAGGCCGGAGTAGTTCTCCAACGCAACGCCCGTCTTGCAGGCACAGGATCATAAAGTTTCACACCTAAATCAAGTCGGGCAATAAAGAACGAAAAATCCATGCGTAAGCCCGCACCATAAGCAATGGCAATCTGATCCACAAAAGTATTGATATCAAACTGACCCAATGGTTGTTCATCATACGCTTTGATAGTCCACACATTACCCGCATCGAGAAATAAAGCGCCTTCAAAAACATAAAACAACTTAGCGCGATATTCCATATTCAAATCGAGTTTTAAGTCACCCACCTGATTATAATCTCTGGCTACATTGTTTCTTACATAAGCGCCCGGACCTAATTTACTTTCACTCCAACCCCTTACACTATTGGCACCACCACTATAAAATCTGCGTTCATAAGGAAGCACATCTGCATTACCGTAAGGAAGACCAACACCAACACCCGCATGATAAACAAAACTATTGTTTTTATCAATTATCTGGTGATAAGTTGAATTGTATTCACCACGAATGTATTGTGAATAACGTATACCAAACAATTTGTACGTTCCATCATCAGAGGAAGGAGTCGCTTTGAGTGCTTTGCTTAATCCATATAGTAGATTTCCGGCTGATTCAAAACTATATCTGTAAGTTGCATAATCTTTCAATGGTCTGTTCGCATTAAAGTTGCTGAACGAACCACTATAACCCGATCTCAATATAAAACGACTGTCGTAATTATGAATATTATACAAACCTGTAGTAAAATACTTTGCTTTAAAGTCCGGGTCTACATTAAGATTCATATAACTCAGATTAAACAGCTCAAAGTTATGATGATACTTTTTTCTGTTCCACACATAACTGGTTCCAGCACCTACATTTGAAGCAGTGAACTCACCCGGTCTGAATTGATATCCAAGGTTCGTATTAAACTCGGTATTGGCGTGAATGTTTCTTTTAAAATCGTAAGTACCAAAAGGAAACAAAAAGCGGGGAAATTTAAGTCCTACCTGAGCACCCAACTCCTGAGCCCAGATACTTTCCTGCCACTCGTAGGCCAACCGACCTTGCAAAGTTAGCGTTTCAGCTCCTTTAAATACATTTTTATTGACCGTTGCCAGCTTTGCTGCCACTCCCCAATACTTATCGGTTAAGGTGCCTTCAAGCTCTGTAGACAACGATACTGTTTTGGCAGGCACTATGATGATATAACAATCAAGTGTATTATCAGCAGTTTCTTTGAAACTTATGTTTACATATTTCACCGGGCCAAGGGCATTCAACGCAGAATAGGTTTTCTCCACATTGGCATCGCTATACAATGCCTGTGGATCAATATAGCAATTATGCACCAACGCATCCAGCGTAATAAACTTCTTTTGAGGAGATATAAGATAGAAATCCCGGAAACGGTTAGTATCCAACTGTGTAGCTGCTTGCAAATCTGCGGTAAGGTTTACATCAGAGTTTGTGTAGAATATAACTCTACCCACTTTATACTGCTTAAAAATCAAACCATTAACTGAATCTTTGGCTAATTTAAGGTAGCTTCTCAAATCCAG
>ERZ1034365.1258-NODE-1258-length-13112-cov-18.499578_pt1 | contig 13112 bp, 11 predicted proteins | sample MGYA00520615_ERZ1034365 | MGnify/ENA primary metagenome ERZ1034365 (study PRJEB33736, sample SAMEA104284505) | Azolla filiculoides | biome: Urban; feature: Water surface; material: Ditch water | place: Netherlands | collected 2015-10-28 | depth 0-0.1 m ... | reverse complement strand
TTGTGATTCATGACTGGGGTGAAGTCGTAACAAGGTAGCCCTAGGGGAACCTGGGGCTGGATCACCTCCTTACAAAATCACTCGTCAGTATAAGTGTCCACAACAAATTATTTTGATTATTTTTGCCCGCGGGTCTGTAGCTCAGTTGGTTAGAGCGCACCCCTGATAAGGGTGAGGTCGGAGGTTCAAATCCTCCCAGACCCACCAACATGATACCGACTGCGGTTTGCTGTCCTTGGGGTCATAGCTCAGCTGGTAGAGCGCCTGCCTTGCACGCAGGAGGTCAGGAGTTCGATCCTCCTTGACTCCACCAATTCCTAATTCAATAAAAGTTATTAACTAGCTTTTATTGCATTAGCAATTACTTGCTAATAGCTCTTTAACAATATGGAAAATCTGTAAAACATACTAATTTATTAGTACGTTTTCTCAAGCAGAAAAATATAGTTTAAGTCATGCGACATACAGTAACATCTCTAAGTGAAGACTTATTGGGGTTATATGGTCAAGTGAATAAGCGCACACGGTGGATGCCTAGGCAGTGAGAGGCGATGAAGGACGTTGTAGCATGCGATAAGCTGCGGGGAGCTTGCAAATTAGCTTTGATCCGCAGATTTCCGAATGGGGAAACCCAGCCATCATAAGATGGCTATCTTGTCATGAATACATAGTGACTTGAGGCGAACGTGGGGAACTGAAACATCTAAGTACCCACAGGAAAAGAAATCAACCGAGATTCCCTTAGTAGCGGCGAGCGAACGGGGATTAGCCCTTAAGCATTAGGTCAATTAGTGGAACGGAATGGAAAGTCCGGCGATACAGGGTGATAGCCCCGTACACGAAAATTACCTAATGTGAAATCGAGTAGGACGGCGCACGTGAAACGTTGTTCGAATATGGGGGGACCATCCTCCAAGGCTAAATACTCCTTACTGACCGATAGTGAACCAGTACCGTGAGGGAAAGGCGAAAAGAACCCCTGATAGGGGAGTGAAATAGATCCTGAAACCGTGTGCGTACAAGCAGTGGAAGCAGACTTGTTCTGTGACTGCGTACCTTTTGTATAATGGGTCAGCGACTTAATCTCAGTGGCAAGCTTAACCGTTTAGGGGAGGCGTAGCGAAAGCGAGTCTTAATAGGGCGTTCAGTCGCTGGGATTAGACCCGAAACCGGGCGATCTATCCATGGCCAGGTTGAAGGTGAGGTAATACTTACTGGAGGACCGAACCCACGTCTGTTGAAAAAGACGGGGATGAGTTGTGGATCGGAGTGAAAGGCTAATCAAGCTCGGAGATAGCTGGTTCTCCTCGAAAGCTATTTAGGTAGCGCCTCGTGTATCACTGTTGGGGGTAAAGCACTGTTTCGGCTAGGGGGTCATCTCGACTTACCAACCCGATGCAAACTCTGAATACCAACAAGTGCCAGCACGGGAGACACACGGCGGGTGATAAGGTCCGTCGTGAAAAGGGAAACAGCCCAGACCGTCAGCTAAGGTCCCAAAATCTATGCTCAGTGGGAAACGATGTGGAAAGGCACAGACAGCCAGGAGGTTGGCTTAGAAGCAGCCATCCTTTAAAGAAAGCGTAATAGCTCACTGGTCGAGTCGGTCTGCGCGGAAGATTTACCGGGGCTAAGCATAGTACCGAAGCTACGGATCTCACATTTATGTGGGGTGGTAGAGGAGCGTTCTGTACGCCTGTGAAGGTCACTTGAGAAGGTGGCTGGAGGTATCAGAAGTGCGAATGCTGACATGAGTAACGATAATGGGAGTGAAAAACTCCCACACCGAAAACCCAAGGTTTCCTGCGCAACGCTAATCGACGCAGGGTTAGTCGGTACCTAAGGCGAGGCTGAAAAGCGTAGTCGATGGAAAACAGGTTAATATTCCTGTACTAGTGATAACTGCGATGGGGTGACGGAGAAGGCTAGGTCAGCTACCTGTTGGAATAGGTAGTTTAAACGTGTAGGCAGTGTTCTTAGGCAAATCCGGGAACATATATGCTGAGGCGCTATGACGAGTTTGCTTGCAAACGAAGTGATTGATGCCATGCTTCCAAGAAAAACCTCTAAGCTTCAGGTTATCAGTAGCCGTACCCCAAACCGACACAGGTGGGTGGGATGAGAATTCTAAGGTGCTTGAGAGAACTCGGCTGAAGGAACTAGGCAAAATGATACCGTAACTTCGGGAGAAGGTATGCCTCTTGTAAGTGTAAGCCCTCGCGGCTGAAGCTCAAGGAGGTTGCAATAAAATGGTGGCTGCGACTGTTTAGCAAAAACATAGCACTCTGCAAACACGAAAGTGGACGTATAGGGTGTGACGCCTGCCCGGTGCTGGAAGGTTAATTGATGGGGTTAGCGTATGCGAAGCTCTTGATCGAAGCCCCAGTAAACGGCGGCCGTAACTATAACGGTCCTAAGGTAGCGAAATTCCTTGTCGGGTAAGTTCCGACCTGCACGAATGGCGTAACGATGGCCACACTGTCTCCAGCCGAGACTCAGTGAAATTGAAATTGCGGTGAAGATGCCGTATACCCGTGGCTAGACGGAAAGACCCCGTGAACCTTTACTATAGCTTGACACTGGACTTTGAATCAATTTGTGTAGGATAGGTGGGAGACTTTGAAGCCGCAACGCTAGTTGTGGTGGAGTCATCCTTGAAATACCACCCTGGTTTATTTGAAGTTCTAACCTAGATCCATTATCTGGATTGGGGACAGTGTCTGGTGGGTAGTTTGACTGGGGCGGTCTCCTCCTAAAGCGTAACGGAGGAGCACGAAGGTACCCTCAGCCTGGTCAGAAATCAGGCATTGAGTGCAATGGCATAAGGGTGCTTGACTGCGAGTCAGACACGACGAGCAGGTACGAAAGTAGGTCATAGTGATCCGGTGGTTTCTGTATGGAAGGGCCATCGCTCAACGGATAAAAGGTACTCCGGGGATAACAGGCTGATACCGCCCAAGAGTTCATATCGACGGCGGTGTTTGGCACCTCGATGTCGGCTCATCACATCCTGGGGCTGAAGCAGGTCCCAAGGGTATGGCTGTTCGCCATTTAAAGTGGTACGCGAGCTGGGTTCAGAACGTCGTGAGACAGTTCGGTCCCTATCTGCCATGGGCGTTTGAGATTTGAGGGAAGCTGCTCCTAGTACGAGAGGACCGGAGTGGACGCACCACTGGTGTTCGGGTTGTCATGCCAATGGCATTGCCCGGTAGCTACGTGCGGACAGGATAACCGCTGAAAGCATCTAAGCGGGAAGCCCCTCCCAAGATGAGATCTCACTGGAACTTTAAGTTCCCTAAAGGGCTGTTGAAGACTACAACGTTGATAGGCATGGTGTGGAAGTTCAGTAATGAATGTAGCTAACATGTACTAATTGCCCGTGAGGCTTGACCATATAACACCCAATCAGTTTTTCCTTTGGTGTTATACGCTATCTTTACTATACACCTTGAGGTTACAGATTTTCCATTTTCTTGCAGAATCATTTCTGCAAACACCAGTTTGCTTGGTGAACATAGCAAGCGTGAACCACCCGATCCCATCCCGAACTCGGAAGTGAAACCGCTCCGCGCCAATGATAGTGTGGCACTTTGCCATGCGAAAGTAGGTCATCGCCAAGCTCTTATTACTCTAAAGCCCAATCTATTCAGTTGGGCTTTTTTTTTAACTAGTTTTTCGACTTAAACTTCGAGATAATGTATGGATTGGCTATTGCTTATTGCGGCAGGTTGTATGGAAATTCTTTTTGCGTTGAGTTTAAAATATAACCAAGGATTTACGAAATTATTGCCAAGTATAGCAACAGCTGCGACAGGTGGGGCGAGTTTTTATTTATTAATGCTTGCTATTAAAACTTTACCGCTTGGGACTGCTTATGCTGTTTGGACAGGCATTGGCGCTGTTGGGGTAGCAATACTGGGTATTTTTATTTTTAAAGAATCAATCAATATTTTTCGCTTAATCTCAATCGTTTTTGTCGTTTTAGGCATTGCAGGATTAAAACTAACCGATACCCACTAGTGATTATGCTTCATCTCGTCTTTAACTTAGCGAATAATTCAATATTAACCCGCTTATATCATTCTAATTCGGTTGTTGTTTTTTTAGATAATGCTGTGATATCTCTTTTAAATAACTCGATATTTGAAAGTCACCTAGTTGATTTAATCAACGTAAGTGCTTGCTATGTTTTGGATGAGGATTTGCTATGTCGCGGAATATCCAAAGATGATTTAATTAAAGGAATCATCTGTATAGATAATACAGAATTGGTGAAGATGACCATTGCCCATACACCCATTTATACATGGAATTAAATTTAACTAAAGAAGGTTTTTTAGCCAATACTGATGATTGGTGTGAATTAGTTGCTATTCAACTCGCTCAAATAGAATCAATTGAGTTAATGCAACAACATTGGGATATTTTGTATTTCATGCGTCGTTATTATGAAAAATATCACTATTTACCTAATACACGCGTTTTTATAAAAACCATCGCAAACGAATTTGGTCATGAAATAGGAAACAGCCGATATTTGCAGACTTTATTTCCACAATCACCTTTGAAATATACATGCAAGATAGCCGGTTTACCTAAACCCCCGACCTGTTTATAGGTATTTTATTCGATACGTTTAAAATGATGAATTAAACGTCTGTCTTTTTTAGTTGGTTTATTTTCAGGCTGTTGATAACCTAAAAATTGCCGTTCTTCACGTTTGATATCAATTTGATTTAGTCGCTTTACTAAACTATCATGACTTTCTTCATAAAGCGTTGACACTTCTTTAGCGCTGACTCTTTGTTTGACTATTCCTGTTACCGTAATGTCCCATTCATACCCGTCTTTATGAATAGCTAGAATAGCGCCCACTTTAATCTCTTTACTCGATTTTACACGTTGCTTATTAACGTGAATTTTTCCACCAGAAACAGCCTCAGCAGCAAGCGAGCGCGTTTTAAAAAAACGCGCTGTCCACAGCCATTTATCAATGCGAATCGATGCTAACAATTCGCCCATGTTTCCTAGCCTTTTAATTCACGAGGTAGCGAAAATACAACTTTTTCTTCAATTCCTTGAATTTCGGTTGTCACATCACCACCCCAATTTCTGAGCTGTTCAATCACTTCTTGAACCAGTACTTCTGGGGCCGAGGCGCCTGCTGTAACGCCAATGATGCTTTTATCTGAAAACCAATCGCGTTGCATATCTTTTGCGGTATCGATTAAATAAGCAGTTTTGCCTAGTTGTTCTGCAATTTCGCGTAAACGATTAGAATTTGAACTGTTAGGCGAGCCTACCACTAAAATAATATCTGCAAATTTGGTTAATTCATTCACGGCGTCTTGGCGATTTTGCGTGGCGTAGCAGATATCATCTTTTTTTTGTTCTTGAATGGATGAGAATCGTTTACGGAGCGCATCAACCATGATTTTCGTATCGGTCATTGAAAGCGTTGTTTGCGTCACATACGCTAAATCATTAGGATGATTTACCACTAATTTTTCAACATCACTAGGGGTTTCAACTAAATAAATGCCACCTGTTTCTGAGCATCGTTCATACTGTCCCATTGTACCTTCAACTTCAGGGTGACCGGCATGACCAATTAAAATCACTTCACGGTTAGCTTTTGCATGCTTTGCCACTTGGATATGCACTTTAGTGACGAGTGGACAGGTGGCATCAAAAACGGTTAAATTGCGTTCTTTTGCTTCTTTTTGCACTTGCTTTGAGACACCGTGCGCACTGAAAATAAGCGTTGAACCTTGAGGTACATCCGTTAGTTCTTCAATGAAAATAGCACCTTTTTCTTTCAGTGCGTCAACAACCGTACGATTATGTACGACTTCATGGCGAACATAGATAGGAGCGCCAAAAGACTCTAAAGCGCGTTCTACAATTTCAATAGCGCGATCAACACCAGCACAAAAACCACGTGGGTTTGCTAAAACAATCTGCATTTTTCTCTCTTTATCAATTAAGGTTTTAGGATTTTAAACATGAATTTTGTTGGATTCTATCCCATTCGTCAATACCTATTGTTTTAGTCTGATTTATAAGCTGTGATAACCGGTTTCTTCATGCAGTACAATATCTAAGCCTTGCACTTCTTCGTCACTTGTCACGCGAAGTCCAATGAACGTGTCAATGAGCTTTAAAATAAGGTAACTAAAAGCCCCACTCCAAACTACCGTAGCTAACACTGCTAACGCCTGTACACTCATTTGTTCGCTAATACTTACACCGGATGGCAAACCTAAACCACCCAATTCAGTGGCAGCAAATACGGCTGTTAAGAGCGAACCAATAACACCACCTACACCATGAACAGGAAAAACATCTAACGAATCATCTATTTTAAAGGTACGTTTCACAATTTGCGTTGCATAAAAACAGACGACGCCCGCTACCAAACCGATGACAAATCCACCCAATGGACCCACAAAGCCTGACGCAGGTGTAATCGTACCTAATCCAGCTACCATGCCCGTTACAATGCCGAGCATACTGGGTTTACCAAAACGATACCATTCGATAATCATCCAAGTCAGTGCACCTGTAGCGGCGCCAATATGTGTGACTAAAATCGCCATACCGGCATGGCCATCTGAAGTCAGTGCGCTGCCGCCATTAAAACCAAACCAGCCTACCCAAAGCATTCCAGCGCCGGTGACAACCATAGTCATATTGTGCGGAGGCATAGCCACATGAGGAAAACCTTTGCGTTTACCTAAAACTAACGCTGACACCAATGCAGCAACTCCTGCATTAACGTGAATGACAATACCGCCAGCAAAATCCATGACGCCCATTTTAGCAAGCCATCCGCCACCCCAAATCCAGTGACAGATCGGTAAATAAACAAAAATTAACCAAAGTGAGCTAAACCAAAGCATGGCCGAAAACTTCATTCGTTCTGCAAAGCCCCCTACAATTAGCGCAGGTGAAATAATGGCAAACGTCATCTGAAACATAAAATAAACCGTTTCAGGGATATCGCCAATTAAGTCCGTTGTATTGATATGAGGCAAAAAAGCCTTATTCGTGCCGCCAATCCAGTCTTGCCACATTCCCCCATCGGAGAAAATTAAGCTATATCCCCCCGCCAACCAGAGAATAGAAACAACGCAGGTAATGGCAAAACATTGCATTAGAACGGATAGTACGTTTTTACTGCGAACAAGCCCTCCGTAAAACAAAGAAAGCCCTGGAATTGTCATAAACAATACCAAGGCAGTTGAAGTGAGTACCCATGCTGTATTTGCTTGATTTAATTCGCCAGCAAATGCCATTTTAGGTATAAAAAAAGACGCTGCAAAAAGCAGCGCCATAAAGTGTCGATTTTTACACATCATTTTAAATTGCTTCTTCACCTGTTTCGCCTGTTCTAATACGAATTACTTGTTCTAAATTCGACACAAAAATTTTACCATCTCCAATTTTGCCTGTATTCGCTGCCTTAACAATAGTTTCAACCGCTTTATCGACAACATCGTCCGCCACAGCGATTTCTAATTTTACTTTAGGTAAAAAATCAACCACATATTCAGCGCCACGATATAACTCAGTGTGTCCTTTTTGGCGACCAAAACCTTTTACTTCTGTTGCGGTAACACCGGCTACCCCAATTTCTGATAAGGCTTCGCGCACATCATCCATTTTGAATGGTTTAATAATTGCCGTGATGAGTTTCATAAGTTTTCTCTATTAAAATGTAAGGGTAAAAACAAAGGTTTTAATTTTCTTGTCATCATAGTCAAACAATGCAGTTGGTGCAAGGTGAAAAAGTAAAATTAAATAGTGAATTTTCACACTTGCACGAATTGTTTATTTTTATGAATGATAAGCGGTTTCACCGTGCGCTGAAACGTCTAAACCTTGACGTTCATCTTCTTCATTGACACGTAAACCAATGAACATATCGACAATTTTATAAGCAAGATAAGAAACAATAGCTGACCAGATAACGGCAACCGCTGCTCCCCAAAATTGACTTGTAAATTGCGTTACAAAACTGTATTCACCTACGCTGTTTGATACATAGTCCCAAACACCTGTGCCACCCAGAGAAGGATTAGCAACAACGGCTGTACCAAGTGCACCTAAAATACCACCCACACCATGAATGCCAAACGCATCCAGTGAATCGTCATATTTAAATTTGCTCTTTAGCATGGTGACCGCCCAAAAACAGACGCCACCGGATACTAAGCCAAGGAAAATAGCTCCCATCACGCCAGACCAGCCACACGCAGGAGTGATTACCACCAAACCGGCAATAGCACCTGACGCACCACCTAGCATACTGGGTTTGCCGCGAATCAACCATTCAGCTGCCATCCACGAAAGTGTTGCGGCCGCGCCAGCAAGTAATGTGTTGAGTAATACTAAGGCCGCCAAACCATTTGCTTCTAAATTTGAGCCAACATTAAAGCCAAACCAACCAACCCAAGCAATGGACGCGCCAACCATAGTCAATGTGACGCTGTGTGGTGCTAAAGATTCACGTCCATAACCAATACGTTTACCAATTAATAATGCGCCAATAAGGCCGGCAACACCTGAATTAATATGAACAACTGAGCCACCCGCAAAGTCTAAAGCGCCTTTTTGGAATAGGAAACCCGCTGTTGCAGTGGCTGCTTCTGCCGCACTTGCATCCGTATAAGCATCTGGCCCTGTCCAGTACCAAACCATGTGAGCCAATGGTAAATAAGAGAACGTAAACCAAAGGAAAGTAAAGGCGAGCACCGCTGAAAATTTAATACGCTCTGCAAATGAACCTATAATAATAGCTGGTGTAATAGCAGCAAAGGTTAACTGAAAGGCAACATACGCAAATTCAGGAATATACACGCCTTTTGTAAAGGTTGCCGCCAATGAATCCGGTGTGATGCCTTTTAAGAACACTTTACTAAATCCGCCAAAAAATGCGTTGCCTTCTGTAAAGGCAATGCTGTAGCCATAAATTGCCCAGAGAAGCGCAACCATGCAAAAAATGACAAACACTTGCATTAAAATAGAGAGCATATTTTTGGTGCGAACCATGCCGCCATAAAATAAGGCTAATCCGGGGATAATCATCATGATAACTAAAATTGTTGACACCATCACCCACGTTGTATCGCCTTTATTGGCGATAGGCGCGGCAATGTCGTCGGCATAACTAAGCGCAGATGCACTTAGCAAGGTTAATGCAGTTAGACAGCGCGAAAGTGCTTTCATTTTTCCCCCTTGGAAATTTAGAAATGATTTTAGAAATTAACTGAAAAATCGGTAGAAAATAAAAATTGATCTTGTGCAACAGCGTTATCAAATGGACGTGAGCCGTCTGCCCAGTCATAGCGTACGTTTGGACGTAAATTCAGCCATGTTACTGGTTTCCAATTGACGCCTGCAGTTACCGCATAATAGCTTGAACCTGAATTAGTGCTTGCAAATGTTCTTGCTGGATAACCTACTCTAAAGCCATCTTGATCTCTAAACCATTCTGTGCGAATACCCGCAGTAAGGTTTTCTTTAACGTCATAAGTTAAGTGCATATTCACCCCGTACCACTTTGCGTCTGAACCATCGGCAACTGCGCGATTTGCAAAGCCATGATCGTGTTGTAGAACAAAATGGGTTTTGTCTGTAATGTTGTGCTTGAATACAGCACTATACATTGCCCATGCAGCGCTATTTGTTTCAGATGTTTCGCTGTAAGTACCTGTTATGTTCAGCGATGTTCCTTTGTCATTGCTTGTCCATGTAGCGCCAGCAAGACCACCCCAGTTACCAAGTTGTTTATCAAAGCCACCATCCCAGCCACCAAATTGACTGCCTGTTAACGCGCCACCTACAACAGCCCAATTTGAGTCAACTGCGTAATTCAATAAGACGCCTGTATGCGTGAACGGTTCGCCAAATTGCATCGTATAAGCGTGTGAATAAAAGAAATTATCGGGTGCAGGAACCGTTTCATAACCAATTGGTGTGTAAAAATGTCCTGCTTTAATGTTCAAACCATTTCCAATTGGTGCATAAATTTCTGCGTAGGCTTGTGGCAGCGCTAAATCGTAAAAGCGGCTTTTATCTTCTCCGTGACCTAAAAGATTTAAATCCCAGTGACCGGCAAGGGCACCATAAGACTGCGTGAAGTAAGCGTCGGTACCAAACATAGCGTCAAAGCGTCCACCAAAATCCCAACTGCTTCCTTCGGTTGCAACGGCGCGTTGAATAAAGAGATTGAGTTGATTGAGTTGAACTTCGCTATCACGATCGCCAAATGTGACGGGGCCATTGAAACCATTTGACGGATTTGTGGCGTTATAGGTAATACCCGCATTTGCCCAGCCACCAACGACAATCCCGTTGTTTTTTAGCCACGAAACTTCATTAACATCTTTCCCCGTGACATCTGAAATCATGCCAGCGCTAACATTGGCAGCAGCGCCAATTAGCAGTAAACTGCTTGCAACGCCTTGTATTGTGCGGTAATTATTGCGTTTTTTACGTGTTTTCATTGTTATTATTTCCATTGTTGAGTGAGTGTTTGTAATTTATTAAGCATATATTGTGCCAGTCATTCATAAACAACAAAAACAAATAGTTAATGTTTTTGAGGAGGATAGTTGTTTGAAAAATGCACCATTATGTTGCAAAAAAACACATTTTTGTTTTGTTTTGGTGCAAGGAATAAAAATAGTCTCTTGCAAGTGTTATTTTTTAGTGGCTAAGACCTTTAAAAAAATGTTATCGTTAAGGCGGTTGTGATGAAACACCGATTTTAATTTTCATTCCATTTAGGAGACGATTTAAATGTCTGTAGCAAACGTACTTAAAATGATTAAAGACAACGATGTGAAATTCGTTGATTTCCGTTTTTGTGATACTCGCGGCAAAGAACAACACGTTACTTTTCCTGCTCACACTATCGATGAAGATACCTTTGAAGAAGGTAATATGTTTGACGGCTCGTCAATTGCGGGCTGGAAACACATCAACGAATCTGACATGATTTTAATGCCTGATCCTACAACAGCTGTGATGGATCCTTTCTTTGATGACAATACGCTTATTTTGCGTTGCGATATTATCGAGCCGCGTGATATGAAAGGCTACGAACGTGACCCACGCTCATTAGCTAAACGTGCTGAACAATATTTACAATCAACGGGGATTGCTGATACGGCATTCTTTGGCCCAGAAAACGAATTTTTCATTTTTGATGATGTTCGTTGGGGCGCGGATATGAGCGGTACGTTCTACAAAATTGATTCTGAAGAAGCGGGATGGAATGCTGAAAAAGTCTATCCAGACGGCAATACAGGTCACCGTCCAGGTGTAAAAGGCGGTTATTTTCCTGTACCGCCAGTTGATTCTTTCCAAGATATGCGCTCTGCGATGTGTCAAACATTGGAAGCCATGGGGCAAATTACGGAAGTTCACCACCACGAAGTGGCAACAGCGGGTCAATGTGAAATTGGCGTGAGATTTAACACATTAGTTAAAAAAGCGGATGAAGTATTAGGACTTAAATACGTCGTTGCAAACATTGCACACGCTTATGGTAAAACAGCCACCTTCATGCCTAAGCCTTTAGTGGGTGATAACGGTAGCGGTATGCACGTTCACCAATCATTAGCCAAAAATGGTGTTAACTTATTCACCGGTGATTTATATGGCGGCTTATCTGAAACGGCATTATTTTACATTGGTGGTATTATTAAACACGCAAAAGCGCTTAATGCGTTTACCAATGCGTCAACCAACAGTTATAAACGTTTAGTTCCAGGTTTTGAAGCACCTGTTATGTTAGCTTACTCAGCGCGTAACCGTTCAGCTTCAATTCGTATTCCTTTTGTAAATAATCCAAAAGGTCGTCGTATTGAAGTCCGTTTCCCTGACTCAACAGCAAATCCTTATTTAGCATTCTCTGCAATGCTTATGGCGGGTCTTGACGGGATTCAAAATAAAATCCACCCAGGTGAAGCAATGGACAAAGATTTGTACGACTTGCCACCTGAAGAAGAAAAAAATATCCCACAAGTTTGCCATGCATTTGATCAAGCGTTAGACGCATTAGACAAAGATCGTGAGTTCTTAACTAAAGGCGGTGTATTTACTGATGACGTAATCGATGGCTACATTAAATTGAAAATGGAAGAAGTGACACGTCTGCGTATGAGCACACATCCTGTTGAATACGATATGTACTACAGCTTATAATTAAGAAACGCTGTTTTTTATGTCACAAAAAGAACGCTCCAGAAATGGGGCGTTTTTTTTACCGTCTTATTTACTTTCTTAATAACAAAACATAGATTATTTATGCAGAATAAAGAAACATCTATTACAGATGATAACAACACCCTCCAAGATATCGACAATCAACTGACTATTTCCAAAGAAGCTGCTGAATTATTTAATCAAGCAAATGCCTATTTTCGTGATTTCTTATGGAAGGAAGCAGAGGGAAAATATCAAGAAGTATTAACAATAGAGCCCACACTTGAAATTGCTGCATTGCAATTAGCACGTTGCGCTGTAAATCGTGGCGATGAGACGGCTGCGCGTCTCTATTTTGAAGCTTTATTACGTGCTTTTCCGCAAAATTACAGTGCATGGCTTGAAACGGGGCATTTATGTCGTCGTCAAGGCGTTCCCCAGCAAGCCACGGCAAGTTATGAGCGTGCCATTGCGGTCAATCCTGAGCGTTTTGAAGCACATATTGCCTTAGCGCGAATCCTTGAAGATAACGGGCATTTTGATTTGGCTGCTCCGCAATATCATCGAGCATTAGCCACGGGGGGGGTAGCTCGTACTTATTTTATTCATTGGTCAATGGCTAAATATCGTTTAGAGCGCGGTGATGCGAGTCGAGCGCTTGAATCAATGCGCCAAGCGTTACTTGTGACGCGTTTAATGCAAGAGTCACTACTTGACAATGAACGTGCCGAATTACAAATTGATTTAGCGGCTATTATGATGCGTCTTGGCATGACGCAAGAGGCCTATCGTGCCTTTGAGCGTGCGAGTATTGCCACGGAAGAAAAGACATTAGTGCGTTTAGCCGAACTCTCTTTTCAGTTCAATTTATGGCAAGAGGCCCAAGAGGTGCTTAA
>ERZ1034365.1257-NODE-1257-length-13118-cov-4.821793_pt1 | contig 13118 bp, 13 predicted proteins | sample MGYA00520615_ERZ1034365 | MGnify/ENA primary metagenome ERZ1034365 (study PRJEB33736, sample SAMEA104284505) | Azolla filiculoides | biome: Urban; feature: Water surface; material: Ditch water | place: Netherlands | collected 2015-10-28 | depth 0-0.1 m ... | reverse complement strand
TGATCCTAGAATATCTACAACTGCTTTTACAAATACAGTAATAGGTTTTCTGAGTTCAGCTTCAAGTATTGATCTTAGCTTTTTACCACCAGCTTCACCACCTTCAATTAAGGCTGTTACAATACTATCGGTTACACCGTCAGCAATTTTGTTGTATTCTTCTAATGTCTTAGTAGCAGCATCAATAGCGATTTCAGTATTTAGATTCTTTTCAGCATCTAGTCTACGTTGTCTAGCACGATTAATCTGATCTTCTTGTTCTGCTTCAGGTATTGCTCTTTTCTTAATATCTGCAATTTCTTTTTCTAATTGCAAATCTAAACGCTTACTTCCTAGAGCTTTTTTACGTGCAGCATCTGTTGCACCAATTAAAGAAGCTTGTAGTTCAAGCATTTGAGTCTGCTCAAAAACTTGCATATTTAATTGATGCTCTACATCTAGAGAATCAAATAAAGCATCATCAGCTTTCTTTTGAACTTGCATTAATTTTTCAATTGCAGCTGCACGTTCTTTTTCAGTTTGAACTGCTTTTTCACTTGCAGCTGTAGCAAGATAAAGAGATTCAATGTAGCTTCTTTGCTGTTTAGTAAATAGATTCCAATTAGGAGAAGCTTTTATTTTCTGAAGTGCAATCTCAGATTTAGTTAAATGATCAAGAGCACCTATCTGTGCAAGATAACCTTCCTTAGCTTTTTCAAGTTCGCTATTGTAGTCTTCCTGTAATTTCTTAGCATCTGCTTTTAGTTTATTAGCAGCTTCATCTCTTTTCTTTTTATCGTCCTCAAACTTTGAAGCAACTTCAGATGATTTTGCTTTTTGTTGTTCAAGTTCTTTTTCTGCAGCTATTTGATTTTTAAGGTCATCTACTAATCTCATTGATGCTAAAACTCTTTGATTAGTTCTAGAACCAGCTACATCAGCCCCGCGCATTCCTTGAATCGCAGCTAGATTTTTTTCAGCTTCTTTTAGTTGATCACTAAGAGTATCTCTTCTACCAAAACCCATAATAGCATCCCATGTACTACTCCAGATTTTACCTAATTCAATACCTAATCTTGTAATAGTACCAAAGTTTTTTACGGTTTCATCTGCAGCATTTTTACCAGCATCAGCATAAGCTTTAGTTGCAATTTCAGCTGCTTTGACTGTTTTACCTGCACGTTCATATGCATCAACTTGTTTTAAAATTTCCAAAGGAATAGTTCCAAGTTTAATCGCAAGTTTAGTTAAAGACTCTGTGGGTTTTTCTTGAAGTTCTTTAAATTGTTTTACAGTATCTGCAATAGGAATATCAAATGCAGTCTTCATGGCCTTAGCTGTAGTAGCTACCATTTTTAAACTGTCAGAGCTCATACCACCAGCTTTAGCCATTTCAGTCAATACGGTCAACGCTGTACCTGTACTTATACCAAATTGTTCCATACCTCTGGCAGCATCATAAGCCATATCTAAACTAAGACCTAACGCAGCACCAGTAAGATTTAAAGCACGGTTTAAAGCATTTTCTTCTTGAATTACTTTTGTAAGTGCAACACCATATGCAATCAATCCTGCCGTAGCAGCAAGAATAGCAACACCCGCTATAACTGAAAGTGCAATTCCAGTTTTATTTAAGATACCAATAATACCAAAAGATGCTTCACCAAAGGATACAATTTTACTTTTGGTATAATCTAGTAGCATATTAACACCAGTGATATTTCCAATAAAATCTAGTGATGCTTTTCCAGCTGCAGCAAATGCTCCAACCAAAGCACTACCAACAGCTACACCTACATCTTTAACACTACTAACCATTCCAAGTGTAGCTTTAGTTAACATGTCTCCCATGTCTTTACCTGCAACACCAGCTAATGCAAACTGATCGCGTAATTGACCGCCCTGTTGTAATAATACCATCATAGGTGATTGACCAGTAGCTAGACCTACAAAAATATCCGTAATCTGTGGACCTAATGCACGAGATAGATAATCAACTTGACGATTACCACTAGCCTTTTGAATAGAAAGTAAACTTGCTTTATACTTTTCAAGAGCTACTGTTTGCTCTGCTGCAGTCTTACCTGACAGTTTTAGAGCTTGTTCAAACTTGATTAGCTTATTATTTGTAGCACTTGTAATATCTGTTCCTGCTGCAGTCAAACGATTAACACGTTCAGTTTCATTAGCAAGATATTCAGTTGCTTTAGTTGCATCATTTTGTGCTTTAATCTGAGCTTTCATACTATCATTACGAGCATCATTAGCTTGATTAATTGCTTTGCTTTTCTGAATTAATTGCTCATATTCGGCACTGAGTCCTTTTATATCTTTGCCCTCAATACCATATAATGCAATCAAACGCTGCTTCTCACGAGCAAGATCAATCATTTGCTTCTCAGTCAAACCAAGATTGCGATTAAATAATGCACTGACTTCAGTTGTTGTTTTATACTCATTTTGAAGCTTCTGCATCAAACCGATACTCTTATCAAAAGGGTCACCACCGATGAGAGTCCGCTGAGTTTTTAATGTTTCATTAAGAGAAAGCATGTCAGCATCTAAAGCACCTGCAGCTTTTGCTGTAGCTAGAATAGAGGCTTGACCTTTTGAATTACCTTGTGCCATGTACTCCAAGATAAGATTCTGACGCTCTAAAACACTGGTAGATTTACTAGCAGCTTGTGCGCTTTTGTTCTGAGCTTGTTCTAATTTTGATTGAGCTAACGCAGCTTTAGCTGCAGCTTCTTCAGCTTTAGATAATTCTTTGTTTGCTTTAGCAGACTCTGTGCTCAGTGACTGCATTGGTTTATTGAGCTTTGATACGGATACCCCTAGTGCATCAATCTTCTTGGCAGCTTCTTCTAAGTCTTTTGTTTCTACGATAAAACGTAATGTACTAAGTTCCATATTTCATTCTCCGGTTATGGATGTAATTCTATGTTTATAGACTGCGCTAATCCATAAACATAGAAGCTCTCCTTAGAAAGCATTCTACTTTATTATTTCTTCTGTGCTTTTTTGCGTTCAGCTTCAGCTTCTTTTGTATAAGCATTTAATGCCTCGTTATCAAATAACTTAATCAAAGTTACTTCATAATCCTCTGCTTGAATCTGCATCAAGTCAAAGTATGATTTAATTTCTGTATAAGATATTGGATTGATACCAAAGCCATTAGAGCCTCTTGCATTGTGCAGGTCAATAAAGAACTTCCAGACTTGATGATAACCTTCTGGTAGTTCTATCAAGTCCTCTAGCTCTTTAGGTTTTATCCCTGTTTGACGCCACACTGAATTAAGCTGGTCCCTTAACGAAGAGCCATCCTTGGATTTTCTACCAAGACTGAACTCTTGTTTTGCAAATGCTACAGCTTCAAGTATTTCACTTTCAGCGAAAGTTGAGCAGCTGACCTGCCTCCTCTAAAACCTGATCCTTGATCCAAGAGAAATCCTTAAAGATTCTTTCTGCATTCTCTTTGGTGAACGGAATATCTTTACCTTTCTCAGTAATACCTTCCCAACCAAGTACACGGATAACAGCTGATTCAATGCTGAGTTCTTCAGCTTCTTCTAGTGTCATGTCTTCGGCTTCTTTACCACGGCGTTTAGCTTGCTGTTCACGAAGCTTAAACTCAGCGTACTTTTTACGACCAAAGGCTTTAACGGTTTTACTTTGATCGCCTCGTACAGTAATAAATACTCCTGTACCTTCACCAGTACCGGGAAGTTTCAATTCAAACTTATAACCTGCCTCGGCAATCTCTGTGTAATTATGCTGTGCTAAATCAAATTTCATAATAGTTCCTTTCTATGTTAATGAATACCGATTATAGCATATAATAAAGGATAAATCAAGTGGTGTAAATAAAGAAAAACCCCTCGGCTTTTGACCAAGGGGTTATCGTCAATTATCTATTTGCGTTTAAGCAGCAGAGTCTTGAATTTGAATTGTAGTAGCAGCTAGACCTGCAGTGGTAACATCATTTAACAAAGCTTGGAAGCTTGAAGATGCTGTTAGACCTTGCTCAGTATCGTCTTTGGTGAAACTACCAAGCTTAACTTTAGGCAAAGTAAATGCAACAAAGTTAGCAGTAGCAGAACTATCAGCAGTTACACTTAGTACCAAGGAAACAGGAGTTTCAGCATTGAAGTAATCACGGAAAGTTGCATCTTGGAAGTAAACACTTAGGTTACCAGTAACACGGATACGGCCAGTAAAGATATCGGCAACTGAGTTAGAGCCAACAACTGTAGCATTCTCAGTAGCACGTTCTACAGCGAAATCAGCTGAAGTTACCAAAGCAACTGGAGCACCTTGCACTAGCATTACACCGTTAACAGCAGCAAAGATACCAGTAGAACCTTGTGCAGCAGGTGAAGTAAAGTACTGAGTAGTACCTGTTTGAGTCAAGTCCTTACCTGAGAAGCCTACGTCAATAGTAGTCAAACCAGTTGCAGGTAGTTGAACAGACAAGCTGTTTACTTTCATACCTGTGTAGACTTCGGACTGAGCAATATCAGCATAAAACTCTTCTACGGTGTAAGAATCATCTGTGTGACCTGTGACAGGTACAAATGTTTGCTTACCGGGAGCAGTGATAGTTACGCTTGAGGCAGTACCTTGTGCAGTCATCGTAGAGCCGTTTAAAGGCACAACAACAGCGTTTGTAGCTGTAAGTGAAGCTACGAGTAAGTTCTTGCCGTTATCACCGCTGGTAGTCAAACCAGTAGCACGAATAACCATACCTACTTTTAGACCGTCAGTTAACCATGAACCAGTTGCACGAACTAACGTATATACAGTACCTACAGCAGTAACAGTAGTCTGAGCGGCAGCACCTAAGGTTACAGCAACAAAGTCCTTACCTACGATAGAACCCATAAAGTCAGCATAAGATGCAGCTGAGAGTTCACCGTTTAGAGTACCTTCAGCAGAGCGTACACCATGACGCATATCAGCAACTTGACGATCAGTACGAATCTCTGCACTTTCATACGTTTCTTTTGCTAGGTTAAAGTTAGCAGTAACCCGACGAAGTAGTTTACCTGAAGTATTACCAGCTAGAACACCGAAAGTTGTTTCTTTTTTATAGCCTACCTGTTTGGCTACACCTTTTGAAATTGGCATTTTATTTTCCTTAATTTAAATTATTAACAGCATTTGCAAATGCGCTGATTTAGGTTCAGCAACCTTGTCTCAATAAGAATAAACCTCGGCAACCAATTCAATGATCACAGGACAGACTACTCTTTCCGATGCAACAGTAGTTCCAGCTACTTGTGGAGTTCTTAGTACATGAATCTTGATATTACCTTCTTGCAGTACTAAGCCTTTTGCAAAATGCGTACGAATCAATTCCGCACGAGTAATAACTTCAGAGGTTCCTTTGTTGGCAGCACCAACAACAAAAACTTGCATACTGATTCTTTCTCTGTGAAAGCCAGTACCTAGTACAGGATCATCTGGAGATTGAATCGTAAATTGAACTCGTTGGTATAATCCAACTGGAGGTTCAAAACTTACGCTCTCCCATGCTGTAGGGACACTAGGAGTTAATGCATTGAGTTTTCTTTCAGCTGCTCTTTTAATTTCTATGATTGCCATTAACTTGCCTTATAGTAGTCATCTAAACTCAACTGGTATGTTCTATATATAGACTCAAGAGTTGGTTGCATGATAGGTTGTTGTTTGTTATACTTCTGGAAGTTATTTTCAAGGTCTAAGATATAAGGACCAAAGTTACTAATCATAACAGTTTCACCAAGCTTGTACTGCATTAGGTCTTGTTTAACTAATGAAGATGCTTGCTCATCAGAATTTTGACCGTAGAGTGTTTGCATCTCTAAAGTTCCATCCATAGAAACTCTCCAAGAACCTTTTGCAAAACCTTCAATTGGTTCAAGACCTATATTCTCATATCTGTATGAATATAAAGATTCGTACTTAATGGAATCACCAATAGGTGTATTATCAATAGCAGTTAAGGCTACAATATGAGAAAACTTCTGCACCATACCTTGCATCTTACGAACAGCTTCTTCATGCGCTTTCTTTAAGCTTTCTTCTAGTTTTGAAGTGTCGCAGATTATCTTCATATTTAACCTTTAGCTTTTTACGGCTAGAATCTTATAAAGGATTACGAGTGAATCAGCAGCGTGTTCTGAGATTGAATCTACAGTATAGACTACAGAATCAAATGTAATTTTATCCTTGGGTTTAGGTACAAAAGATAAGCTGTTGTTAACTAGATAGAATAACGCACTATCTCTTCCTACTAAACTAGGGAAGTTGTATTGACTAGCTCTAATGTGCTTTTTATACATCTTGACTGAATGCTTAGTTTCAGTATTGGTAGTACTTGCAGTCTCAATATTATAAGAACCTTCAGATACTACAGAGTAAGAGCAGGTTTTACCGTGCTGATTTATTGCTTGAAGTGCAATTGCTAAGTATCTATCCATGTTAATCCTTTGAGTTAAATACCGAAGGTGCTTGGACGATAAGTAAATGTCTCAGCTGTAGGTTGGTTAACGATGTTGTTATCTAAGTTACTGTCGTTAGCTTGCATATCCTGCTTTGATATCCCACCTGCGTAACCCTGTACTTTATCGTAAAGGGAATTAAGGTCAGGATTCTTGATAAACATCAGCAGAGCTTGTATGTAATTCTTGGCGGCTGCAGAACCCTTTATACTGAATATGTCAGTTGAACTGTCATCACGCATTGACAGCTTAAACATAATACTCTTAGCAGCATCCATAGCTGCTCTACGCACTACATAGTCGTTCTTGCTTAGGAAATACTGATATTCTTCATCCGACATAATCGGCCACTCTGGAGAAACGTCCCCGAGTTCATAACGTAAAGCTTGAATTGTCATAATAGTTCTTCCTGTAATTTATTTGATTTACTTAGATTCTCTGATGCAGGAATAACTTGAAGATTCCAAGGAACGTGTAATCCGCAGACGTTTTCACCTTGAAGCGGTACGATATGATCTACGTGGTATTCTTGACCTGTGTATAACTTGAACATTTGAGCACAAGTATATAATTCTTTTATTTGCTCAAGCTCTTCTTTTGTTAACCACTTTGGTAAGGCTTGAAGTTTAGCTGCATTACGTTTGGCAGTATTAGAGTTAATTCTATCTTTATTATTTCGCCTATAATCCCGAGCTTGTTTTGCAATCTTATTTTTATTATTCTTTCGATAGTTTTTAGCGCACTCTTGTTTTAGAGGAGCAAAACGCTCTTTATTATTTTTATTATATTCTTTTTTATAAGCAACAATATTATCCCTATTAATTTCAGAATACTCTTTTTGATAAGCAATAATAGTTTCTTTATTGTCTATGTAATATTGATTTATTTTACTTTTGTATCTATCTATATTTTTAATATAGCAATTCTTCTTTGTTTCAGATATATGGTCTTTATTTAATTGTCTATATTTTTTATTACATTCTTTACATTTTCTTTGTAAGCCATCAACATTTGAAGTACACTTAGAAAATAATTCAACATGCTTAGTCTCTTCACAACTTTTGCAAATTTTATACATTTTTAATCTCCGGTCAGATTTGAATAGGTATTCCTAGTTGTGAACCGGCACAACGGAGCTTGCAGGCTCTCTTCGGAATGTAAATATCGCACTGCAATGCGACTGCAAGTTTTATCTATCATAAAAACTGAATTATAACATAAAGAATGTTACAATGCAATACTTATGATAGATGCCTCCGAAGAGGCAGTCTAAAGTTACATCAGAAAGCCTCCGAAGAGGCTAACCTTAATTGGATGTAGTCAATTGTACAACAGCTTGTGGGCGGCGCACGAGGTTCAAGTGGTTTGATTCAGATTGAATCAAGATTTCACTATCAGTTGGGTTTCTATAGGTAAACACATATGCCTGCTCTCCAACTGTATTAACAAACTGGAACTTGTTAGCAGGTGAAAAGTGAGTAATGAACATGTCGCTAGTACCTTGTGGTAGCATGTAAGCTTCACCAGCAGGGATCAAAGCAGTACCATTGTAAGAACCACGGTATTCAATGTACTCAATGCCAGAATGAACAAAGCGACGATAGACACCAGAACCTAAGCGAGTGCGTAGTGGCTCTTGAGTACTTGAGTAGTACTTGTAAGCTTCTTTGATAGTCGCGTGATTGATCAACTTGCCGAAGAAAGCGGGAGAGCAAAGAACGATAATGTTGCTTACAACTTCACCACTCTGGATGTTATCCTGAATGTGAGCGATACCTTCTTCAGACTTAGCAGTCAAATCGGTAGTAGAAGTGCCTAATACGAAGTCAATACTCTTACGTGTAATACCGAAATCGGTGTAGAAGTTGCCAGCTACAGTACCGTTAGGAGCGTAGATTGCACCTGCAGTAATAGCGTATGCACGAGCGGCTTCTAGAGTCACAGCGTGATTCATACGGATACGCTCTAGCTTACGTGCGATAACAGCGGCTTCAGTTTCAGCTTGATCAGGGGAACCGTAAGCACGGCGACCTTGTACGTCTTCTGGCTTGACAGCATCGTCGGCGGGAAAATGAGGTACAGGGAATGAACGTAGTTTACGAGTATCGCTCTTATTTACGTTATTGCGTTCACCACGAACCTTGTCGGTGATTAGACCGAGAGTGCCTTCGCTGGATTCAACGGTAACGCTGTGCTGTGATACACCTTCTTCACGGAAGATGCCAAGCTCATTAATCAAGCCCCAAGTATTGGGCACAAGTAATAGTTCTTGTGTGTAATCAACAAGTTCAAATGGTTTTTCAAAACTGCGAGTTTGCATTATAATTTCCTTATTTTATTGTTCGTTATCTTAGATATTAAACAGCATCGTTGCAGTTAATACCCTTAGCTTCAAGAGCAGCGTATACTGCAGCTTTCTCAGCGTCAAGATCATAGGTTGCGTCCAAGATTAGACCGTCTTTGGATACAGTAGCTGGACCCTTAACTAGGCATAGTACCTTAGCATCGGTGTTAGCTGCTACAGCTTGTTCAACCATTACGATTGCGTCAGCGACTTGTGAACCATCACTGGCAGTCTGTACGGCGATCTTGTATTTGCCGCCTGAGGTAACTTTACCTAGAACAGTACCGGGAACTAGAGTACCTGCAGTGCCGTTATAGGTAACGACAAGACGGCAGTAAGCAGTTTCAGGGAACAATTCCTGTTTGATTACGTTAGAAAGAGTTTTATTTTCTGTTGCGATGAGTGGCATTTTATTTCCTTTTTATTACTTAGTTTGTTGCTTGGCTTTAAGTAACTTTGCCACAGCAGATTCTTTTACAGCAGGTTCTTCTTGAGTTGAAGCACCTTTTTCTACGAACATCTCAGATGTTTCTACAGCTTTCATAACAGCTTGCATAGCAGTTACAAAAGCGTTAAAATCATCCTCTGATTCCAATGATAGAGCAGCCTTAGCGATTGCTTCTACTTTGCTTTCGTCTTTAACGATAGCTTTAATTTGTTCTGTTTTTGCTTTATTGATAGCTTCTTTTTTCTCAGCTTCAAATTGAGCGATTGTATCTAGAGCTTTTTGTAGTTGTACTTTTTGCTCGTCAAGGGCTTTTTGTACAAGTTCAAATTGAGCTTTTTCAACGGTTTCGACTTCCATGTTGGTCTTCTCCAATTCTTGTTTATTAACAGAGGCAGATACCTCTTCAGTAGTAACCTCGCATGCGGGTGAGGTATCATTACCTTCTGCGTTAGCAGCTGGTTCAGATTCTTGTTTAGCTTTGTCAATAGCAATCAGTGCTTTTTCAATAGTCACTTGATCGTTAAGCATTGCTAGGTATTCGGTTTCTTCTAGGGTTGATAGAACATCAGCTAGATTCTCAGCTTCGTGTGCTGACTTTAGAATCTCAAAAGCTTCCATCTTGGATTTAATCCAATCTTGATAATCCTCTTCAGCTTCAGCTTGTTCCATCGCTTGTGTTTCTGCAGGTTCTACATAACCCATCATGTAAGCAAGGATATCTGCTTGTTCACCGTATAGATTAAAGAAACGCTCTAAGAAGTCAGGTAAATCCATAGTTACTCTAACTTGCTGAACTTTTTCAATGAACTCTTCGCTGAACTTGTTACTTTTAAGAACAAGCTTATAATTAGCACCTGAGGCTGCACCACCTTGTCTCTTAGACACAAGAGCAATATGAGAATCTTCACCACTAAAATTAATATCGCTTAATTTACGCTTAGTCTTACGGACTGGCTTATCTTTAGTAACTGTCATCTTATTCCTTATTCTTCGTTAAGTTTCTCTACAGCAGCTACTGCTCCGATAGAGATACCTGTAATTTCGTCATCTTTGATCATCTGCCAAACGTCATCGTTATTTACTTGCAGTGTCATTAACCAAGTGCTTTTCTTTACGAACTGATCGTTTAAGATCATATCGCAAGGTGCTAAATAAGATTCAATAACTTCAAAAGCATCTGTCATAGTCATATGAAATAGATTAGCTCTCATCATTGATTTATTAAAAGATTCTTTAGCTTTTCTTACTTCAGCTTCTGATGTATAATCACCATGAAGATCAGTACTATCAGGAATCATAGCAACGTATGTTACTTGCTTTAATTCTTCATCTAGTGCTTTTGTAATCGGTAGGTTAATACCAGCAAGAGTATCTTCTTTATTTAATTCTGCTTCGGTAATATCTTTAGTATAGCTCTTTAAGATATCTTCTTGTCTTAATATACTACGTGCCCAAGCGAAACCTGCTGATCCGCCCCAAGTTAACCATGAGATTTCCCCGGCTTTTGGCCCACCATCTGCTTCACGTTCTTTAGGCTTGTAGTTTTTCTCATGTCTACTAAAGAAAGAGTACATGCGCTTGACAGTATCTAGCGTAAGATTACCCTCAATAATATCTCGTGCGCGAGCTACACCGGAACCAATACCTTGTTCACCAGCTTCTTTGGTGCTAAGACCACCTCTGCCGTATTTCTCTCTTAATGCTAAACCTCGTCTTGCATTATTTTTCATTGCTGCAGTAGGAGCATAGCTTTTAGCTTTATTAATATTTTCCATGCGTTCCTCTTATCAAATGTTAAACATAATTATATCATAGTTTAATAGAAAAATCAAGAGAAATAACTCAAAGCTAAATCTCTTGATTATCTTTTATTTAATTATCTGATTCTACAGGAGTAAATAAACTCAAACCTAATCGCTGCATAGCAACAAAAGGCTCTTGTGCAGTTACATCTGCAGTATTAAAAGCAGCTTGAATATCAGATAAATCAACTTGCATACCAGCGGCAAGGCAAGCTTCGTAAACAGCTTGAGGATTACCTAAAGTACTGTCTTGTTGAACTTGCCAAACTCCTTCTGCATCTTGCTGCCAGAATTGCTCAGGTAGCATATAAGCAAAATCAGGTGAAACAAATCCTGTGCTGATATAATGCGATACGGTTGTATTATCAGAAGATAATCCTGTAGTCCACATACCTGCACCAGCTGCTGATAAAGCACTGGCAATATCTCTGGCAAGTTGTGCTGTATCAGCGGGTAGTATCATTGTGCGAAAGATATCCATATTAGTACGCTCCAGTCTTAGAGTTAACATACGTCTCAGTGCTCGACAACTCGCCAGCGGTCACTGCTTTGCCGACGATGATCAGGCCGTAGAGTTGGCCGTTGAATGGCAGGGATGCGTTGTTGCGGCGTCCGATGTAAAGCGGGTAGTCGCCGTAGTTACCTGTGCCTTGGTTTGCGGTGGATTGCGCCACTTGAGCGCCATTAACTCGCAGGGTTGCAAGGTTGCCAGAAATGTCACCCAAGCCTGTCAAGGTGTTGGTGACTGGTGCAATGTAATCGTCACCTGTGTCAGCAGATGCGCCTTGTGTTCCTTTTGAACTAAACCGATAGTCTCGGCGGCTGGCTGACAAAACAGGCGCAAACACAGCAAACGAGCCGTTGTTTGAGTTCAAGTTTGTACTTAATTCCACCAATACCCCCACCGCAGCATCACTCAACTTCCGCACCCCAGCAAACACGCTCATCTTGTCCGTGGACGTGAAGCTGATGGAGTTGGTGCTCAGTGAGTCATCGACGCCATCGAACTTGAGGTACGGCAGAAAGCCTGTGGTGGCGTAGTCCGTGGCGGTGTTGACGCGCTGGTAGGGCAGGGTTGACTGGTTGGCTGGGACTATGGATGCGCCCCAGATTAAAACTTTACCGTAGCAGTCTGGATCGTTACTTCCGTCTGCTGGAATAAGAACACCAATTGACAATGAAGTGCTGGTGCTTCCTGTGACTGCCCCAGCCGCAGAAATACGCTGCCATTCAGAAGTAAGAGCAACTTTAGTTCCGTAGCCTGTCCCCCAAGCTGAAGCGTTGTTTGTGGAAATGCGAATATGAGTGGATGAACCTGATGCTGCCGCTTTAACCCAAACAGCAGTGGAAGAAGCTACCACGGACACTATTTGACGAACCGCCCCACTTGCTCCCAACGTCAATTCATCTGCCGTGGTTGTTCCGTCTGGAGCGATGGCAACATTTGACTGAACTGTTGTACTACCTGTCTTCGTCCAAGCCGCATCATCAAACTGCTCAGTCTTCGTCAAAAGATTGTATCGCGCACTCAGCACAGGGCGCGATGCACTGGTGGCTTGGAATGCGTGATTGCCGGGGAGTTCTTTGACGGATACATTGTCAAAATCGTATGTAGTGGAGATTGCTGTTCCAACAACGCAATGAATATATGTCGTTGTTGCCGTGGCGGTAAAGTATAGGTTCATTGCCTCGCTTTCACTATTAGGCGAACCATTGGCAACTGGGTTTGTTGTGACGTTATCAGAAGCATCCGATTTATAGATTGCAGCATTGCCAGTACCAGATACAAATGTCGCGTTACACGTAACCTTATACAGCTTTCCAACGACTGTCGTAATAGATTGTTGGTACGAAATTGTTGATGACGTTCTGGTAAGTCTCAACCCTCCTGCGTTCCATACGGCGGTGCCATTCGCAGGCATGCTCAACCCGTTATTCCAACCATTAAGGTTAGTTTCAAACGTCCCATTCGTCACCAACTCACTACCCAGCACCAACCCCTGCGACTTGTCCAGCATCAGGCCCACAGGCTGCTCCACGGCAGTGACTGGCGTTGTGCCTGC
>ERZ1034365.1256-NODE-1256-length-13124-cov-2.794819_pt1 | contig 13124 bp, 12 predicted proteins | sample MGYA00520615_ERZ1034365 | MGnify/ENA primary metagenome ERZ1034365 (study PRJEB33736, sample SAMEA104284505) | Azolla filiculoides | biome: Urban; feature: Water surface; material: Ditch water | place: Netherlands | collected 2015-10-28 | depth 0-0.1 m ... | reverse complement strand
GTGGAGTGATTGGTCTTCCATCCTCAACTGAGTTCATCCATGTAGCGGCTTTTTCCTGTCCATTTACGTATAATAAACCGTTGTTGTGAATAAACAAATTTGGATGATTCTGTTTTCGGATAAAAGCAATAACGGTGGTTGCAATTTCTTCAAATCTGCCAGCAGCGTCTTTCATAGAAGTTGCTTTTGCATATTGTTGCAGTGTCCATATAAACCATAACAGAACATCCGGGTCGTCAATTTCCTGTAATTTGACTTTGTCCATTTTACCCGCCATAAATAGATTTATCTCTTCTATCGATGTTTTGATGATGTCGTCAAAATAATCCATGCGGTCGATGGTTAGCGTTGAGCCGGGTAAGGCAACAAACTGATCGCGTGCACGGGCACCAAACCAAGGATAACCTGCCAAAAGGTAAGTTTTGTCACCTTCGCGTTTGTAGAATTGCTGCGCAGAGTTTTTTAGACAGCTAAACATATCTACCCTGTGATTACGTCTTTTCAATTCTTCATCCCAAAGCGCCTGAAGTTTTTTGGGTGATGTTTCTGAAACTCCGGCAGAGAAAATAATGCTTTCTCCCTTTTTTATTGGCATTTCGAAATATCCCGGCACCAATAAATCTTCTTTATAATCGTATCCACGTTCCTGTTCTTTGTAATATTCTATGTTTTTATACCAATCGGGCTGGTGTATGTACGTGTTTTTCTTTGAAAACTGCATGTGCAAACATGGATATTTATCATACAAGCACATGTGTATGCCTTGTGTATTCTGCCCAAAATCAGTATTGGCATCATTATTTTGATGAGATAATGCATTCACACTTCTGAAAGCCAAAAATGGTTTGAAGCGGAGTGTAGTAGGAGAGTGGGCTTCAAGTAATGTGTATTTTATCAGTACGCGTGGCTCAAAAGAAACCAACATGCGCTCTTTTGATAAGATTACTCCACCTACCCGATATACTGTTCTGGAAACAACTTCACAATCGAACTGACGTATATATTTATGCCCGTTGGGGCTAAAGTTACTGTTTTCATATTTGTGAATGCCCAGATTGAATTCGGCACCATGTTGAATAACTGTCTCGTCAAGAGATGAAAGCAATACGTGATTTGTATTATCAACCTCAGGAAGTGGAACTACAAGCTGTCCGTGATATTTACGGGTATTACAGTCTATAAGTGTGGTACTGTTGTAAGCGCCTGCACGATTTGTTCGGATCATCTCTTTCGAAAGGGACTTTTCGAGGTTAATCAACAGTGTTTTGTCAAAATTGAGGTAACTCATATGGTATAGAAGTTTTTAATCGTTGCTAAAAAATACAACAGAAGGATATAAATGTTTTAGTATTGAAGAATATACCACGTTTTTTGTATGTGCTAACTTCAATAACCCTTTAGCGTCCGCAATTTATTTAAAATTATCGTATTTTCAAAATAAAATCATTGTGTTTTTTTATGTTTTTAAATATGTTTATGTGCATGTTTGCTTTATTATACGTAATTTTATCAAAATACAGAGCGACTTTTGTTCTGATTTTGTAAAATTTATTGTTTTTGTTCTGGATTATATTGTACTTTTGTCTGAATAGATATTGATTAATATATGCTTTTTTCAGAAAAACGAACCCCGGCGCAACGAGAGTTTCTTCATGCAGTATTTATTCCTGTGTTGATTTGTTTATTCATTGTTTTGACTTTCGTTTTTGAACAGGGTATGCATCTTGATTTTCATGAGGCAGGAATTTTTCCACGTGATGTTAAACATTTAAGTGGTATTTTATCCTATGTTTTTATTCATGCAGATTGGGGGCACTTATTCAATAATATATTATCATTTTTGGCGCTTGGGTCGTGTTTGTTTTATTTTTACAAAGAAATAGCTGCTAAAGTGTTGTTTCTGTCTTATTTGTTTAGTGGTGTTTTATTATGGATAATTGGTCGTGAAAGCTTTCATATTGGTGCCAGTGGATTGATTTATGCAGTGGCATTTTTCTTGTTTTTTAGCGGACTTTTGCGTAAACATGTTCCTCTGATAGCTATTTCGCTTATCATTACTTTTTTATATGGTAGTATGATTTGGCACATTTTCCCCTGGAAAGTAAACGATCCTATTTCGTGGGAAGGACATTTATCAGGTGGAATTAGTGGGCTTATACTTTCGCTTTTTTATCGGAAATCGGGGCCACAGCGCCCTGTGAAAGTTTGGGAAAATGAAGAAGATGATGGTCCTGAAATGGAGTATTTCGAAAGTGAAGAAGAGGAACAATGACTGAAATCAGAGAAAGAAATGGACGTGCACTAAATTGTCTCATTTTCTGACTTCGGTTATTTTCAGTATCTTTGCCAAAAATCGCAACCCGTCAGGTTAATGTATGATCTTGTGAAAGAAGTACGGGTGCATGTAATATTTTATGACATTTGATAAACTTGATCTTATAGAGCCGATCTTAAATGCTCTAAAACACGAAGGTTATTCCCAGCCAACTCCAATTCAGGAAATTTCTATTCCCATTATTCTTAAAGGACGTGATTTATTAGGATGTGCTCAAACGGGCACTGGAAAAACTGCCGCATTTGCTATTCCTATTCTACAACAATTGTATAATTCGGGTGTAACAAAAACCAATCACCGTAAAATTAAAGCATTGATAGTGACACCAACTCGTGAGCTTGCCATACAAATTGACGAAAGTTTTGCCAGTTACGGACGTTTTTTGGATATTCGTCACTCAGTGATTTTTGGAGGTGTTAATCAAAATCCACAGGTTGCAAAACTAAAAGCGGGAGTTGACGTATTGATAGCAACGCCGGGACGCTTGCTCGATTTGCATAATCAGGGTTTTGTAAAACTCAATGAGTTGAGCATTTTTGTGCTTGATGAGGCCGATCGTATGCTTGATATGGGCTTTATACACGATGTGAAAAAACTGATTAAGTTGATTCCAGCAAAACGTCAGTCGCTGTTTTTCTCGGCCACTATGCCGGAGTCAATTCGCTCACTTGCCGGAACTATTCTTACCCGTCCCGAAGAAGTAGAAGTGACTCCCGTATCATCAACAGCCGAAACTATTCAGCAGGAATTGTATTATGTAGATGCTGCGAATAAAAAAGATTTATTGATTCATTTGCTGAAAGATAAGTCTATCGCAACGGCACTGGTTTTTACCCGCACCAAACATGGAGCGGATAAAATTATGCGCATTTTGCTGAAAGCCAATGTTAAAGCTGAAGCTATTCACGGAAATAAATCGCAGAATGCACGTCAAAATGCCTTGAAAAATTTCAAAGAGCGTACAACGCGCGTACTTGTTGCAACTGATATTGCAGCCCGCGGAATTGATATTGATGATTTGAATCTGGTTATAAATTACGATATTCCGAACATTGCCGAAACTTATGTGCATCGAATTGGTCGTACGGGTAGGGCAGGGCTCGATGGTAAAGCAATTTCGTTTTGCGATATTGATGAGGCAGAATATATCAGAGATATTCAAAAACTTATTTCAATTCAAATCCCGGTTGTTAAGGATCATCCTTATCCGGCTGAGAATGTAGAACCCGTAAAAGCGGCCAAGGTGAAAACCAAGCCAAGACCACAAAGCGGAGCCAAAGATAAAGGCAGACCCGGTCAGCACAAATCCTCGGCAAAACGCACGCCTGTAAATAATAATGGCGAGCAACCCAGAAAATTACTTCTTCGCAAAGAGCATTAAATAAATGTGGGCAAAAACATCGGATTTTTACAAGTTTCACTTTGTCAGTCAAATAATTATTCGTACCTTTGCCCCGCTTTAATAAAATCAAAATTATAAATTTTAAAAAGTTAGTAAACAGTATGTTAAATCATTATGAAACCGTTTTCATTTTAACTCCCGTTTTGTCTGATGTTCAGATGAAGGAAGCGGTAGAAAAGTTCAAAGCCATTTTGACAGAAAATGGTGCGACTATCACAAATGAAGAGAACTGGGGCTTACGCAAATTAGCTTACCCAATTCAGAAAAAATCAACAGGTTTTTATTCCCTGTTACAGTTTGATGCTGAGCCATCAGTAATTGCCACTTTGGAATTACAATTCCGTCGCGATGAACGCGTTCTTCGTTTCTTATCTTTCCGTTTGGATAAATATGCTTACGAGTACGCTGAAAAAAGAAAGAATGTTAAATCTAAAGAAGTAAAGGAGAACTAAAACATGGCAGCAAATAACGGAGATATCAGATACTTAACTCCACCTTCAGTAGACGTTAAAAAGAAAAAATACTGTCGCTTCAAAAAAAGCGGTATTAAGTATATCGATTACAAAGATCCGGAATTTTTGAAAAAATTCTTGAACGAACAAGGAAAAATCCTTCCTCGTCGCCTTACCGGTACTTCGTTGAAATATCAACGTAAAGTAGCTCAAGCAGTTAAAAGAGCACGCCACATCGCGTTGCTTCCTTATGTAACCGATATGATGAAATAATAAAAAGGAGGAAAAAGTATGGAAATTATATTGAAAGAAGATGTAACGAATTTAGGTTACAAAGGAGATATTGTTAAAGTAAAAGACGGTTACGGACGTAACTTCCTTATTCCAACAAAAAAAGCTATTCTGGCTACAGTTCCAGCTAAAAAAATGTTGGCAGAAGACTTGAAACAACGTGCACACAAAATTGAGCGTCTTAAAAACGAAGCTGCTGACTTGGCAGAAAAAGTAAAAGACATCACATTGACAGTAGGTGCAAAAACAAGTACAACCGGTAAAATCTTTGGTGCAGTTGGTCCTATCCAATTGGCTGATGCTTTCGAAAAAGCAGGTTTTGCTGTTGACCGCAAAGTAATTGTTCTTAAAGAACCAGTAAAAGAAATTGGTTCTTACAAAGCTACATTGAAACTTCACAAAGAAGTGACTGTAGAAGTTGCTTTCGAAGTAGTAGCAGAATAATTTGCTCTTCAAAATCCCTAAAGAACCGATATGCCGCGATGGTATATCGGTTTTTTGCATTTTATAACCTGATTGAAAATCTGAAAATCACATTTGTTTGTAAGTAATTGGGCATTGACCCATAAATTTGACCTGTTTACTTATAAATAATGCCATTTTACCGAAATTTTATTGTTTTTCAGTGTAACTGTTTTATTTTTGCTGTTTATGAATATGAATAAAAGATGAAAAACTTAAATAAAAATATTTTTAGTTTTAAACTGATTGAAACTATTGTTTACCTGATTATTTGGTTAACAGTGTTCTCAATTCCTTTTTTTCAGAATAGGATTTATGGTTTAGTTGCCTGGGATAAAGTAACTCAGGAGTGGATTAAGATTCTGGCGTTTTTACTCATTTTTATTATTAATGTATATTTTTTCATTCCACGCTTTCTTTTCAAAAACAAATATAGAACATACATCATTTCAACATTAGCGACAATGATCTTGGTGGTGAGTATGGGCGTGTGGTTTCAGACTGAAATGACAGCACGTAGTTCCATTAAAATGCCTCCAATGGATCTTGGGCCGGGTATGCCGCCAATGGAACTTAGTTCGTCGATGCCTGCACCAATGGGCTATAATCTTTCAGAGGCGACTCCTCAAAAATCGGTTTATATAATTATTGTGGATTATTTGCTGATTTCGTTCTTAATTGTTGGAGCAAGCACAACATTTAAAATTTTGTCGCGTTGGTTGAATGAAGAAACTAGAAGAAAAGACCTTGAAAAGGAGCAGCTTAGAACAGAGTTGGCTTTGCTGCGTCATCAGGTGAATCCACATTTTTTAATGAATACACTTAATAATATTCATGCGCTGATTGATTTAGATGTAGAAGTTGCTAAGGATGCTGTGATTAAGCTGTCGGTGTTAATGCGCTATTTGCTTTATGATTCAGCGCAGGGAAAAACATCTCTGAATAAAGAACTGGAATTTATGGAGAGCTACATTGAGTTAATGAAGCTTAGATACACAAAGAAAATATCTATAAAGTACATCATCCCAAAAAAAATTCCCGATGTACAAATTCCTCCCATGCTGTTCATTTCTTTTTTGGAAAATGCGTTTAAACATGGTGTTAGTTATCAGGCAAAATCATTTGTTATTTTCAAACTAGAAATAATTGAAAATAAACTTCACTGTTCAGTAAGAAACAGCAAACATGTAGCTACAGAATCTCAAAATATGAAGTATTCAGGAATAGGGATGACTAACGTCAAAAAGAATCTTGAACTACTTTATCATGATAGTTTTACGCTGGATATTTTAGATAAATCAGATGAATTTGAAGTTAAACTTATAATTCCACTATATGAAAATCAAATGCTTAGCCGTTGATGATGAACCTTTGGCATTACAACAGATAAATTCTTATATCGTGAAAACTCCTTTTTTAGAATCAATGGCGCTTTGTCAAAGTGCTTTTGAAGCTCTGGAGTATATGAAAAAAAACGAGGTGGATTTGATGTTTGTTGATATAAATATGCCTGATATCAATGGGATGGAATTTGTGAAATCGCTGACAACTAAGCCACAAATAATTTTCACCACTGCTTACAGCGAATATGCTTTTGAAGGGTTTCAGGTGGATGCTATTGATTATATTTTAAAGCCAATTAATTATTCAAATTTTTTGAAGGCAGTAAATAAAGCCAAGAAATGGTTTGATTTGATTGAACAAAGTGCTAAACCACAAGTAACTCAGCCTACTCAGGGTGAAGATGTGATTTTTGTAAAATCCGACTATAAATTAGTGAGAATTCAGGTCGATGAGATTAAATACATCGAAAGTGCCAACGAATACATCAAAATATATCAGGATAATAATGAGGTAATTACGACACTGATAAGATTAAAAAGTATTCAGGAGCAGTTACCAGCTGATAAATTTATGAGGATACACAGATCTTTTATTATTAATCTTACAAAGATTAAAGCTGTGGAAAGAAGCCGGGTTTTTATGGATTCAAAACTATTTATTCCCATTGGAGATCAGTATAAAGATAGTTTTCAGAACTATATAGAAAAGATTTTTTTGACTTAGTTTTGTTAAGTTTTTATTAAGGAACCATGTGCTTTTTAGAGTACATGGTTTTTTTATTTATGAGAATTTATAACTTATTGACTGATAAATTAATACTTTCTACTGATTTTTTTTTGATGTATATGTCCTTAAAAATAATTTTGGGTTATAATTGATGTGTTTATTATTTTTAGTGTAAATACCTTAAATAAGACTTTATGAACAGATTAATCACATTATCATTTCTTTTTGCATTTGTCTTATTATTACATGGGCAAACAACAACGAAAACAGTAAATGTTGCTACAGCAGGAACTTTAAGTACATTTTTTACTTCTACAGAGATTAATAGTGTTACGAATATTACAATTACGGGTTTTATTGATGCTCGAGATTTTGTATTTATGCGTGATCAAATGGCAGTTTTGTCAAATGTAAACTTAAGTGATGTGAAGATTAAACAATATTTGGGATTAAATGGCACATATTTAGGTGTTTCTCTAAATTATCCTGCTAACGAGATTCCTATGTATGCATTTTACAATGCCAATACATCAACCTTTAAATCGACGATAAAAACTGTAACTCTCCCAACTTCTATTAATTCAGTAGGATATCTTGCATTTTATTATTGTTATAATTTGAGTGGAACTTTTACAATTCCAGCGGGTGTAAAATCTATTGGTGATTATGCATTTTATGGTTGCTCTAATATTGTTGCATTTTCTGTAGTTTCTGTAAATTCTCGTTATGCATCTTATGATGGAATTTTAATGAATAGTTCACTTGATTCTGTGTTTATTTGTCCAACTGCTAAGTCAGGTACATTGTCGTTACCTCAAACTGTATCTTGGATTGGTCCCTCGGCTTTTGAAGGTTGTTCTTTGTTAACAGGCTCGTTACTTTTACCTTCAAATTTAAAAACCATTGAAGATTATGCTTTTTATTGTGAACCAGATGATGTTACATCTATAAAAAACGCCATTGAAAAAGCATTTTCAACTCCTTTTAACCCTAAATTAAAAGAAAAAATACTTAACGAGTATATCTGGGAAAAAACAGCTGAAGAAACAATTAAAGGGTATAAAAAACTATTAAATTATTAAAAACTATTTTTCAGTTATAAACTTACATCAACTAAAAGTGTAATTAAATTTAAAATTGTCTATTTTTGGAATCCCGAAAAGAAATTATTAAATGAAGATTGCTATTTTAGGAACAAGAGGAATTCCCAATTATTACGGAGGTTTTGAACAGTTTGCCGAATTTTTTTCTGTGTATTTAGCCGAAAAAGGACATGAGGTTTATTGTTATAATTCGCATAATCACCCTTTTCAAGAAAAAACATTTCACGGAGTACATATACTTCATCAATATGATCCAGAGTATAAATATGGTACTTTTGGACAGTTCATTTATGATTACAATTGTATAATAGACTCTCGTAAAAGAGATTTTGATATTATTCTTCAATTAGGGTATACAAGTAATTCTATTTGGTTTTTCTTAATGCCTAAAAAAGCTATTAACATTATCAATATGGATGGTTTAGAATGGAAGCGCTCTAAATATTCATGGCCTGTTCAACAATTTTTAAAAATAGCCGAATGGTTAGCAGCTAAGTCTGGAGATTATTTAGTGGCAGATTCTTTAGGAATTCAATCTTTTTTAAAAAAAACGTATAAAAAAGAATCTACTTATATTGCATATGGCGCCCATTTATTTGATTCCCCAAACGAAGATATTCTTAAAGAATATCAAGTTGTAAAAGGGGATTACAATATGATAATGGCACGCTTTGAACCTGAAAACAATTTAGATATGGTGTTAGAAGGTGTTGCGCTAAACAAAGAAGATCAAACACCAATTTTAGTTATTGGAAAGCACGAAACAAAATACGGAACCTATTTAAAAAACAAGTTTAAAGACTTTTCAAATATTCATTTTATAGGTGGTGTTTATAATTTAGAACATCTTAATAATTTAAGATATTTTAGTAACTTATATTTTCATGGACACAGTGTTGGGGGCACAAACCCCTCTTTATTAGAAGCAATGGCCTCTCAAGCCCTTATTATTGCTCATAATAATGATTTTAACAAAGGAGTTTTAAAAGAAAATGCGTTTTACTTTTCAAATCCATCTGAAGTTAAAAAAATCTTAAATACTGTCAAAAAAAGTGATAACTTGCAATTCGTAGAAAATAATTATTTAGAAATAGCTACGAGTTTTAAATGGGAACAAATAAATGAACAATATTTACAACTTTTTAAGCAGTGCTTGGAGGGAACTTCTAGAGGAAAACAAACAACATAATGCGTTTATTCCTTTTTTACTATTGTTAATAACTGTGCCATTTTCAATGGCTATAAATAATATTTTATTAGGAGTATTTGTTATTTCATCCTTTTTCTATATTAGGAGAAACAAAATGATTTTTTCTTGGGCTTATTTACTGCCAATGTTATTATTTTTGTGGATGTGTTTTTCCTATTTATGGTCTGTAGATAAAGAAAGAACATTATCTGCAATACCTAAGGAAATAGCATTATTACTTGTACCTATTGCATTTTTATTAATACCTTCTTTTACAAAAGAACAAAGGGATAAATTAATTAAATATTACAGTTATACAATGTTGTTTTTTGTACTGTTTTTTTTAATAAGAGCAGTACTAAGATTTATTTTAACTAAAGAAACGAGTGTTTTTTTCTATCACGGACCCGATAACGAAACAGACACAGGATTAGTTCCAAGGTTATTAAATGCAATTCATGTTTCTGTATATGTGGCAATTGCTTTTTTTTATTTTTTCATAAAAGAGCACAAGAATAAAATAGAGCGATTAGCTAGTTTACTTTTATTTGTTTTTGTTCTTTTATTGGCATCTAAAAATATTATATTAGTATTTGTTTTGTTAATTCTAATTCAAATTTTTTTCTACTCTAAAATGGCTAATCGTTTGCGATTAAGAAATTTAACTTTAATTTTAATATTACTAGGAATTATTCTTTCTTTCGGAAAAATAAAAGAACGTTTTTTAATTGAGTTTACAAGTAATACAGAAAAAAGTATATCACATAATGTAAAAGTGAATAACGAAGTAGGCGTTAATAATATAAGTATTTACGAAGCTTGGAATAATAAAAAATTTACACATAATGATTTTTTTCCAGGTACTTCATTTCGGGTATATCAATTTAGAATGTTTAAAGATTTTTTAGATGAAGAACCTATATTTTGGAAAGGATTTGGACTAAATGCTTCACTAAATAAGTTATTAGAAAAAGAAAAGCAATATAATTTATATCCAGGTTATGGAACATTTAATTTTCATAATCAATATGTACAAAATTTTGCAGAGTTAGGTGCAATAGGTTTTGTATTACTATTAATTATTTTGATTATTAATACAAAAAAAGCATTTAATTCTAAAGATTTTATGCATATTGCTTTTGCAATCTTAATGTTAAGCTTATTTTTGACAGAATCATTTTTATGGAGACAAAGAGGTGTTGTGTTTTTTACCACTTTTTATTGTTTGTTTAATTTTATAAATAACCCCTCAGTTAAGAAAAATTAAAATGAGAAGAATACTTATAACAGGTGCGGCTGGATTTCTTGGGTCACATCTATGCGATAGATTTATAAAGGAAGGTTATTTTGTAATAGGTATGGACAACCTAATTACAGGTGATTTGAAAAATATTGAACATCTTTTTAAAGATAAAAATTTTGAGTTTTATCATCATGACATCACAAAGTTTGTTCATGTTCCAGGGAAATTGGATTACATTTTGCATTTTGCATCACCAGCAAGTCCAATAGATTACTTAAAAATTCCAATTCAAACTTTAAAAGTTGGATCTTTAGGAACACATAACTTATTAGGATTAGCTCGGGTAAAAAAAGCAAGAATCTTAATAGCATCCACTTCAGAAGTTTACGGTGATCCTTTAGTTCACCCTCAAACGGAAGAATATTATGGTAATGTAAATACTATTGGTCCAAGAGGAGTATATGATGAGGCTAAACGTTTTCAAGAATCAATAACAATGGCATATCACACATTTCATGGTGTAGAAACTAGAATTGTTCGTATTTTTAATACCTATGGACCAAGAATGCGATTGAATGATGGTCGAGTAATTCCTGCATTCATAGGGCAAGCACTTCGAGGTGAAGATTTAACCATTTTTGGTGATGGAAGTCAAACGCGTTCATTTTGTTATGTAGATGATCAGGTAGAAGGAATTTTTAGATTATTACATTCAGATTATCATTTGCCAGTAAATATTGGTAATCCAGATGAAATTACCATCAAAGATTTTGCAGATGAAATCATCAAATTAACAGGTACAGGTCAAAAAGTAGTGTATCACCCTTTACCTGTTAATGATCCATTACAAAGACAGCCAGATATTACGAAAGCAAAAGAAATTTTAGGTTGGGAACCAAAGGTTTCTAGATCGGAAGGGATGAAAATAACATATGACTATTTTAAAACCCTTTCTTCGGAAGAATTATTAAAAGAAGAACATAAAGATTTTACTAAATATATTTACTAGGGTTGAAAAACAAGGCAGGAAGATATTCGGTTTACATTAGACCTATACTAATATTTTTAGATTTATTAATTGTAAATCTTTTAGTATTATTATGTATGAGATCGGCCATGAGTAATTTTGGCTATCATACTATTCTTTCTGTTTTTTGGTTAGTAATTTCTTATTATTCCGGATTTTATGAGGTATATCGTTTTACAAAGGGAATAGAGATTTTTGGTAAACTCTTAAAGCAATTTTTCTTCATAAGCTTAATTACATTTGCTTATGTGGGTTACAAATACAAATATGTAACCACTGATGAAGTAGGTTATTATATTTTTTGTTCCTTCTCATTAGTGGGTCTAGTTAAATTTTCTATTTTTATTTTGTTAAAAAAATATAGGCTTTTATATGGTGGCAATTATAGAAATGTTATAATAATTGGTCATGGAAAAAGCGTTGATGAATTAAAAGATTTTTTCACAAACAATCCTGATTATGGCTATAATTTATGCTATATATTTGATTTAAAAGAAAATAAAAAAACAGAGTTAATTAATAGCAATCAATATGTAATAGAAAATAGAATTGATGAAATATACGCATCAATTAACACCCTTTCTAATAAAGAGATTAATGATTTAATTTTCTTTGCCGACAATAATTTAAAGACGGTAAAATTTCTTCCTGATAATAAAAATACTTTTTTAAGAAATTTAGCGGTAGAATATTATGATTATATACCTATAATTTCTTTAAGAACAATACCTTTAGACAAAGAAGTAAATAAGCGATTAAAACGTTTTTTTGACGTTCTTTTTTCTTTATCTATCATAATATTTATTTTGTCTTGGTTGACCCCAATAATTGCTTTGTTAATTAAAATGGAATCAAAAGGCCCTGTTTTTTTTAAACAAAAAAGAAATGGATTAAATTATGAAGAGTTTTATTGTTATAAATTTCGATCTATGTATTTGAATCCTATTGCAGATTTAGAACAAGTTCAAAAAAATGATCCTAGAATTACCAGAATTGGAAAATTAATTAGAAAGACCAGTATAGATGAACTACCTCAATTTTTCAACGTATTAATAGGCGATATGTCGGTTGTAGGGCCAAGACCTCACATGGTAAGCCACACCGAAATGTATGCTAAAAGCGTAGACAAATTCATGGTGCGACATTTCATAAAACCAGGAATAACCGGCTTGGCTCAAACCAATGGTTTTAGAGGGGAAGTAGAAACAGAAAAAGATATTATTAACAGGGTGAAATATGATATTTTTTATCTTGAAAATTGGTCATTGTTACTCGATATTAAGATAATTTTTGCTACTGTAATTAATGCAATTAAAGGAGAGAAAAAAGCTTACTAATGACTGCTTTAGTTTCTATAATTACACCATCTTACAATTCTGCAAAATTTATTGCTGAAACCATTCAATCAGTGCAAAATCAAACCTACCAAAATTGGGAAATGATTATTGTAGATGATGGTTCGTCTGATGAAACAGAAAATGTTGTTTTATCCATAATCCAAAAGGATAATCGCATTCAATTTCATAAGTTAAGTCAAAATTCAGGACCAG
>ERZ1034365.1255-NODE-1255-length-13126-cov-1.768105_pt1 | contig 13126 bp, 10 predicted proteins | sample MGYA00520615_ERZ1034365 | MGnify/ENA primary metagenome ERZ1034365 (study PRJEB33736, sample SAMEA104284505) | Azolla filiculoides | biome: Urban; feature: Water surface; material: Ditch water | place: Netherlands | collected 2015-10-28 | depth 0-0.1 m ... | reverse complement strand
GCCTCCAAGCGCGCAAATGATTTCTTTCGACAAGGATTTAGATGCGATCGCAGTAGCGGAAAAAATCAACGATTCCCGTTTACGAATCGTGCACGACAGTTTTGCGCAGATGGATCAGTACGCGGAGCCAGAATCAGTCGATGGAATTTTGTTGGACTTAGGTATCAGCTCGCCGCAGGTGGACGAAGCGCATCGGGGATTTTCTTTTCGACGCGAAGGTCCGCTCGATATGCGCATGAATACCGATCATGGTTTAACTGCAGCAGAGTGGTTGGAGCAAGCACCGCCGGAGGAAATCACACACGTGATTAAGACTTACGGAGAAGAGCGCTTTGCATTTCAGATTGCGAAGGCTATTGTGGCCAAGCGCGAAGAAGGCTTGTCCCCAAAAACGACAACTGAGTTAGCTAGTCTAGTTGCTAGTGTTGTGCGCACGCGCGAAGCAGGTCAAGATCCTGCAACCAGAACATTTCAAGCCCTGCGTATTTTTATCAATCGCGAGCTAGAAGATTTAGAGCTCGGTTTAAAGGCGGCATTGAAATTATTAAAGCCTGGTGCAAGACTGGCGGTGATCAGTTTTCACTCTCTTGAAGATCGCATCGTGAAGCAGTTTATGCAAGCACATGCCAAAGTAGAGGTGCCTCGTGGCTTGCCTGTGCGTGAAAAAGATTTGCCGCAAAGCGCGCTTGAAATTATTGGCCGTGTTAAGCCTAGTGATGCAGAGGTATCTGAAAATCCTCGCGCACGATCAGCAATTATGCGTGTCGCTGAAAAACGCATGGGGGCAGTTGCATGAATCGTGCGACATTGACCTTGCTCGCATTGTTATTAATTTGCGCTCTATCTTTAGTAGCGGCGCAGCAGCGTGCGCGTAAGTTATTCATTCTGCAGGAACGTGCACAGATTGAAGAGCGTAAGTTAAATCAAGAATGGTTACGTCTTGAATATGAGCAACGTAATCTTTCGAAGTCCGCACGTATTCGTGATGTTGCGCGCAATCAATTGCGCATGTCCCCAATTTCTCCTGAACGTACTTTGTATCTGAGGGAGGCTAAATGAGGCCGGTCGGTTTTTCTACTACGCCTAATTTAGTGTTGCGTCTGCCAATGTGGCGGTCGCGTTTAATGCTATTCCTCTTATTCTTTGTTTTCATGATGCTTTTGCTGCGTGCATTTTGGATTCAGGGTCCAGGCAATGCATTCTATGAAGCAAAAGGCGTGCGCGGCACTCAGCGTGAATTAGAGTTGCCCGCAAGCCGCGGAAAAATTTTGGATCGCAATGGTCAGGTTATTGCAACTAGTCTGGAGGCGAAATCGGTTATCGCCTATAACGACACGGTGCCTGATGATTTGGCTGCAGATAAGGTGCAAAAGCTGGCAAGTCTCTTGCAGATGAGTGAATCTGATTTACGCAAGAAGCTAAAAGAAGAGCGCAAGCAAATCTTCTTAAAACGCCAAGTTGATCCAGCGGTAGCGCAGCAAATTAAACAATTAGAAATTCCAGGCATTGGTTTAAATAATGAATATCGTCGCTTCTATCCAGAGGGCGAGGCGATGGCGCACGTGGTTGGCTTTACAAACGTTAACGATAAAGGCCAAGAGGGCATGGAGCTTTCGAGAGAGAAAGATCTTGCCGGACACCCAGGGCAGAGACGTGTAGTGGTTGATCGACTTGGGCGCGTTGTCGATGAAATGGCTATTTTGCAGTTGCCACAAAATGGCAAGGACTTGAATCTTTCGATTGATAGCAAGATTCAGTTCCTAGCCTATAACGCTGTGAAAGATGCAGTTGAAAAGCATCACGCTAAAGCAGGTGGCGCCGTAGTGCTTGATACACAAACGGGCGAGATTTTGGCTTTGGCAAACTATCCAAGCTACAACCCGAATGATCGAAGAGTATTAACTGGCGAGCAATTACGTAATCGCGTATTAACGGACACCTTTGAGCCGGGCTCAACGATGAAGCCGCTAACTATTGCAATTGCATTAGAAAAAGGCGCGGTCAAGCCGGATACCAATATGGTGATTGGTGCTAAATATTTAATTGGCCCTAAACCAATTACCGATACGCATCCTTATGGAAACTTAACGGTTGCACAAATTATTCAAAAGTCCAGCAACATTGGAACAGCAAAGATTGCAATGAATAGTCTTTCTGCTGAAGAGATGTGGGATTTCTATACAGCAGTTGGATTTGGTCAAGCGCCAAAAATTGGTTTCCCTGGTGCTGTGGCTGGAACGGTGCACCCATTTAAAAAGTGGATGCCTACCGACCAGGCGCGTATTGCATTTGGTTACGGTATTTCTGCATCGTTATTTCAGGTTGCTCGTGCTTACACAGTTTTTGCCCGTGATGGTGAATTGGTTCCCCTGACAATTGAGCGTAGCCCAGAATTTAAGCCAGGCACAAAAGTTCTTTCTCCAAAAACTGCAATTGAAATGCGTAGCATGATGGAGTCAGTTACTGAGCCTGGAGGCACTGCTATTAAGGCTCAGGCTGAAGGATTCCGTGTAGGTGGTAAGACTGGAACAGCGCATAAGTTAGTTGGCAAAGGGTATGGCAATAAATACCGCGCCTACTTTGCTGGCTTGGCTCCCATTAGTGCGCCACGTATTGTGGTGGCAGTCATGATTGATGAGCCTACGGGTGGAAGCCATTACGGTGGAGACGTTGCTGCCCCTGTGTTTTCTACGATCGTTAGCGAAACCCTACACACCCTAAATGTGCTGCCTGATGCCAAAGTAAAACAAATGGTGTTGCAAGATAAAGCACGCGAAGAGAGTCGCGCGGTAAATGTTCAAGCACAGCATGTGGTTCTGAAAAGATGAGGGTGGCGTTGAACATAGAACCCAATCACTTGATTGAATACTTACATAGCCTGGTAGATGCTTCTGCTAAGGTAAGTGCAGATAGTCGCCAGATTCGGTCTGGCGACATCTTTTTTGCCTATCCAGTAGGTCATGGCAATGCTTTGCGTGATGGACGTCAATACATTGATGCAGCACTTTCCAATGGCGCATCAGTTGTGGTGTTTGATCCAGCAGATGTTGACGCGCAATATTTAGATCACCCACAGTGCGTTGCTGTTGAGAATCTTGCCAATAATGCTGGAGAGCTTTGCGCGCAATGGTATGGCTACCCAAGCAAGAAACTACAAATGATTGGTGTAACTGGAACCAATGGGAAGACCAGTATTAGCCAGTGGCTAGCAAGTGCGCTAGATGGTGTCGATCATTGCACTGCCGTCTTAGGCACATTAGGTACAGGATTTGTGGGTAGCCTAGTGCAGACTGGTTACACCACTCCGGATGCGCCACGTTTGCAAACGCAATTGCAAGAGTTGCTCGATGCTGGTGCTAAACAGGTCGTCATGGAAGCCTCATCGCACGCGCTGGATCAAGGCCGTATTGCTGGTGTTGAATTTAATTGCGCGGTCTTTACCAATCTCTCGCAGGATCATTTGGACTACCACGGCAATATGGCAGATTACGCTGATGCTAAAGCAAGGCTATTCCAGATGGCAGGTCTAAAGCATGCAGTTATTAATTTTGATGATGCATTTGGACGTGAATTGGCCATGATGCTTTTAGCAAAGGGTGCCATCAAAGTATGGGCCTATGCATTAAGCAAAGCCGCATTAAATGGGTTTGAAAAATTTGGCGATCGACTGCAGCGCATCTATGTCAATAACAGCGCTCTCAATGGTGTTGGTTATGACGCTGAGTTTATTCATGAGGGTGTGAGTTCAAATGCACTCCATATTCCTGTTGTGGGGGAATTTAATTTAAGCAATGCCTTGGCAGTGTGGGCGGTACTTCTAACCCAGGGGCTTAGCGCGGACGAGGCAAGCAAAAGAATTGCGAAGTTGCGTCCCGTTCCAGGGCGTATGGAGTTAATTCCTTTGGGTAAGGGCGCGAAGTCTGATGGCTTATTAGTTATTGTTGACTATGCGCATACTCCAGATGCATTACAGAAAACCTTAGAGGCAATTCGTCCGATCGCAAATCAGCGCCACGGAAAGATTTGGTGTGTCTTTGGTTGTGGAGGCGATCGTGATGTTGGTAAGCGTTCCCAAATGGGTGCGGTTGCACAGAATCTAGCGAATCACATCATCATTACCAGTGACAATCCTCGCTCAGAAGATCCGCAAGTCATCATGAATATGATTAAGTCGGGCACTAGCGAAAGCGCTGAGAATATTCAAATGATTGCCGATCGTGCTGCTGCCATCATGGCTGCAGTTCGTCATGCCGATGCCCACGATATTGTTTTAGTAGCTGGTAAAGGCCATGAAACTTCACAAGAAATTAATGGCAAAAAATTTGATTTCTCTGACCAGGAGCATATTCTCTTGGCAGCCGGGGGTGCGGTCTGATGTCGCAGATGAAAACACTCTCTTTGCTTCAGGCAATGTTGCCCGGTAGCGCATTGATGAATAGCACTGAGCATGCTGCTCAGCAAATCAATATTTCTAGAGTTGGTACAGATAGCCGTCAGATTGATTCTGGTGAATTGTTTGTAGCCCTAGCGGGTGAGCGTTTTGATGCGCATGACTTTTTATCCGATGTCGCTAAAACGGGCGCGGCTGCTGCACTCATTAGCGCCCAAGATAAGTGCCCTAAGGATTTGCCTGCAATTTGTGTCCCCGATACCAGAGTTGGATTGGGAGACTTAGCTGCTGCTTGGCGTACAAAGCATCCGATTCCTTTGGCTTTGGTAACTGGCAGCAATGGCAAGACCACTGTTAAAGAAATGATTGCCTCAATTTTTAAGGCGGCAGTTGGTGAAGATTGCACTTTGGTGACTAAAGGCAATCTGAATAATGATATTGGCTTGCCATTGACTTTATTAAAGCTACGCTCGACTGATCAGTTGGCGGTGGTGGAATTGGGAATGAATCATCCTGGTGAGACAGCTGTACTGGCTGCAATTGCGCAACCCAATATTGCATTAATTAATAATGCGCAGCGTGAGCATCAAGAATTCATGGCAACAGTTGCAGCGGTTGCAGAAGAGCATTCAGCCGCAATTAAAGCTTTACCTCTAAATGGCGTTGCAGTTTTCCCTGCGGATTCTGAATTTGCTAATGTATGGCGCGAAGCTGCAGCTGGCCGCAAGATCATGGATTTTGTATTGCAATCAGGCTCAGCAAACGATAAGGCAGCTGTAACAGGGCGCCTTTTAAATAATGGCCGCGTACAAGTGCAGGCTGAGCAAGGCGCTATCGAGATTCAACTCAATACCTTAGGTAGTCACAACGTTCGTAATGCTTTAGCAGCCAGCGCGGTTGCTCTTGCTGCCGGAGTCAGTCTTGAAAAAATTCAGCAAGGTCTTGAGGCTTTCACGCCAGTAAATGGACGCTTGCTGGCTAAGCCGATGGATTCCAATCACACCTTAATCGATGATAGCTATAACGCGAACCCAGATTCAGTACGGGCTGCAATCGATGCCTTGAAGTTGGCGGGTAATGGCGCTTGGTTAGTTTTGGGAGATATGGGTGAAGTTGGTAATCAAGGCCCAGAGTTTCATCGTGAAGTAGGGGCATACGCAGCCGCACAAGGAATAGATAAATTGTTTGCTCTTGGGGAGCAGTGTCAATTCGCGATCGCGGGCTTTGAAGATAGTAAAAAAACACTCTCTCTTACTGCTAGCTCCCAACATTTTGCAAACATGGACTTACTCATTTCAGCTTTAAGAAATGATTTGCAGAATCAAGCAACTCATAGCAGTAGGCATCTGAATATTTTGGTTAAAGGTTCACGGTTTATGCGTATGGAGCGTGTAGTACAAGCCTTGTTAGAGGAGGCTAAAGCATGCTCTTAGCATTAGCGCAATGGTTACAAGATGATTTTGGATTTTTCCGAGTCTTCAACTACATCACCTTTAGAGCGGTGATGGCGACAGTGACAGCTTTGTTGATAGGACTGGCGGCTGGCCCATGGGTTATTCGGAAATTGAGCGAATTGAAAATGGGTCAGGCAGTTCGTACTGATGGTCCACAAACCCATTTGGTGAAGTCCGGCACCCCTACGATGGGTGGAGTGCTGATTCTGATTGGTATTTTTGTTTCATGCATGTTGTGGGCAGACTTAAGCAATCGCTTTATCTGGATTGTGATGATTGTCACATTTGGTTTTGGATTAATCGGTTGGGTTGATGACTATCGTAAGGTCGCTCGTAAGGACCCTAAGGGTATGGCTTCAAGAGAAAAATTCTTTTGGCAAACCCTGATTGGTTTGTTTGCTGCAATCTACTTGGCTTTTTCAGTTTCAGAAGTGAACAACCTCAAAGTACTGCAACTCTTTTATGAGTGGGTAAAAAGTGGCTTTGCCTTAGATCTCCCAGCCAAGACAAATTTGTTGCTGCCTTTCATTAAAGAAGTTAGCTACCCCTTGGGCATGATGGGTTTCATCATCTTGAGTTACTTGGTGATTGTGGGCAGTAGTAATGCTGTGAATTTGACAGATGGCCTAGATTGATTAGTCATCATGCCGGTCATTTTGGTAGGTGCCGCATTAGGCGCATTTGCCTATGTGATGGGTAATGCAATTTATGCCAAATATTTATTGTTCCCTTACATCCCGGGTGCTGGTGAACTCATGATCTTCTGTGGCGCTATGGGCGGTGCTGGCTTGGCATTCCTTTGGTACAACACGCACCCTGCGCAAGTGTTTATGGGTGATGTTGGGGCGCTTGCCTTGGGTGGTGCTTTGGGAACTATTGCAGTCATCGTTAGACAAGAAATTGTGCTGTTTGTGATGGGCGGTATTTTTGTTGCAGAAACTTTTTCAGTGATGTTGCAGGTGTTCTGGTTTAAGTTCACCAAGAAGCGCTATGGCGAAGGCAGACGTATTTTCCGCATGGCGCCTTTGCATCACCACTTTGAATTAGGTGGTTGGAAAGAAACACAAGTGGTGGTTCGCTTCTGGATCATCACCATCCTTTTAGTCTTAATCGGCTTATCAAGTCTGAAGTTACGGTGAGCCAATAATTAATATGCTTAGTTTAGAAAATACTTTCGCTAACCCAGCTGCTCTAGCCGATACAGGCTATGAAGCCCCTCATCGCTTTCTGATTTTGGGTTTGGGAGAGTCTGGCTTGGCTATGGCGAAATGGTGTTTGCGTAACGGCGCTCAAGTGCGCATGGCAGATACGCGCGATCAGTCTAAATTGAGTCCACGCCAATTAGCATGGGTTGATGAGTTAAGGGTATCAGGCTTAGAGGATATTCAGTTTGGACCCTTAGGCGATGACTTGCTGTCCGATATTGATGTCATCGGGATTAGCCCGGGCTTATCTCCTTTGCAAGAGCCTATCCAGTCTTTCTTAGTTAAAGCTAGAAAATCCAGAATCGATGTCTGGAGCGAGATTGAATTTTTTGCGCGGGCGATAGCCGCTCTAAGCCGGATGGCCCAGAACATCCAATCATCTTATGCATCCACCGTTTTGGCTGTGACTGGTACGAATGGCAAGACAACGACCACTGCACTGACAGGTCAATTGTGTGAGCGTGCGGGCAAAAAGGTCGCCGTTGCAGGCAATATTAGTCCAGCAGCGCTAGAGAAGTTAATGTCTTGTTTGGATACGTCTGATCAGCTTGAAGATATGCCAGATATTTGGGTATTAGAGTTATCTAGCTTTCAACTGGTCTATACCTATTCCTTAAATCCAGCGGCAGCAACTGTTCTTAATCTCTCTCAAGATCATTTGGATTGGCATGGAGATATGCAGAGCTACGCTACTGCAAAAGCAAACATCTTTGGTAAAGACACTATTTGCATCTTGAATCGTGACGATGCTTTAGTTATGAATCTACTGACTGATGATCAAAAGGCAGAACATTCAGTAGTGACCTTCGGTGCCAATCGACCTGATGAACAGGGCGCCTTTGGTATTGAGCATGATTTGCGCGCTGGCGGAATCGATTGGCTGGTGTGGGCTGAGGTTGATGAGGATCTTGAGCCAAAACCGAAGCGTCGTCGCAAAGGTGCTGCAGTTGAAGAAGATGAACCATTACGTCTAAAGCGTTTGATACCAGCGGATGCACTGCGCATTCGGGGTCGTCACAATGCATTGAATGCCTTAGCTGCTTTGGCGTTGGCAAGAGCGGCTAATTTGCCCATGAATGTTTTGTTGCATGGATTGCGTGATTACCATGGTGAGCCACATCGTGTTCAAAGTATTGCGGTCGTAAATGATGTTGAATATATCGATGACAGCAAGGGTACCAATGTAGGTGCAACGGTTGCAGCCTTAAATGGCTTGGGTAATAGCGAGTCAGGTAAGAAAATTTGGTTAATTGCTGGCGGCGATGGCAAAGGGCAAGACTTTAGTCCTTTGCGTGAACCATCTTTGCGATTTGTAAAAGGCATCTTCTTAATTGGTAAGGATGCAGAAAAAATTTCTGAGGTACTCGGTGATGAAGTGCCATGCACTCTGAGCGCTACATTACCAGCAGCTGTGCAAGCTGCAGCAGCCCAGGCGCAGTCTGGGGATTTGGTTTTACTCTCACCGGCCTGTGCAAGTCTCGATCAATTCCGTGACTATGTTGAGAGAGCTGAATTATTTGTTTCTGAGGTAGAAGAATTAGGAATGCGTTTCGAAGGAGTTCAAGTATGAGCTTAAGAGAAAAAATCTTTCCTGAAAACCGGATGGGTTTAAACCGTTTCTGGAATTTTTCTCGCGGGGGAATTCATAATTTCCGCAGCGGCCTAAGAGATGCTGTCTCCGGCGTTGAGCAAACACGTTCACGCATGATGGACTATGACCAATTATTAGTTTGGGCAGTCTTGTCATTGGCTTTGATTGGCTTGGTAATGGTTTACTCGGCCTCTATCACTTTGGCTGATGGGCCAAAGTATGCAAACTACAGCAGTAACTTCTTCCTCATCCGCCACATGATTTCTCTGGCGATTGCTGTTGGTGTTGGAATTTGGGCATTTAAGATTCCAACAAAAGTATGGGATCGTTATTCACCAGTTATTTTTGGTTTTACAGTGCTACTCCTGATTGCAGTTTTGATTCCTGGTGTTGGTAAGGGTGTGAATGGCGCAAAGCGTTGGATTCCCTTAGGTCTCATGAACTTTCAGCCGTCCGAGCTCATGAAATTTGCTGCAATCATCTTTGCTGCTAGCTACACCGTGCAGCGCCAAGAATATCTTCACTCTTTTGTGAAGGGAATGTTGCCAATGGGTATTGCAGTTGCTCTGGTTGGCGGCCTGCTAATGGCAGAGCCAGACATGGGCGCTTTTGTGGTGGTTGCATTAATTGCATTCGGTATTCTGTTTTTAGGCGGCATCAATGCCAAGCTGTTCGGCGGTCTTATTCTGGTTGGCTTAATGAGTGGTGCCACCATGATTGCCTTATCGCCTTTCCGTCGTGGCCGCATGCTGGCATTTATGGACCCATGGCAGGTAGATAACGCAGCGAACAAGGGATATCAGCTAACGCACTCTCTCATGGCATTTGGTCGTGGGGAGTGGTTTGGTACGGGCCTAGGTGGCAGTGTTGAAAAACTCCACTATTTGCCTGAAGCGCATACCGATTTCATCATGGCGGTGATTGGCGAAGAGCTTGGTTTTGTCGGTGTCGTTGTCATGATCTTCCTCTTTTATTGGATCGTACGTCGTGCCTTCATGATTGGCCGCACGGCTTTGCAGTTAGACAGAAGCTTTGCAGGACTCGCTGCAAAAGGCGTTGCCATTTGGATTGGCTGGCAGGCCTTTATCAATATGGGTGTGAACTTAGGTTTATTGCCCACTAAAGGTTTGACATTGCCATTGGTGAGTTACGGCGGCTCTGGCATCTTGATGAATGCAGTGGCAGTTGCAATGCTACTCAGAATTGATTACGAGAATCGAATTTTGATGCGCGGAGGGAAGCTGTGACAAGACCCTCTATTTTGGTGATGGCTGGCGGCACTGGGGGACATATCTTCCCAGGCCTCGCTGTCGCTGAATATTTGCGGATCTGTGGTTGGAATGTGTCATGGTTGGGTAACCGAAATGGCATGGAATACCGACTCGTGAAGTCTTGCGATTTTCCTTTTGAGTCAATTGATTTTGGGGGCTTACGTGGCAAGGGACTTAAGGCCAAGTTAATGTTGCCAATCAATTTAATGCGCGCCTGTTTCCAGAGTTGGAAAATTATGCGTCGCTTAAAGCCAAGTGTAGTTTTAGGGATGGGTGGCTACATTACTTTTCCTGGAGGCTTAGTAAGCAAGTTCCTGAAACGCCCGTTGGTTTTACATGAATCGAATTCAGATGCAGGTAGTGCAAATCTCGCGCTCGCCAAAATTGCGATGCGCGTATTAACTGGCTTTCCAAACACGATGAAGCCTGCCGAGTGGGTAGGTAATCCTATTCGTGAAGAGTTTGATCATGTGCAAGCCCCTGCTTTGCGTTATGAGCAGCGTCAAGGTCCTTTATCGATTTTGGTAGTAGGTGGTAGCTTGGGCGCCACTGCCTTGAATGAGAATATTCCTGCTGCCTTAGCTTTGATCCCTAAAGAAAATAGGCCTACCGTTATTCATCAAGCGGGGGATAAGCATCTAGCGGACTTACAAAATCGTTATGCACAGTTAGGTGTTGCAGCGGATATTCGCCCGTTTATTGACGATATGCCCTCGGCTTATGCGCAGGCAGATCTAGTGATCTGCCGTTCTGGTGCGATGACAGTATCCGAATTAGCGGCATGCGGTGTTGCCTCTTGTTTAATTCCTTTTCCGCATGCGATTGATGATCATCAAACTGCGAATGCAAAATTTTTATCGGACGCAGATTCGGCAATCCTATTGCCTCAGCAATACCTCAACCCGCAAGATCTTGCCTTGATGATTCAAAACCTCAATCGGGAAGATTTAAAAGGGATGGCATTACGTGCGCGCGCATTATCGAAGTCCAACGCTACACAGCGAGTGGCTGAGGTATGTGCCAATTGCGCAGGAGTAGGTATATGAAGCATATCGTTCAACAAATTCATTTCGTAGGTATTGGCGGCGCTGGCATGAGTGGTATTGCCGAGGTCTTGTTGAACTTGGGTTACCAAGTGTCTGGCTCTGATTTAGCAGAAAGCGCAACTACCCATCGTCTCCGTGAATTAGGTGCTCACATTCATATTGGGCATGATCCTAAGAATGTGGGGACGGCAGAGGCGGTAGTGATTTCTACTGCAGTTGCAGGCAATAACCCAGAAGTGCTTGCAGCGCGCGCGGCGAAGATTCCTGTGATTCAGCGCGCCGTGATGCTCGGCGAGTTAATGCGCCTCAAGCAAGGCATTGCGATTGCGGGTACGCATGGTAAGACCACTACTACCAGCTTAGTCGCTTCAGTATTGGCGGAAGGTGGACTGGATCCAACCTTTGTGATTGGCGGTAAGTTAAATTCTGCCGGCGCTAATGCGCGCTTAGGTCAGGGTGATTTCATTGTGGTCGAAGCAGATGAGTCTGACGCTTCTTTCTTGCAGTTATTCCCGGCAATGGAAGTGGTAACCAATATTGATGCTGATCATATGGATACCTATCAGCATGACATGGCCAGATTGAAGCAGGCATTTGTGCAATTTATTCAGCGCATGCCATTCTATGGCGTTGCTGTGCTCTGTATTGATGATGCCAATGTACGTGACATCATTCCTTTTGTTTCACAGCCTGTTCTTCGTTACGGTTTATCTGAAGATGCAGATATCCGGGCAAGCAATGTTCGTGCTGATGGAACGCAAATGCATTTCACAGTGGATCGTCGTACGGTGCGTCGTCATGGCAATAAGCCGGGCCCACTAAACATCACTCTCAATTTACCTGGCTTACACAATGTTCGAAATGCCTTAGCGGCGATTGGCATTGCTACTGAGCTAGGTGTAGGTGATGAAGCAATTCAGAAGGCTTTATCTCAGTTTGGCGGAGTCGGCCGACGCTTTCAGCGCCACGGTGATATTGCCTTGCGATCAGGTGGTAGCTTTACCTTGATTGATGATTATGGTCACCACCCTGTTGAGATGGCTGCAACTTTGGCTGCAGCGCGAGGCGCTTATCCAGACCGTCGCTTAGTTCTGGCCTTCCAGCCCCATCGCTTTACGAGAACGCGCGATTGTTTTGGTGAGTTCGTGCAGGTTCTAAAGAATTTTGATGCGCTCGTACTTACTGAGGTTTATCCCGCTGGTGAAGCAAAAATTCCAGGTGCAGATGGCAAGAGCTTGATGAAGGCAGCCTTAGTGGAAGACAAGCAAGCCAAAACAACACTCGATGCGAATGCTGTGATGTTTGCTGCAAACGTTGCTGAGATGCCAGAAAAATTGAGTCAAGTATTAAAAGATGGAGATGTGTTGATTACGATGGGTGCAGGATCTATTTCGGCTTTGCCAAACACTTTGGTGGAGGCAAAAAATGTCTAAACAATTGATGGATTGGGGACAGCGTGTTCAGGCGCAGTTGTCAGGTTTAGACGTCAAGTCTTTGGGTCGTGTTGGCGTTCTTTTGGGCGGTCGCTCGGGCGAACGTGAAATCTCCCTCATGTCTGGTAATGGAGTGCTGGAAGCGCTCTTGTCTAAGGGTGTTGATGCTCATCCTTTTGATACTGGCTTGCGTTGTCCAACGGAGTTGGCTGGCGAAAAGTTTGATCGCATATTTATTTCCTTGCATGGTCGTTATGGTGAGGATGGAACTATCCAGGGTCTATTGGAGCTTCTGAATTTGCCTTATACCGGCAGTGCTGTATTAGCTTCAGCGTTAGCAATCGACAAAATCGCAACTAAACAAATTTGGTTGAGCAATGGTTTATCGACTCCCGAGTTTGAAGAACTCACTGCTACAAGTGATTGGAATGCAGTCGCCAAGAAACTGGGTCTTCCATTGATTGTGAAACCTGCTCATGAAGGTTCATCACTAGGCCTCACTAAAGTGAAGTCAGTAGATGAATTGCCAGCAGCTTATGCCTTAGCGGCTGGACTGGATAAAAAAGTCATTGCTGAGACTTGCATCATTGGTGATGAGTTAACTTGCCCATTAGTAGGCCAAGGCAATATGGCAGAAGCTTTACCAGTCATTAAGATTATTCCGCCACAAGCCAATTACCATTTTCAAAAAAAGTACAACTCACACGAAACCAAATATCTTAGCCCTACAGGATTT
>ERZ1034365.1254-NODE-1254-length-13129-cov-6.426678_pt1 | contig 13129 bp, 13 predicted proteins | sample MGYA00520615_ERZ1034365 | MGnify/ENA primary metagenome ERZ1034365 (study PRJEB33736, sample SAMEA104284505) | Azolla filiculoides | biome: Urban; feature: Water surface; material: Ditch water | place: Netherlands | collected 2015-10-28 | depth 0-0.1 m ... | reverse complement strand
GCGGGTTTGGCTCTGGCCGGCCCCCGATGCCGAATCTCATTTTGAGGGTTACCACAAATGATGAACCTCTACTCGGGCACCACCTGCCCATTCAGCCATCGTTGCCGCATTGTCCTGTTCGAAAAGGGCATGGACTTTCAGGTCATCGATGTCGACATGTTCAACAAGCCGGAAGAAATGGCCGCCATCAACCCGCACAATCGTGTGCCGGTGCTGGTCGAGCGCGATCTCGTCCTGTTTGAACCGAACATCATCAACGAATACATCGACGAACGTTTCCCGCATCCGCAACTGATGCCGGCCGACCCGATCATGCGCGCCCGCGCCCGCCAGTTGCTGGTCGGCATGGAACGCGAAATCTTCTCCTTCATGGAAGTGATCGAAAAGAATGGCAAGACGGCCGACAAGGCGCGCCAGGAAATCAAGGCTCGCCTGACCGAAATCGTACCCATCTTCAACAAGCAGAAGTTCATGCTCGGCGACGAGTTCTCCATGCTCGACGTTGCCATTGCTCCCTTGCTCTGGCGTCTCGACCACTACGGCATCGACCTCGGCAAGGCCGCGGCGCCGCTCATGAAGTACGCCGAGCGCATCTTCAGCCGTCAGGGCTTCATCGACGCACTGACGCCGTCCGAAAAGGCGATGCGCAAGTAAGCATGGGACTTCCGTCTACCAAGCCTTACCTGCTAAGGGCCATCTGGGAGTGGTGCTGCGATAACGGCTTCACGCCCCACATCGCGGTGGAGGTTGATGAGCGAACCCGCGTCCCCCGCGAGTTCGTCCGCGATGGTCAGATTGTCCTCAATCTGGGCCCCGATGCGACCAAGAAATTGCTGATCGGAAACGATTTCATCGATTTTCAGGCCCGTTTTGGCGGTGTCGCCCGCGAATTGTCGGTGCCCGTCGAACGTGTTTCGGCCATTTATGCGCGGGAAAATGGCGCGGGAATGGCCTTCGAAGTTGAAGGTGCGGAAGACGAGGCGGATGCTGAGTTCATCGACGCTGCCGAAGCCAAGGTGGAGCCAGAAGAGCCGCCACCGGAACCGCCACGCCCGGAAACGGGGCGTCCCTGGTTGCAACGCATCAAATAGGGACACAGGCTGCGGTTGACGCACTAAAAAGGGGAAATTCCGGAATGGGGTTTCCCCTTTTTGCTTGCAAGTGCATGATTTTTCGAGGTGGCATAGCTGTTGCTCAAGCCAAGCCGGAAGGAAAATAATGCAAACTGAAGTCAAATCTACGTGTTGCTACTGCGGTGTCGGCTGCGGCGTGCTCATCGAAACCGAGGACGGAAAGATCACCGGCTTGCGCGGTGACCCGGAACACCCGGCCAATCGGGGCCGCTTGTGCACCAAGGGTGCGACCCTGAAGCAGACGGCCAACCCGACCTATCGTTTGCTTCATCCGGAAAAGCGGCCCGCTCGCGGCCTGCCCGGAAAACGTGTGGGATGGGATTCGGCGCTCGACGAAGCGGCCGAACGTTTCGCTGCCAGCATCCGGCAATACGGCCCTGATTCAGTAGCCTTCTATATTTCCGGCCAGTTGATGACCGAGGACTATTACGTCTTCAACAAGCTGGCCAAGGGTCTGATCGGCACCAACAACGTCGATACCAATTCACGCCTCTGCATGTCGTCGGCCGTCGCCGGCTACAAGCAGACGCTCGGGGCTGATGCGCCGCCGTGCTGCTACGCCGACATCCTGCAGGCCAAGGTCATCTTCATCGCTGGCGCCAATCCCGCCATCGCGCACCCCATCGTTTTTCGCTACATAGAAGATGCCAAGGCGGCCAATCCGGATCTCAAGATCATCGTGGCCGATCCGCGTCGTTCCGAAAGTGCCGAGATCGCCGACCTGCATCTGCCGATCAAGCCGGGCAGCGACATCGCCCTGTTCAACGGCATGCTGCACGTGATGATCAGTGAAGGCATGGTTGATCAGGCTTATGTCGACGCCCATACCAGTGGCTTCGATGCATTGGCCGACATCGTCAAAAATTATCCGCCCGAGAAGGTGGCCGCGCTGTGCGGCATTCCGGCCGAATCCATTGTCCAGGCGGCCCGCTGGTTCGCTGCCAGCGAGGCGTCCCTTTCGCTGTATTGCCAGGGCCTCAACCAGTCGGTCCACGGCACCCACAACAACGCCGGCATCATCCATCTGCATTTGGCCGCCGGCCAGATCGGCAAGCCGGGCGCCGGGCCGTTCTCCTTGACCGGGCAGCCCAACGCCATGGGGGGCCGCGAGGTCGGTGGTCTTTCCAACCTGCTGTCGGCCCACCGTGATCTCGCCAATCCCGAACATCGGGCTGAGGTGGCGCGCCTCTGGGGTGTCGCCGATGTTCCGGCAACACCGGGAAAATCTGCGGTCGATCTGTTCAAGGCCCTGAAAACCGGCGAAATCAAGGCTGTCTGGATCGCCTGCACTAACCCGGCGCAGTCCCTGCCTAACCAGGCCGCCGTGCGCGAGGCGCTAGGGGCGGCCGAATACGTCGTCCTGCAGGAAGCCTATGGCAATACCGATACCGCCGATTTTGCCGATCTCCTGCTGCCGGCCAGCAGCTGGGGCGAAAAGCAGGGCACGGTGACCAACTCGGAGCGCTGCATCACGCGCGTCTGCCCGGCGATTGAAGCGCCTGGCGAGGCGCGTCACGACTGGGAAATCGTCGTCGACTTCGCCCGACGTCTGGGCCAGAAACTCGGTCATGCCGGGGCCGAGCGACTGTTCCCCTATCTTGATGCCGAATCCATTTTCAACGAGCACCGCGAAACGACGCGCGGCCGCGACCTCGATATCACCGGCCTATCCTATGCCCTGCTTGAAGCCCAGGGGCCGCAGCAATGGCCGTATCCGCAAGGCGCCAGCGCCGGCAAGGTCCGCCTCTACGAAGATGGGCGCTTCCCGACGGCCGATGGCAAGGCGTGTTTTGTCGCCATTGAACATCAGTCGACGGCCGAGGCGACCACACCGGAACTGCCGATCAGCCTGCTCTCCGGTCGCATGCGCGACCAGTGGCACGGCATGAGCCGGACCGGCACCGTTCCCCGCCTCTTCAACCTTGAAGACGAACCGCTGCTCGCCATGCATCCCTGCGACATGCGCCATCGCAATCTGGAATCGGGTGATCTGGCCAAGGTCACCAACGGCCGTGGCGAGATGATCGTTCGCGTGGCCGAGCGTGCCGGTCTGGTCAAGGGCAGGGCCTGGATGCCGATGCACTGGGGCAATCAGTTCATGAATTCGGCGGGCGCCAATGCCCTTGCTTCCGATGCCACTGACCCCTATTCCAAACAGCCGGAGCTCAAGCATGCCGCGGTGCAGATCGCCAGGCTGGCCTTGCCCTATCCGCTCGCCGTGGTCCGCCGCTGTGCCGATCAGACCGAGGCACTGGAACTGCTGCAACGGGCCCGGAGCGTGCTGGCCGACTTCCCTTATGCCAATGTCGGCCTCTATGGTCGGACCAGTCCGCTCGTCGTCTTCCGCGGCGCCTGTGCCGGGCCGGCAGGCGATGCCGAGCTGGCCGCACTCGACCGCCTGTTCGGGCTGGATGGTGAGGACGGTGCGATTGTCTACGTCGATGCCTCGCGCAAGGTGACCAAGAAAGCCATTGCCCAGGAAGGCCGCCTGCTCGGCGTCCGGCTGGCCGGTGAGACATTGGCCCAGGCCTGGCTGAAGCAGGCGATGGCCGAGGACGAACTCGACGCCAGCCTGATCCGTTTTGCCCTGGCGCCTTCGGCCAAGCCGCCGGTGAGCATGGTGACACGCAACATCGTCTGCAAATGCGCCGATGTCAGCGATGTGCAAATCCGCAAGGAGCTGGAGAGCGGGGCCGACTTGCCGCAACTCCAGAAAAGCCTGAAGTGCGGAACGTTTTGCGGTTCCTGTGTGCCGGACATCAAGCGCATGGTCGCCGAGTACCCCCAAAAAATAGCAGCTGCGGCTTGACCGCGACCGGAGGAGACAGTGGGCTACGGACAATTCATCAAGGAGATCGGACGCGGTGCCGAGGGCGCGCGCGATCTTCCGCGCGACGATGCGCAGCAGCTTTACGCGGCCATGCTCGACGGCGGCGTGCCGGATCTCGAAATGGGCGCGATCATTCTTGGCCTGCGCGTCAAGGGGGAGTCGCTCGACGAAATGCTCGGCTTTCTCGATGCGACCGACGAGCGCATCAGCAAGCTCGACATGCCGCACGGGCGCGTTCGTCCGGTCGTCCTGCCGACTTATAACGGCGCCCGCAAGGACGCCAACCTGACGCCCTTGCTCGCCCTGCTGCTGCAACGCTTCGGGGTCCCCGTCGTGGTCCATGGCCTGCTCGAAGGCTACGGTCGAATAACGACGGCACATATTTTCCGCGAACTCGGCGTCATGCCGGTGGCCTCGACGACACAGGCCCAGATCGCCGTCGAGGAAAAAGGCTTGGCCTTCCTGCCGCTCACCGCCCTCTGTCCGGGCATCCACAACCAGCTCGCCTTGCGCAGCCGGCTGGGCGTGCGCAACAGCGCGCACAGTCTGGTCAAGCTGATCAATCCATTCCGTGGCGATGCCGTCCTGGTGGCCCCGGCGACCCACCCGGAATTTATCGATCTGATGCGCGATATCCTGATGGCCCGCGGCGACTGTGCGCTGCTGCTGCGCGGCACCGAGGGCGAGCCCTTTGCCAACCCGAAGCGTCGTCCGCGTCTTGAGTTCATCCACGATGGCGGCGTTGATAGCCTCTTCGAGGCCGAGCACGAAAGTCTGCGCGCCCTCCCCAATCTGCCGGAAGCCAATGACGCCGTGAGCACGGCCAAATGGATCAGGCGTGTACTCGACAAGCAGGTGCCGCTGCCCAAGCCTCTCGCCAACCAGCTGGCCTGTCTGCTGTATGCCAGCGGTTATGCCGAGGATTTCAACCAGGCCAAGGCCATTGTCGCAGTCGAAGCGACCGGCCTGATCATGGGCGGAAACTGAACTGAATTTGCACCGTACTGGAAAGTTTTGCCCTTTCTTGGTGCGCATTGCTTCTCTTGTGTATTGAAAAACTGATAAAAATCAAGTGCCTATTTATATGGCACGGTGATTGCAAGAACATCCCCCGGAACAGCGAATCAACCGCCAACGAAGGCGGCTCGATGGCAACGACGTCATGCGCTGAAGTAAATTTTGCACCCACGGGTGCGCGCAACGTTGGAGTCAACCATGAGAAAACCTCGTCTCGTCCTGATCGGCAACGGCATGGCCGGTGTCCGCACCGTCGAAGAACTGCTGAAGATCAAGCCGGATCACTACGACATCACGATTTTCGGCGCCGAGCCGCATCCGAATTACAACCGCATCCTGCTTTCGCCGGTCTTGGCCGGTGAAATGACCATCTCCGAGATCGTTCTCAACGAACGCGAGTGGTACAAGGAAAAGGGTATCAAGCTGCACACCGGCAAGCAGATCAAGACGATCGATCGCGTCAAGCGCAAGGTCATTGCCGAAGACGGCACGGAAGAGGCATACGACCGCCTGCTCATCGCCACCGGCTCGACCCCCTTCATGCTGCCGATTCCCGGCAATGACCTGCCCGGTGTTATCGGTTACCGCGACATCAAGGATACCGACGAGATGATCGAGGCCGCTCGCCTGCACAAGCATGCGGTAGTCATTGGCGGCGGCCTGCTCGGCCTCGAAGCGGCCAACGGCCTCAAGCTGCGCGGCATGGATGTCACCGTCGTGCATCTCGGCCCGTGGTTGCTTGAACGCCAGCTCGATGAAGTGGCCGGCAAGATGCTGCAGAAGTCGCTCGAAGACAAGGGCCTCAAGTTCCTGCTGCAAAAGCAGACTGAAATGCTCGTCCAGGGAGAGAGTGGACGTGTTGCCGCCGTGCGTTTCAAGGATGGCATGCAGATACCGGCCGACCTCGTCGTCATGGCCGCCGGCATCCGTCCGAACTACGCGCTGGCCGAGGCCTCAGGCATCTACTGCAATCGCGGCATCGTGGTGAACGACACCATGCAGACCTATGACCCGAAGGTGTACGCGGTCGGCGAATGCGTCACCCACCGCGGTATTGCTTACGGCCTTGTTGCCCCGCTCTTCGAGCAGGCCAAGGTCGCCGCCAACCATCTCGCCGGCTACGGCATTGGCCGCTATACCGGCTCGGTGACCTCGACCAAGCTGAAGGTCACCGGCATCGACCTCTTCTCTGCCGGCGACTACATGGGCGGTGAGGGGACCGAGGAAATCCTCCTCAACGATCCGCATGGCGGCGTGTACAAGAAGCTCGTGATCCGGGACAACAAACTGGTTGGCGGCGTCATGTACGGCGATACGGCCGACGGCCCGTGGTACTTCCAGTTGCTCAAGGATGGCCGCGACATCCACGACATCCGCGATTCGCTGATTTTTGGCCAGTCGCTGGTCGGTGACGTTGGCCATGCCGGCAACAGCAAGGCCGCCTCGATGGCCGACAGCGCCGAAGTCTGCGGCTGCAACGGCATCACCAAGGGCGTCATCGTCCAGGCGATCAAGGCCAAGGGGCTGTTCACGCTCGACGAGGTCAAGAAACACACCAAGGCAGCATCGTCCTGCGGCTCTTGTGCCGGTCTGGTCGAGCAGATCCTGGCCTCGACCATCGGCGGCGCCTACACGCCGGCAGCTTCCGACAAGAAGCCCATGTGCGGCTGTACCGAGCATTCGCACGACAAGGTACGCAAGCTCATCCGCGACGAGCACCTGACCAACAAGGAAACCGTTTTCGCCGAACTCGGCTGGACAACGCCGAACGGCTGCGATAAGTGCCGCCCGGCCATCAACTACTACCTGATTTCGACCTGGCCGCACGAAGCCAAGGACGATCCGCAGTCGCGCTTCATCAACGAGCGCTCGCACGCCAACATCCAGAAGGACGGCACCTACTCGGTAGTCCCGCGCATGTGGGGCGGCCTGACGACCCCGAACGAACTGCGCGCCATTGCCGATGCGGCTGAAAAATACAATGTGCCGACGGTCAAAGTCACGGGTGGCCAGCGTATCGACCTGCTCGGCGTCAAGAAGGAAGACCTGCCCGCCATGTGGGCTGATTTGAACGCCGCCGGCATGGTCTCCGGCCACGCCTACGGCAAGTCAATCCGCACCGTGAAGACCTGCGTCGGTGCCGAGCACTGCCGTTTTGGCACGCAACTGGCGATGTCCATGGGCGTCAAGCTGGAAAAGATGCTCTTCGACATGTACGCCCCGCACAAGGTCAAGCTCGCCGTCTCCGGCTGCCCGCGCAACTGCGCCGAAGCCGGCATCAAGGACGTTGGCATCATCGGCGTCGATTCCGGCTACGAGATCTACATCGCCGGCAACGGCGGCATCAAGACCGAAGTTGCCCAGTTCCTCTGCAAGGTCAGCTCGGACGAGGAGGTCATGGAATATTCCGGCGCCTTCCTCCAGCTCTACCGCCTCGAAGGCTGGTATCTCGAACGCACCTGCCATTACCTCGAACGCGTCGGCATGGATTACGTAAAAGGCAAGATCCTCGAGGATGAAGAGGGCCGCAAGGCGCTCTACGCCGAGCTGCTCGACTCGCTGAAAGACGCCAAGGACCCATGGGCCACCTCGCGCGAGCCGCAAGCGATCAAGCAATTCATTCCGATCATGGTCGAAGCCTGAATACCAAGGACAGAAAAATGAGCAACTGGAAACTGATCTGCAAACTGGAAGACATTCCCCAACTCGGCTCACGCATCGTGCGCCCGGAGAAGGGCGGTGACATCGCCATATTCCGCACTTCCGATGACCAAGTCTTCGCCCTGCACGACAAATGCCCGCACAAGGGTGGCCCACTGTCGCAGGGCATCGTCCACGGCAAGCGCGTGACCTGCCCGCTGCACGGCTGGAATATCGGTCTCGACGACGGCCTGGCCGTGGCGCCGGATGTCGGCGGCTGCAGCAAGTTTGAAGTGAAGCTGGAAAACGGCCAGGTGCTGCTGGCGGTTTGAGTCTCAGGCTGAAATATTGACATGATACGGCAATGCCGTATCATGTGCCCATGCATACCGTTGCCGAAACCGAGATATTCCAGCGTTACGCTGCCTCCATCTGGTCCGAAAGCGAGCGTCTCGAGTTTGTCGAGTGGATTGCCGCAAATCCGCTGGCTGGCGATGTCATTCCTGGGTCAGGGGGTTGCCGAAAAGTGAGATGGAGCCGCACCGGAATGGGTAAGCGTGGCGGTGCGCGGGTGATTTACTCCAATGTGACAGATGGGCGAATCTGGTTGCTGATTGCTTACGCAAAGGCCAAGTTTGACAAGCTGCCAGCCGAGTTTCTATCCAGATTGAAAGCCGAGGTGGAACGTGGATAAAGAAATGGAACAATTTCAGAACGATCTTCTAGCATCAGTTCGCCAGATGAAAACGGGCAAGGCAGCGCGGGTAACCGCCGTCGAAGTGTCGGCAGCGACGGAAGCGCGCAACCGTGTCGGCATGTCGCAAAGCGAATTCGCCAAACTGCTCGGAGTGTCGGTCCGTACGTTGCAGGACTGGGAGCAGGGCCGCCGCGAACCCTCCGGCGCCGCGAAAACCTTGCTGCGCATCGCCTCGCAGAATCCAGAGGCGGTCAAGGCGGCTGCGTAAGTGAACGCAGGTGCCTCATAAGCTGCGATCTATTAGAGAAGGGTAAGAATAGCCACAGCGATGCTACTGATGCCGATAAGGGTATTGATGTGCTTGCCGCAGAATCCGACAAACGCGCGCGCTGCCTTGGCTGACCAGTGGTAGCGTCTTTCCATTGAGTACGTGCGCTCGATACGCCCGCTGGTTATCGAATATCCCAAATCTTCGCGGGGAACGAGGCGGCCTATGTACCAGTGCTTGATGAATGAAAACAACAAAGTCTCCTGCGGACAACAATAGTCATTATTGACTCGAGCGCCTAAATTTGCATAAGCATTATATCTAAAATGGATATTTTGGCTGGTGTGCAGCGCAGTTCAAAGGCATTCACGTTGTCGCAAAAGACGGTCATTTGGGGCGGAGTCGGTTTCCATTCAACTGCATTTTCTCCAGTCGTTCGAGAACGACATTGGTGCTGATTTATAGGCCTCTCTGGCGGGCATCATCGCGTGAGCGCAGGCTGCGGGTGATGAATTTTTGCTGGATTTCTTCGGCAGATTGCCTCGGGTCCAGCGCCTTGTTCTGGCATGGAGATGGCGTGGTTTTCATGGTGCCTTAGTCGTTATGCATGAGCCCCGATTCTTGTCTGCTCGCAGATTTCCTGCAAAATCTTTCGCTGTGGGTTCTCCTACGGCCAACCGGAAGCTTTGACCCTAATTGAAGTCATAGCCGCCTGGCTGGGGATCGCTTAAGCTGGCGTTCCATCTCTCTGCGATTCCGCCAGTCATGCGCGACACACAGGGCAGTACGTCGATTTCTACCAAATTGCCGCGCGGCATCTGGATGCTCGGTTTCGTCAGCCTGCTCATGGATATTTCATCCGAGATGATCCACAGCCTGCTGCCACTGTTCATGGTCGGTACGCTGGGTGCCAGTGCCCTGATGGTCGGTGTCATTGAAGGTCTGGCCGAGGCGACGGCACTCATCGTCAAGGTGTTTTCCGGGGCGTTGAGTGATTATCTGGGCAAACGCAAGGGGCTGGCTGTGGTTGGCTACGCGCTGGGGGCTTTAAGCAAGCCGGTCTTTGCGTTGGCCTCGAGTACCGGCGTTGTTCTTGCCGCCCGGCTGAGTGATCGTATCGGCAAGGGCATCCGGGGCGCGCCGCGTGATGCGCTGGTTGCCGATATTGCGCCGCCGGAACTGCGTGGGGCGGCGTTCGGATTGCGCCAGTCGCTCGATACGGTCGGTGCCTTTCTCGGGCCGCTGCTGGCGGTCGGGCTGATGCTGCTGTGGCAGGACGATTTTCGTGCCGTCTTCTGGGTGGCGGTGATACCTGGCCTGCTTGCTGTCGCGCTGCTGGTGTTCGGTGTCCATGAGCCGGATCGGCCGGCCGGCACGGCGCGGCGCAATCCGATCAGCCGGGCCAACCTGGTGAGACTCGGCTCGCCCTACTGGTGGGTGGTGGCGGTCGGCGCATTGTTTACGCTGGCCCGTTTCAGCGAGGCTTTTCTGGTGTTGCGGGCGGAGCAGGGCGGGATCGCGCTGGCCCTCATTCCGCTGGTCATGGTCGCCATGAATGTCGTTTATTCGCTGTCGGCCTATCCCTTTGGCAAGCTGTCGGACCGCGTCAGCCATACCAGACTTCTAGTCATCGGCTTGCTTGTATTGATCGCCGCCGATCTTGTGCTGGCGAGTAGCGCGCATTGGAGCGTTGTATTGGCAGGGGTGGCGCTGTGGGGCTTCCATCTCGGCATGACGCAGGGCCTGCTGGCAACAATGGTGGCCGATACGGCACCAGCCGATTTGCGCGGAACTGCCTACGGGTTTTTCAATCTGATCAGCGGGTTGGCCATGTTGCTGGCCAGCGTCTGCGCTGGCTTGCTGTGGGATATTTACGGCGCGGCGTTCACCTTTTATGCCGGGGCTGCATTCTGTCTGCTGACATTGCTTTTGCTGGCCTGGCGCAATACGTCGGATAATCCGCCGAATTCAACGAGACTCGAACCATGACCACTGCCCTTATCCTCTTCGCCCACGGTGCCCGCGACCCGGAATGGGCCAATCCCATGCGCCGTGTCCAGGCCGTCATTCGCCAGCGCATGACGAACGTGCCGGTCGAACTGGCCTTCCTCGAGTTCATGGCGCCGACCTTGCCGGAATGCGCTGCTGAACTCATTGCGCAGGGTGCGGACAAGATCGTCGTGATGCCGATGTTCGTCGCACGGGGTGGGCATTTGAAGAAGGAGACGCCGGAGATGCTCGCCGCCCTGCGCGCGACCTACCCGCAGGTCGAATTTTCCTTGGGCAACGCCATCGGCGAACACGAACTAGTCGTTCAGGCTATGGCAACCGCGGCGCTGGAGGTGGCTGGCCTGTAGCTTGCTAAGTAAAGGCCATGCTTACCGTACTTGTTATTGATGAATCCCGTTCCCGTGCCGGCGAAATCTGCGCCGGACTGGCGCTGGCCGGTTATCAGGTTGCGGCCATTTTGGCCGGTTCTGAAAATCTGACCGCCGAAGTCGAGCGCCTGCAGCCCGACGTCATCCTGATCGATACCGACAGCCCGAGCCGCGATACGCTCGAAAACCTGGCGGCGATGAACAAGGACATGCCGCGTCCAGTCATCATCTTTACCCAGGAAGACGGCCAGGAAACGATCCGGGATGCCGTCAAAGCTGGGGTTTCGGCCTATATCGTCGATGGTCTGGACCCGAAACGCATCAAGCCCATCCTCGAGGTGGCACGCGCCCGTTTCGACGATACGCAGGCCCTGCGCCGCGAACTCGACGAGGTTTCGCAAAAGCTGAGCGACCGCAAGCTGGTCGACAAGGCCAAGGGTGTTCTCATGAAAGCGCGTGGCCTCGATGAGGATGCGGCTTACCACGCCATGCGCAAGCTGGCCATGGAGCGCGGCCAGTCGATGGCCAAAGTGGCGCGCGACGTTATCGACTTGGCGCGGGTGCTGCTCTAAAGCTGTGCGGGCGGAACGTATGTTGCACTGCAATAGTGCATCGGGTCCGGGGCTGCGGCACTAAAGATTTTGTAGCCAAGTAACTGAAAACAAAACAATATTAAGTATGTGCTTCTAAATAACCAGTCCTGGCACGGCCATTGCAATAGTCCTCTCAAAGCGCACGGTCAATGGCGGCCGGGCGAGAGTCGAGTAATACCGATTCAAGGACAAGGGCGTCCATCCGAGCTGCCACCCGGCGGCCAGGATGTGACGCCCATTTTGTTTTTAGATTCTCGCAATCAAGGAGCAAGCAATGGAAGACAAGAAACTGGCCGTAGCGGATGTCGCAACTGACAAACCCTCCTTTTCACGTCGTGATTTCGTCTCAACAGCCTTGGGAGCCTCTCTGATGGCCATGGTCCCTCCCGGCGTTCGCAGCGGTGCCTGGGCCGCTGGTTCGGATGCCCCCGAAAAAAAGGAAGTCCGTATCGGCTTCATCCCGCTCACCGATTGCGCCTCCGTCGTCATGGCGTCGGTCATGAAGTTCGATGAGAAGTACGGCATCAAGATCATCCCGACCAAGGAAGCCTCGTGGGCTTCCGTGCGCGACAAGCTGGTCAATGGCGAACTCGATTGCGCCCATGTCCTGTACGGCCTGATCTACGGCGTCCAGCTCGGCGTCGGCGGCCCCAAGAAGGACATGGCCAACCTGATGACCCTGAACACCAACGGCCAGGCCATCACGCTCTCCGACCAGATGAAGGACAAGGGTGCCATCGACGGCCCCAGCTTGGCCAAGCTGATCGCCAAGAAGGAACGCGAATACACCTTCGCCCAGACCTTCCCGACCGGCACCCACGCCATGTGGCTGTACTACTGGCTGGCGGCACAGGGCATCAATCCGCTCAAGGACGTCAAGACGATCACCGTGCCGCCGCCGCAAATGGTCGCCAACATGCGTGTCGGCAACATGGACGGCTACTGCGTCGGTGAACCCTGGAACAATCGCGCCATCATGGACAACATCGGCTTCACGGCCACCACGACGCAGGACATCTGGACCGATCACCCGGAAAAGATCCTCGGCACCACGGCCGAATGGGTGCAGAAGAACCCGAACACGGCGCGCGCCGTCGTCGCGGCGATTCTCGATGCCGGCAAGTGGATCGACGCCTCGATTGCCAACAAGCAGAAAACGGCCGAAGTCATCGCCCAGAAGTCCTACGTCAATACCGATACCGAAGTCATCGTCGCCCGCATGCTCGGCCGCTACCAGAATGGTCTGGGCAAGAGCTGGGATGACAAGAACTGCATGAAGTTCTTCAACGATGGCACGGTCAACTATCCGTATCTGAGCGATGGCATGTGGTTCATGACCCAGCACAAGCGCTGGGGCCTGCTCAAGGATCATCCGAAGTATCTCGAGGTCGCCAAGCAGGTCAACCGCATCGACATCTACAAGCAGGGTGCCGCCGCTGCCGGCGTTGCCTTGCCGAAGAGCGACATGCGCTCCTCGAAGTTGATCGACGGCGTGGTCTGGGACGGCAAGGATCCGGCCAAGTACGCCGACGGTTTCAAGGTTAAAGCTTGAGGCAAGCCGGGAAACGTCATT
>ERZ1034365.1252-NODE-1252-length-13155-cov-3.287047_pt1 | contig 13155 bp, 18 predicted proteins | sample MGYA00520615_ERZ1034365 | MGnify/ENA primary metagenome ERZ1034365 (study PRJEB33736, sample SAMEA104284505) | Azolla filiculoides | biome: Urban; feature: Water surface; material: Ditch water | place: Netherlands | collected 2015-10-28 | depth 0-0.1 m ... | reverse complement strand
CGCTAAGCCAACCCCAGGGCAGCTACGGGAGCACGAGAAGCTCCGTAACCAAGGCTGCATTGTGTATGTAATTGATAGCGTAAGTAATGGAAAGGTAATGGTCGATGCGCATACTAGTAGCCTGTGAGTACAGCGGCACAGTTCGGGATGCTTTTGCCAAGCTGGGTCATTTTGCCATGTCCTGTGACATATTGCCGTCTGACAAGCCGGGCAATCATTATCGAGGTAACGTGCTAGACATTCTGGATCAGGATTGGGATTTGATGATTGCCCACCCACCCTGTACCTATTTGACCAATAGTGGGGTGAGCTGGCTGCACAAAGATCCGACTCGTTGGACACAGCTCGACGATGGTGCTGCCTTTTTTAAGCTACTGCTGGAAGCGCCTATCCCACGCAAAGCCATTGAGAACCCGATCATGCACAAGTACGCCAAAGAGCGTATCGGTGGGGTAAAGCAATCGCAGATCATTCAGCCGTGGATGTTTGGTCACATGGAAACCAAGGCAACAGGGCTTTACCTGCGAGGCCTTATGCCACTGCGACCCGTAACTAATCTCAAGGCTGATACCATGGCATTGCCTGCCAATGTCCGCCAGCGCCTGCACTATCTTCCCCCTGGCCCTGATCGCTGGAAAGAGCGTTCCCGAACATATCAAGGCATCGCTGACGCCATGGCAGATCAATGGTGTAAATGAAATTCTGCCACATCGGCACAATCCGCCACGCGTCGGCCACGCGCAAAAGTGAAAGGCTTAGATACGGCAGTTCGGTTACAGACAGCCCCCGCCCGCTAACAAATGCGCTACATTCGTCAAAGGCGGGGGCAAATCATTGACGCGCAATAAATTCCAGAACCTGACGCGATGCGTCTTTAGCACCATACCCGACAATCACTTGATGCCCAATCACGCCAAGTTGCTGGATCATCATTTTTTGCTCAGGCGATAGCCTGCCGCCCTTCGTGCGTTTCATCTCAACCCACAACTGCCATTCCGGTATGTGCAGGTCGGGGATGCCACTGACAACCCCTTCCATTTTCAACCTCTTGGCCGTGCTGATTGCACGCTTTTCGCCGTTTGGAATTGCATAGATCAGCACATGAGGCCACTTTGACCGAAACCATGTCACAAATCCGCATTGCTCGTCATGCTCAGAAGGGAATGTCGCTGTCGTCATATCCTGCATACTCCTGCATTGGTTTCTGTTCTTTTTGCGTGTAGTCAAGCTGCACTATCTGGTGAAACTTTCCGTCTGGCTTGACCTTGATCCGGCTTGGCTTGGCCCACCACTGACATTCCTGCATTGCTTCTTCTGTTGTTCTGGCACCGCTGAATAGCACGGCCTTGCGCGCCTCGTATCGGCTGGCGGCATATCCGCCATGATCCGGGCAGAGCCATTCGCTAACGCGCATTGTCAGCCCGCAGTGATATGTAACGCGGATGCTGTCTGGCTTGTCTGGCTTGGTCCACTTCTGATAGGTCACGTCGTCAACATCCCACCATTCCGCCACAACCTGACTGGACAGCATCGCCCCGTCATAGGCGCGCGTTCCGTGATTTGCTTCTGTCGGCGGAAACTGATGGCCGCACTCAGGGCAAACCCTGATGGCCGCGTGGCACATGGTTTGGCAGCTTGGACATTCCTTTACAGGCGCATCACCGCCTTTGCCTTGCCCTTTGATCGTCGGATTTACCGCATCGATAAACCCATGTCGCGCTACGTTCTCGCCATAGTCCAGCACAAGGCAATCCGTCTTGCCGGGGCTGTTGCGGGTGCCGCGCCCTACCATCTGGACGTATAGGCCGGTAGATGCCGTGGCGCGAACCAATGCCACAAGATCAACAGCAGGCACGTTAAATCCAGTAGTCAGGACGTTCACATTCAACAGGCAGCGCAGTCGTCCTGCCTTGAAGTCCTTGATCTTGCGGTCACGGTCTTTTGTGTCGTCTGCCCCCGTCACAACTTCGGATGCGATGCCGTGTGTTTCCAACTCTGTTTTCAACATTTCAGCATGTGCAACACCGCTGGCAAAGATCAGCCAGCACTTGCGATCCGCCCCGAGTTCGACAATCTCGGCAACAGTGGCGCGCACCAATTCAGGATCACTTGCCGCCGTGGCAAGTTCGCTTTCGATGAATTCCCCCCCGCGCATATGCACGTTAGACAGGTCGATCTTGCGCGCCCCGCCCTTGCTAATCACCGGAGCAAGGTGGCCTTTGTCCATCAGCATCGACACCTGAATATCGTATGCGATGCCGTCGAAAATAGCGCCGTCTCCCTTGTGCAGATATCCGCTGTCAAGCCTGTATGGCGTGGCGGTCAGCCCCACAATTTTTACAAGCGGATTGCATTGCTTGAGGTCTGAAATGAATTTTCCATAGCGCGTTGTGGTTTTCTTCGGAAGCATGTGAGCTTCGTCGATCAGCACCAAGTCCGGAGGCGGGATCATTGCGGTGGCTTTTTCCCAGACTGACTGAATCCCTGCAAACGTGATCTGCTTATCAAGCCGCTTCTGGCCAATGCTGGCGGAATAGAACGCAAATTCTGCCTGCGGATACAGGTCGAGCAATTCCTTTGCGTTCTGCTCTAGAAGTTCCTTCACATGGCTTAGGATCATAATGCGAGTGCCGGGATACTCGCAGGCATCCTTGACCAAGCTGGCAATAATCAGGCTTTTCCCTGCGCCAGTTGGTGCCACAATCAGCGGATTGTCACCCCGCTTGTCCGCCCAATAGCTATATAGACCATCAATCGCGGCGGTCTGGTAGTCTCGCAGTTGGATCATTTTTTAAGCCTCTCAATCTCGATTTCAATGTATCGCTTGGCCTTCTCTAGGTCTTGGATTGCATCACCCTTAAGACCGGCCCGCCAGATATATTTGACGGCATTGCCGAGGCAGAAATTCATGTGCATCGTCACGTCGATACACTCAATACCAGACGGGTGGGCCTTGTAATGATCTGGGTGATTGATAGCATCACTCAAAACGGCACCTCATTATTTTTCAGGTCTTGGCTGTTCTTGCGGTTGCGGATCACTTCGCCGTCGTCTGTCGTGTATTCAATCCAATCATCGCCAGCATCACCGATCTGCCACGGCATAGCGTAAGGGTTGAACAGATGATCTTGGCAGGTTGAAACCTCATCCTTGATCCGGCATGACCATGTGCCATCCTTTTCCGGCGTGACATTGGCGCATGTGCGGCAGTTGACTTCCGGCAATTTCTGTTCGTGGCAAATGCTGCGGTAATCGCAAAACCGACACAGGAAAAACGATGGATCATCGTTAATCTTGGCTGGCGGCGCTTCGGCAAAAATGATCTGCCCAGCCTTTGCCACAAGGCGCAGCCCTTCGGCTGGATTGGCCTTGATCCGCTCCATATAGATTTCGTCGGTGTTTTTGTTCACGGCAATGAACGCACACCGATCAAGCCCAGACAAGTGCATGCCGATCTGACATTGCGCCCAATAGATCGGCTTGGACTTCTCAACGCCCTTGCGCTCACAATCGCGGAAGTTCTTTTCCGACATGGTTTTGAATTCCAGCGTGTGCGGCTTGCTGCTTTCCTCAAACCATTCGCCAACACCGTCTAGGCTCAATGAAAAATGTCCGCCGTGAGCGATGTAGGAGATCTGCTTGCCAGTATCAGGATCACGGTCCCATACCGTCACTCCGACTGCCCGCAGGTTTGCCACAATGCGCGCTTCTTCGCGGTCTCCAGTCTCAAACAGCCGCAATACACGCCCGTCAAACGATGGTGATGCCATGTGCCTGAATTGATACCACAGCGCGCGGCTGCACTCGTTTCCAATCTGACTGCCTCCAAGGTGCGGACGGTGCGCGCTTTTGCGCTGCGCCTTGTAGTGTTCATATATTTTCCGCACGGTTGGCGGCATGATGTGGTTTGTCAGGTCCATTGTGTCCTCGTCTGTTTGGTAAATGGGGCGGCTTCCCGCCCCATCAAAAAACAGATCAGCGCTTCCAAGGCGGCGTTGACGACTTCGCGGTGGGTTCTTGCGTGGTCGCCCCGCCAGTAGCCTTCCCGACAGCCTCGTAGCCCTTCACCTCGTTGCTGGCGCTGTATTGCGCGTCGGCTGGCTTGACTGCCACCTTGACCATCAGCGGCTTGTCGTGCAGGTCAGACGACTGGCGCGGCGTCATGATGCCGACAGCGTGGCAAATCGCGGACAGGGTGCGATATGCGATTTCGCTGGCGGTCTGGTTCGGATTGTTCAGGTTCAGGCGGTCAGTCAGTTTCTTGCCTTGCTGCGGTCCTTCAATCACCTGCAATTCGAGTTGCAGATAGCTGCCAAGCTGGTTCTTGGTCGGCTTCTCTTCGGATGCCGCGATGACAGCCTTATACCACCCTGCGGGCAGCGGTTCATAGGCAACATTCGGATCGACGGTGTTGGCGTCAAAGTTGTTGAATTGCATGGTTTCGCCCTTTCACTTGGCTGCAAACTGGTAGAATGGATTTCCGCCGTCGAATGTGAACGGCAGAGGTTCGGCAATGCCGAAGCGGTTTTTCGATACGTTGGACGCAACAGGGAAACAGATGATTTCGCGCTCTCCTGTTGACTTGGCCTGCACCTTGTCTCCCTTGGTGACGGTGAATGTCTTGAGGCGGATGAAGCCAACAAGGTCCACATTGTCGGTATAGTGCGGCAGGGCTTTCTTGTGCATCCGCACCGTGTAGCGGCTGAATTCGTCCATATCAGGCGATGGGACTTTCTCAACATCGGCGTGACCGATGAACACGACATTCATGCCTTTTTCATAGGCAAGCGCGCCGATCCATTCCCGCACCATGCGATGCTTCTCAGAAGCCACGATATAGGCTTTTCCGAAGCCGCCAGCCGCCTCCACGATGGTCTTGGCTTTCGGGTCGGCAGCCACAACCTCGCGTTCGATCATGTCAGCAAGCTGCGTGATGCTGTCCAGCACAACTGTCTTGTAATCGTGCGGCTGCGTTGCAAGCGCCTCGATTGCATCAAGAACATCCTGCACCGATGTCGCCAGCGGAAACAGCGCCACGTCATCATTGCCTTGCAAGCTTGTGGTGCCATCCTCAGTGCGGATGAAAACAGGGCGTGGGAACATCGCCGCCAGCGTTGTCTTGCCCATTCCGCCCTCGCCGAACAGGGTGCAGATGATCGGTCGATCACCCTTCGGCTTTGACAGTGATTTCAGGTCAATCGCCATGATTAATCAGTCCTCCAAAAATTCTCTTTTCTTCCGTTTCATAAACCGCGCGATACGCGCCATCTGTCATCGCGTCTTTCATTTCACGCGTCCAAAGGCCCGGCAGATTGTCTGACCACACAGCCTCGGCAATCGCTTTGTATGCGCCGTCTCTAATGGCCGCATAAGTTTCTTCTTTTGAAAGAATCGCCATTATTCCACCTCCTCCACTTTCACGCCGATCTTGCCCGGCTTGGTTTCAAATGCAGCCGCAATCTTGGCCCATGTTTTCGGCTCATTGTTTTGCAGCCACTTGATGCCAACTGCGTCGGCCTCGGTCTTGATCTTCACCGGTCGCATGTCAGACTGGCACTTGTCGCGCACCTTTTCCCACATAGCCTCGTCAAGTTTGCGCGTCACCGGCTGCGTGAGCGTAACCTTGTAGCCGTCGATTTTGTGGGTTTTGCTGCCTTCTTTCGGCACATCAAGAGCGGCGGAAAGCTGTTCCTCGATCTTGATCCGTTCTGCGGTTGCTTTGGTTTCTGCGCGCTTGGCAATAAGCCAATCCCGCGCCAAGGCTGCGATATTGTCACTCATGGTCTTTCCTCGATCTGCTTCACAACGGTTTGACACTCACAAATTTTTGCACCATAGTCAAGAAAGATTTTCACAATACAGGACCGAAAATGCAAGACCTCATGCCACTATCGGAAATCCGCACCGCGCTTGCGGATCGGAGGATCATGACCGTCGCCGCGAATTGCGGGCTGACACACCCAACCATCAAGCGCATTCTTGATGGTGATGAAAATATCACCCTGAACACATGGCGGAAACTGTCTGACTATCTGCGGGGGCAGTAAATGACCACATCAGCGCAGAACGCACGGGGCTACGTCGAGCGCCTAGGGTGGAGCCTTGTCTCGATCCCAGCCGGATCTAAGGCACCAACATCATTCGGCTGGCAACAGCCAGAAAAGGCAATCCGCACGGGTGACGATGCCGAGCGATACTGGACCATCAACCCGACGCACAACATGGGGCTGCTGCACGCCGCGTCTGGCACGGTGGCGCTTGACATTGACAGCGTAGAAAACACGCGGATCATTTTCGAGACGCTTGGCGTTGATTATGATGCGATCATGAATAGCGCCCCGCGTATTGTGGGGCGTCCCAACCGTGGCAAAGCACTATTCCGCGCACCGTCTGGCATGACGCTATCGACGCACAAAATCAGTTGGCCGACGCAAGCTGATCCGCGCCGAACGGAAGTGGTGTTCGAGCTGCGCGCAGGGGCCGTGCAGGATGTTCTGCCGCCGTCGATCCATCCAGACACCGGAAACCCCTACACATGGGCTGGCGCAAGCGTATGGGATGGCCTGCCAGAGTTGCCAGCTTCATTGCTGACGATCTGGACGCAGTGGGACAGGTTCCGCCCGCAACTGATGGACGCCTGCCCGTGGAAGCCAGTCCGAGAATTCCAGCCACCGCGTAAAGTCAGGCCGCAAAGCGAAAAAGGCTCGGTCATCGAGGCGTTCAACGCCGCGCATGATATGGACGAATTATTGCAGCGGTTCGGATACAAGCCAACGGCGCGGCAGCGGTATCTAAGCCCCAACAGCACAAGCGGGATTGCTGGCGTTGTCCTGTTTGACGATGGAAAGGCATACAGTCACCACGCCAGCGACCCATTTGACGGGGCGCACACCTTCGACGCTTTCGAGTTGTGGTGCCAGTATGAACACATGGGCGACGTGGCAAAGGCAGTCAAAGACGCCGCGCAACTCCTCCAGATCGACAATCACCCTGACCATACTTACGACGCGGATGCGATTGACCACGGCGCAAAGGTGGCGGCATTGTGGCGCAAGCCGAGTGCATCACCGCAAACCGAAGTGCCAGGGGTGCCGGATCACCTGCTGTCCATTCCCGGCATTTTGCAGGACGCGGTGAACTTCTACACCACCACAGCCCCAAAGCCGCAGCCGCAGTTTGCCGTGCAGGCGGCGCTTGCCTTTGGTTCGGTTGTTCTAGGTCGGCGGTGGGTGACAGATCAGCGCAATTTTTCCGGCCTGTATTTTGTAAACGTCGGCGTATCGGCGGCTGGAAAGGAACATGCCAAGACGGTTTTGGAAAAGCTGCTTGAGGCGGCTGGGCTTGAAAGCCTGATCGGGCCGAGCGGCTACACCAGCGCAAGCGGGGTGTTTTCTGCCCTTGTGCAGCAGCCATGCCACATGACCATCATTGACGAGTTGGGGCGGGTTTTGCAGACCGCCAATGCGTCTGGAAACCATCACAAGGTCGATGCCCAAACAATCCTTATGGAGGTGTTCGGGCGGCAGGACAGCACCTTGCGCCCGCAGGGATATTCCAAGATGGGCATGACAAAGAAACAGGCAGATGAGTTTGACAAGGTGGTGCGGTCGCCAAGCCTCACGCTCATGTCAATGACGACGCCAAGCACGCTCTACGGCCAGCTATCGAGTGCCTACGTCAAGGATGGGTTCTTAGGGCGTTTCATTATCGTGGAAAGCCCAATCGGTCGGCAGGAGGGCAGGCCGATCAAGGTTCTGCCGCCCAGCCCGCGCCTTGTGTCATGGGCGCAAGAGTGTGCAACGGCTGTCGGTGACAACGGAGGTTTGCCGGGTGATGGCAATCATGAATTCCCGCCCACTCCTGTCGTCATGCCGTTTGCGCCGGAATGTGAGCCGATCTTGCGCGACTTTGACCGCGAGATGCTAAAGGCGATGGATGATGTCGAGCGGTTCGGAATGGAAGCGATGTTTGGCCGCACGAAAGAGATTGCCCAGCGGCTTGCCCTTATTGTGGCCGTCAGCGCCAATGAGCGGTCCGTCAGCGCGGCTTCGCTGTCTTGGGCGATAGACTACGCCAGACACTACGCGAAGGCCACTGTGGCGGCTCTACGGCGCTCTATGGCGGATGGCCCCTTTGAAGCGGCATGCAAGCAGGTTCTGGCGGAAATCCAAAGCGGCGGCTTGCGGGGCCGCACGATGGCAGAACTGTCCGATCTGGTGGCGACGTTCCGCAACCTTGAGCCGCGCAAGCGTGGTGAGGTGCTGGATACGCTGGCAAGCGATCACGGCGTGATGAGCCGGAACATGAATGATGGCCAGAAGGGACGCCCGCGCATCGCGTGGTATCTGCCGCCAGATGATTAAACCCGCATTTTTCCCCATTTATCGGAAGTGCAGTCTGGAAAAATGCACGGGGTGAAAAGCATAGGAAAGACAGTGTGTTAGGTATGTATATAATAGATGGGGGGGGATTTATCTATATATATACTACTACCACCACCTTCCTTGCCTGTGTGGGGCATACCACCACCCAACGCCCCTGATCCATCTTTATGAGTGCCGATAAATGGGATAAATGGTAAAAATGTTATTTTCCTTTGTTTTCAATGCTATAGCGAAAATCATAAATCAGGATAAATGCTGTATATATAAACTAAAGAAAAATGTTGACGGCACCGACGCCCCGTGCAACTGTAAACCATCCAAGCAAGGAGACATGACATGGACCTGACGAAAATCGACAAGCCTTTCGGGGAACTGGACGACGCCACCAAGGGCGCGCTGCTGTTGGCGCATCTTCGGGGTGAGGTGATTGAGTTTTGGGGCGCGGTATGGCACGTCATTGGCAATCCGATATGGACGGATACGGACAAATACCGCGTCCAGCCCAAGCCCGTGATCGGTGAGGTGGTGCTGCACGGAGTTATGCAGACGATCTATCCGCTATTTAAAGCACCTTCTCGGGCATACGAAGAGCCGTTCCAGCGTGCAACCTTCACATTCCCCACCCGCGACGGCATGCACGTTCCCGGCGTCTACACATCACCGGATGGCCTGCAAATCAAGATCGAGGTGATGGAATGACCCTACGTGAACGCATCGCAGACTGGATCAGCGGCGGAGCATTAACGCGAGCGAGGCATGACGCGCGCCAAGGATGGGCCGATGGGTATCGCCACCGCATTTCCTACGAATGGTGCAGGGACGAATACAAAGACAAGGCGCGCATGGCCCACATGCTGCAAGAGCGCCTCAGCCGCATCGCCGCATGTGAAACCACAAATGCCAACGGCACAGTGCGCCGCATGGCACGTATTGCGCGGGAGGCTTTGGAGTGACCATCGATCAAGTCATCGTAACTAACGCTTACCGCATCCCGTCTATGGTCACGCCATACCATGAGCAGATGCTAGCGGATCACATGAGCAACCGCGCGCACTCCGAAGGTCACCGGCCCCATGTGATCTGCAACAGCAAGCTGACCGCATCCGCGCAGGATGACCGCATCAACACTATTGCAGACCGCCTATCGCGGATGCTGCGCGATGGTGACGCATCCATGTCAGAGTTGCGTCAGCGTATGCAGGTGCATTCCGACGATATCAACGCCGCGTTGGAAAAGCTGCTAGTAGCCGGCAAAATCAAATCATGGAATGTCGGAAGCGGCACCCGCAGCCACCGCGTCATGTATGGGGTGGAATGATGGAAGTGCGCAAATCAGGGCCAAAGCCTGAAGTGATGGCGGTCTATCAGGGCTATGCCGATCAGGGGCTGACTACGGCAGAAACTGCAGCAGCCATGGGCGTCCTGCGGTCAACCGTGCGCGCCTATGCCAAGGATCACGGGCTGGCCTTTGTGGATTACAACCCGTGCAAAACATCGGCAACGCCTATGCCGCCAGCATCTCAGCGCGATGTGCTGACAGTTTTCAAGAAAAGCCGAAACGAGCTTGGGCATTTGGCAAAGCCTGTGCCGATCTCGCTGCCGCGCCCGCCGTTTGAAATTGATATGGAGATTGCGAGATGACACCACACATGGAAGCTCTTGCCTACCGCATCTGGGCATATGCAAACCCGCGCGAATGGGATTGCAGCTATGCCGAGATTGCAGACGGCACTGGCATCAGCGTTGACATGGTGGCGCAGGTCATCCGTGCAAAAGGCTGGCAAGGACGTGTCCCGCATGGAAAGCCCGCCGAGGCTGCAATGGGAGCGCTACATCGTGCAGGCAGGACAGTGGATCAGAATATCATTGGCGTCGATCAATTAATGCGTTGACGCAATCTTGTGGCATGATAAACAAAAGGGGCGGACGCTTGACACATCCGCCCCACATCAGCGCAAAACCAGCAAGGAGACAGCGCCAATGTCTGACCAGAATTTACACGATCAACAGGACGCGGGCAATAGGCTTGCGGAATATCGTGCGTTCATTGCATTACGCGCGCCATCTGCACATAAGTCAGGGTTTGACGCGCACCCGATCAACAAATCCGCAAAGGCGCATCAAATCGCAGTCCTGAACTTTGCGCTTGAACGCGGCAAGTCTGCGGCGTTTCTAGATACCGGCCTTGGCAAATCATTTATTGAACTTGAATTTGCCCGCCAGTGCGCCGAAGAAACCGGAAAGCCGTCGCTAATCCTGACACCTCTTGCCGTGGCGGGGCAGATGGTCCGCGAAGGCCAGAAATTTGGCATCGATGCGCGGCAAATCCGCGAACAGGATCAAGTGGGATCTGGCGTGATGGTCGCAAACTATGAGCGGCTTGCTAAACTGGACCCGTCCAGCTTCGGGGCAATCATTCTTGACGAAAGCAGCATCCTGAAATCATACGCCAGCAAAACGCGCGTCATGATCCAAGATGCGTTTATCGACACGCCATACAAACTGGCAGCAACCGCGACACCATCGCCAAACGATCACACCGAACTTGGAAACCATGCAGAGTTTCTTGGCGTAATGCGACAGCAGGAGATGCTGTCGAAGTGGTTTATCAATGACACCGCAACCGCATCGCAGGAATGGCGGCTGAAAGGCCATGCTGTAGAGGACTTCTGGCAATTCGTCGCGTCATGGGCGCGTTGCGCAACGCTTCCTTCTGACCTTGGCGGGGATGATGCGGGATACATCCTTCCTGATGTTGATCGCCGCGTTCACTCTGTCGAGGCGGACCGCATGGAAAACATTGCGCAAGGTATGCTGTTTCGCATCCCTGAAATGAGCGCAACCAGCTTCCACGAGGAAAAGCGGCTGACAATCAAGCAAAGATGCGATCTTGCCGCCGAACTGGCGAATCATGATAAGCCCGTCACGGTATGGTGCGAAACTAATGAAGAAAGCGCCATGCTTGCCAAAATGATCGACGGGGCGATTGAGGTTCATGGGTCGCTTGACCCGGATGAAAAAGAGCGTCGTATCCTTGGGTTTCTAGATGGAACATATCGAGGCATGGTAACTAAGCCAAAGCTGGCAGGATTCGGCTTGAACCTTCAACATTGCGCGCATGCGGTGTTTGCATCGATCAGCTTTAGCTACGAGCAACACTATCAAGCCGTGCGTCGGTCGCATCGCTTCGGGCAGTCCGAGACCGTGCGGAATGACATCGTGATCAGCGACACAGAGGCGTCAATCTGGGAAATCATCAACGTGAAGTCCAAGAAACACGACGAAATGAAGCGCCGCATGTCGCAGGCTATGGCACAGGCTCAATCAACATCAACCCGCCGCGTGAAATATGAACGCCCGCTTGATCTGGCGTTCCCTGCGTGGCTTAAATCGGAGTATGCAGCATGAAACAACCGGAGTATCATGGCGCAGGATGGGCAATCCATAACAGCGATTGCATCGAGGGTATGTATGCCATGCCAGCATCGTCTGTAGATTGCGCGGTTTTTAGCCCGCCTTTTGGGGATTTGTTCGTTTACAGCGATAGCGAAAGGGATCTTGGCAACGCCGGAACCGGTCAGGCGTTTATCAACCAATACTCATTCTTCGCCGCAGCACTGACCCGCGTGATGAAGCCCGGGCGCATGGCATGCGTTCATTGCACCGATCTGCCGATGCGTAAGGGGCGTGATGGTGCTATCGGCCTGCAAGATTTCTCAGGCGACCTAATCAAAGCCCACACCGATGCAGGGATGATATATCACGGGCGCGTGACGATCTGGAAAGACCCTGTAGTGGAAATGCAGCGCACGAAGGCGCTGGGCCTGCTATACAAGCAGATCCGCAAAGACAGCACCATGAACCGCGTCGGTATGCCTGACTACATGCTATTTTTTCGCGCGCCGGGTGACAATCCTGACCGTGTGGAGCATTGCGCGCCGGGCGATACCAAAGAGGGCGTCCGCATCGCAAAGGCATGGCTGCACGAAATGCACCGCAACGGGCTGGCATCTGCCGTTCCGTCAGACGATCAAATCGCAGCACTCCTGCCGCATGTGGAGTTTGACGTTTACGAGTGGCAGAAACTCGCATCGCCTGTATGGATGAATATCCAACAAGGCAATGTCTTGAACCGCATGAAGGGTGACAACGACGAGCGCCATGTCTGCCCGCTGCAGCTGGACACAATTGAGAACTGCCTGCGCCTCTACAGCAAGCCCGGAGACGTGGTCATGGACCCATTCAATGGCATCGGATCGACGGGCTATCAGGCGGTCAAGATGTTCCGGCGCTATCTCGGGTTTGAACTGAAACCGGAATATGCAAAGCAGGCAGACAAAAACCTGAAAGAGGCCGAGGCATCGGTGGGTGATCTTTTTGCAGGTGCCGCATGAACATGATAACAGAAATAGAAACGGTAGATTCCATCATCCGTTCAGTCATGCAAAACGGCGGAACGGTAGGCGGTGCAGCAAAACAAGCTGGCATCACATACAATCAGGCGCGCAGGATTGTCGCCAGAATGAGGGACAGCGGGGAAATACCTCTATTCATCGGCAGACCTGAAAAGCTGACGGCAGAACAAAAAAGCGACATTCTCGCAGCAATCATGGCGGGCGAGGCTCGCGCCGATCTGGCAAAGCAGTATGGAGTAGGGACAACGCTAATCAACCGCATTGCCAAGGAATGGAAATTCAGCGGCGGCACTATCCCACAGAAGTCGCTATACCGCCCAGATGTGGAGTTTTTCCGGCATGGCATCAAGCGCGGC
>ERZ1034365.1251-NODE-1251-length-13160-cov-5.682336_pt1 | contig 13160 bp, 15 predicted proteins | sample MGYA00520615_ERZ1034365 | MGnify/ENA primary metagenome ERZ1034365 (study PRJEB33736, sample SAMEA104284505) | Azolla filiculoides | biome: Urban; feature: Water surface; material: Ditch water | place: Netherlands | collected 2015-10-28 | depth 0-0.1 m ... | reverse complement strand
GACGAGTCTAAAGACATTGCAGCTAAAGATCCAAAAGCTAAGAAAAAGAATCCATTCATCAAAGAAGCATTTGCACGATTCCGTTCTTCTAGTAGCAGTGGTAGATCCAGCTTGAAGTCTGGTGGTTATCCATCATCTAGAAGTCGCCGCGATGTTGACCGCGATGACGAGGGTTGGGCAAGAACCGCTAAAGCTGATGCTGAATTCAATAAGAAAACATCACCTTATCCAAAATCAAATACCAATAAATAATATTAATATAAAATAATAAAGGAATCTTGATATGCTTAACGATTTATTAAAATCTATTTCAAGTAAGGATTATGTTTCTGCTAAGGAAATAGTAGAATCGTTAATCAATGAAAAGATTGCTGCACAAATTGATTTGCGTAAGGTTGAAATTGCTGACGAAATGTTCAATGAATCAGCATATGAACCAGGCGAAAGACTTGCAGATTTAACAAAAATTAAAACAAAAACTCTGCAACAAATTCATGCATTACATCGTCATTATGGACAAACTGATCCACGCACCAAAGAATCTGCAAATCGTGCCGCCGCTGAACTAAAGAAACGTGGTATTATTGTTCCTGTGGATGAAGCATGGCGTCATGACGATGTTGATGGTAAACGTGCCCATGGTGAATTTCAAGAAAAAGACGTAGGTAAATGGTTTACATATCGCAAAACAGATGATCCATGGGCAGCTAAACATGGTCTAACTCATAAGATTGATGTTGCCGATGGTCACCGCTTCGGCAAAGTTCTTGGCACTCGTGTCCATATTGCTACCGATGAAAATGACGACGGCACACCAAAAATGGAAACTTGGCACTTGAAGAAACACCACAAGTGGACCCAGAATGAATCTGTTGAAATTGAAGAAGGTTATTATGCATCTGGAACAGTCGGCAAAGAAAAGTTTCATGTAAAATATCCAGACTTCCCAGGTAAATCATCTATTAAATCACAAAATCCACATCTTTCATCGGCTCACGTTGATTCATTACATGATCATATGATGAAGTTTGGTGATGATGACATGACCGATACTTCTAGCAAGCAAGGGGTGCACCGTGTTATGGTTACCGATAATGGTGGACATATGGGTGAATCTGTTGAAATTTCAGAAGCCAAAATAGACCACAAAACTGCACTTGACATTCTGAATCAAGCTGGTGGTTCTACATCTGATTTTCATGAACTTGGTTCAAATGAAGTTGATACACTTTTGAAACATGCAAAGATTCATAAATATCGTAAATCACCAAGCGCACCAGGATCTACCGCTAGAATGTTCCATCAACATCTAACAAAGATTGTTCGTGCAAATGAAAAATCTGGCCCAAGTTGGAAATAAAATGATAAACGAATTACTAAAAGCAATTTCACAAAAGGAATTTGGCTCGGCTAAGGATATGGTAGAATCAATCATTGCTCAAAAGATTGATTCGGCTATAGCAGTTAAGAAAATTGACGTTGCTGAAGGCATGTTTAATGAAGGTAAAGATCCATTTGCTGGTACTCCATGGTCATCAAAAAAGATTAAGACTAAATTAAAATCTCAGTCAGATGACATTATCAAAAAAATTGATTCTGCATATCCATCATCTTCTACACAGCCAAAAACAGTTGTGAAAGACGGTAAGCGCATTTACGAAGGAACCAAATAATGGCTGCACTAAAACAAGTAATTTCAAAATCTGGCAGCCGGGCTGTTGTTAAAATCACAAACAACATTTCTGGTGCTGCCGACGATGCTGCAACTATCACTCTTGCTACAGATATTCTAGGCAATGGTCAGTCTGTTCAAGGGACTCCTACAGCAAATATTACCAAGATTTGGTATTCTGCCCCATCAAGTTCTTATGTTGAAATCAAGCGTAATTCAGTTATTGTAGCAACTTTATATGGTCACGATACAATTTCTGAATTTGGTTTCTCTGAAAATAATACATCTGATATTGTTGTAAATCTAAAAGCTGGTGGTACTGTAATCATTGAGATTGCAAAACTATCTGGTTATTCAGCAGCTAACAGCTAATAGGAATTGAAATGAAACTTATCACCGACCTAAATGAATCAGTTGAATCACTTGTTGAATCCACTGCATCTGGTAAAAAATATTTCATTGAAGGCAAGTTCCTATCTGCTGATGTTCCTAACAAAAATGGTCGTGTATATCCACGCGCAGTTATGGAATCTGCTGTTGGTAAATATGCTGCTGACTATATCTCTCAGAAACGTTCCCTTGGCGAATTGAATCACCCACAGGGACCTACAGTCAATCTAGATCGTGTGTCACACATGATTGAAAATCTAACATTCAAAGGATCTGACGTTTTTGGTCGTGCTAAGATTCTTTCTACCCCAATGGGCGAGATTGCAAAGAATTTGATTGACGAAGGTGTTAAGCTTGGAGTTTCTTCCCGTGGTCTTGGTTCACTAAAACAAGTCAATGGCATTAATGAAGTCCAAAGTGACTTCTGGATCTCCACCGTTGATATTGTTTCTGATCCTTCTGGTCATAACTGTTATGTTAATGGTATCATGGAAAATGTTGATTGGGCAGTAATGCAAGATGGCACTGTGCAGCAATTGGTCGTTGATATTGCAAAGAAAAAGATTAATGAATCAATGATTCTAAAAGAATTTGCTAACTTTATGCTGAAAATCAGTAAAAAGTAAGTATTATATAAGATTTATGGGTAAAGTGAATATTTAGTTTTAATAAATAACTATATTGAATAAAAGGATTTTATATGTCTCTTGAAGATAAAATTAAAGGTTTGCTAGAAGGCGAGAATAAAGAAGCCAATCAAGCTACCAAAGAAGAAATTGTTGAAGCTAAGGATGATGTTGCTGATCATATGGCTGCCCTTTTTGAAGGTCAGGAATTGTCAGAAGAATTCAAAGCTAAAACTGCACTAATTTTTGAAGCTGCTGTTCAAGAGGTTGCTGAGGCACGTGTTGCCGAACTTGAAGAACAGTTCCAAGAACAAATCAACGAAGCAGTTGATTCACTAACAGAAAGTCTTGTTGAACAAATTGATGGATTCCTCGACCTAGTCGTGGAACAGTGGATGGAAGACAATGCTGTTGCTGTTGAAAGCGGACTACGTTCCGAACTCGTGGGTAACTTTATTAATGGACTAAAAGACCTCTTCGCGGAAAGTTATATTGACGTTCCAGACGAAAAGGCAGATGTATTAGGCGAACAAGCTGACATGATTGCCGAACTTAAAGCTGAAGTTAATAAGCTAATGGAATCCAATATTGGCCTCCAAAAGTCTAACGCTGAAAAGGCTCGTGCTATCGTTATTGAAAACGTTTGTTATGACCTAACTCAAGTAGAAAAAGAAAAAGTCAAAGCCCTTGCTGAAAATGTTGAAATGATTTCTGAAGAAGAATTCGTAGAAAAGGTTAAAACCTTGAAAGAATCTTACATCAAGAAACCAGCTGGTCAAGTTACTGAACAATTGGATAATACCCCAGTTGCAACTACCGCTCAACTAAATGAATCAATGGCTGCATATACCCGCGCTATCGCAAGTAACGCAAAATTTTAATTTTTAAAAAGGAAATAAAATGTCTTTCTTGACTGAACAACAACTCGCTGAAAAGTGGGATCCAATTATCAATCACGCTGATCTAGCTGAAATCGCTGATCCATATCGTCGTAAAGTTACCGCTATTCTTCTTGAGAATACCGAAAACGCACTACGCGAAGAGCGTGGTCTCCACGAAGCTACCGTAACTGGTACTGGTGGTTTCTCTGCTGGTTCTGCCGCTGCTGGCCCTGTTGCTGGTTATGATCCAGTTCTAATCTCTATGGTTCGTCGTTCTGCACCACAGATGATGGCTTTCGATCTTTGTGGCGTACAGCCAATGACCATGCCTACTGGTATGATCTTCGCTCTAAAGAGCAAATACAATTCACAGTCTGATGTTAATGAGGCGCTTTTCAACGAAGCTAACACCGCTTTCTCTGGTGCTGGCACTACTGCTACAACTGGTAACAATGCTGCTTCTGTTCATATCGCTGATGGCACCACTGGTGGCAATCCATGGGATATGGGTAAAGGCGCTTCTGATACTGGTATCGGTCGTGCAATGGATACTGGCTTCCTTGAAACCAAGGGTGAGTCTAACAACGCATTCGGTGAAATGTCTTTCGCAATCGACAAGACAACCGTTACTGCACAAGGTCGCGCACTTAAGGCTGAATGGTCACTTGAACTTCAGCAAGACTTGAAAGCTGTCCACGGTCTTGATGCTGAAAAAGAACTAACCAACATCCTTTCTACCGAAATCACTGCCGAACAAAACCGTGAAATCATCCGTACCATTTACAAGATTTCTAAAGTTGGTTCACAGCAAACTACTGTTGCTGGTACTTTCGACCTTGACGTTGATGCTAACGGCCGTTGGTCTGCTGAACGTTTCAAGGGTCTATTGTTCCAACTAGATCGTGAAGCTAACCGTATTGCTCAAACAACCCGTCGTGGTAAGGGTAACATCATCATCTGTTCTTCAGATGTTGCTTCCGCTCTTGCAATGGCAGGTCGCCTTGACTATGCTCCAGCACTTGCTACCGCAGGTCTAAAGGTTGATGACACTGGTTCTACCTTCGCAGGTGTTCTAGATGGTAAGTACAAAGTGTATATCGATCCATACATGGCTAACGGTAACAACACCCAGTATTTCACCATGGGTTACAAGGGTACTTCTGCATATGACGCAGGTCTTTTCTACTGCCCATACGTTCCACTTCAGTTGCTTCGTGCTACCGATCCTAACACCTTCCAGCCAAAAATCGGCTTCAAGACTCGTTACGGTCTAGTTTCACACCCAATGAGTGGTGACGGTGCAACAATGGCTGCAAACTCTAACTTCTACTACCGCACCACCAAGGTTACTAACCTAGCCTAATCAGTAGAGAAAAACACAAAAAGGGAACTTCGGTTCCCTTTTTTATTGTCTATAAATAGTGTATCTTATGAGGACTAATGATGTTAAAATATATACTAAATTTTGCAGTTTATATCATTGTACAATTTTTAATGTTGTTTTTGACACCATTACTTCCATGGTTTGCGACAATGAAATTTGGACCCATCAATAACAATAATGCAGTTGGTTTTGAGCCACGACTTCCAAAATGGTTAAATTGGTTCATGACTCAAGATAACTCATTATGGGGTGACGAGGGTTGGCAGACAATTCACTGCCCAGATTATAAGTCATATTTTGGTATGACAAAATGGCTATATAGAAATAGCTGCCAAGGATTATCATGGTCAGTATTGTCATTCAAAGTAAATAAAGACACAGTTTTCACCTACACCCACTCGGGTGATGATTTAAAAGTTGATAAAAACAAAAATAAATCTGGATGGTTTTATATCAAATCACCTTCAGGTGCATTCCACTTCAGATTTGTAAAAGTTATAAATGACTGGATATTCTCGTGTGAATTTGGATGGTTGCTAGATACTTATGTTAAAAACAAAGATTTTTACATTAAGAATCCATATGCACTACTTCAAGTGGATATAAAAATGCCTAAGATATTGGAGAAATAATGACAACCACAATTTCAACACAAGTTTGGCCTACCAATGCAGAATTTCCAGTTGGTACAATAAACCCAACAAGATTCCAGTTGGTATTTCCAAAGCTACCACATTTAGAAATGTTTTGTAATGTTGTAATTCTACCCAATGTAAATCTTGGAGTAGCAAATCAATCCACAAGAATAGTGGATCTAAAACAACCAGGTGAAAAGCTTTATTTCAACGTACTAGATTGTACATTCTTGATTGATAATAGAATGAAAAACTATCTTGAAATATTCTCATGGATGAAACGAATCAGTGTTGCCGGATTAGCTGTTGATTCATTTGCTGACTGTCATTTAGTTACTGATGTTGGAACAATCGTATTTGAGAATGCATTTCCAATCTCATTGGGAAATGCTATCTTTGATGCTACTGCTACTGATATTAATTATCCATCATGTCAGGTATCATTTGCTTATGATCAATTCTACCCTACATCTGGTTCTTAATCACTCATTCTTACCTCTTATGATTACTTCTTATTATATTTTAAGTGATTGTTTTAATTATGCACTGGTAGAGCGGACGTGAATAGCCTTTTACGGCAAATTCAAGTTATGCTCAGTATATCGCATTAACGTCCAATATTACAAAACCCATCTCTGGGATAAGGAAAGACCTAGCTCCAACCTTTTACATGCTTGTGTGTGTGCAAGTCACAGGTGCCATATTGAAAGCAATTCCCATGATCTTTGTGGGATACAACGATTCCCCACTCTTTTTGTAGTCTGATTCACTAAGTCAGACGAACCTAAACGGTTCTGTTTAACGCCAAAATTCCGAATTCGCCACACTATATTTCAAGATGGTTGCCGTGTATCGTCAGGTGATACGTCCCTACACAATTTTGTTGAAGAAAACTTTAAAGTGAAATGATTAATAGTATTCGGCGGATACGCTTTTAACGACTTGATCGGAATTTACGGATGGATTACGCTTTAGTTTGTGAATTGGGCTGGGGGAAATGCTCTTTGAGACCTCATTTGACGTAACCAGTGCTACACGGCGCCATACTCAATTCACTGTTGGAGTATAGCATACCAGATATTTAGTGTCAACTATTTTGTGAAAAAACTTGACTAAAATTGGTGTTCGTGATAAAATGAGTGAAAATAGGAGATTAGTTATGAATCTAGACCAAGTGCTTTCTGAGTGGAAAGCTGATGCTGTAGTCGACCAAATCAACATTGAAAAAGAGATTTTTCGCACACCAAATTTACATGCCAAATACTTGGAAGTGTACGTTTTTATGAAGGCCAAGTTAGCTGCGACTGACAAAAAAGTTGGTCAATTGAAGTATCTCAAGCGCAAATATTACCGTGGTGAAATGACTCGGGAAGAACTTGAAAAACATAGCTGGACACAGTTTCAAGGTCTGAAGCCAAGTAATTCTGAATTACAGAGTATGTTTGACATGGACCCAGATTTAAATGAATTAGAAGAAAAACTAGCATATTTTAAAACTGGCGTGACTTCACTTGAATATATACTTAAACAAATTGGCATCCGTGATTACTCTCTTAAATCCGTGATTGAATATCGTAAATTTTGTGGTGGAAACTAAATGGCTGAAGTAATTACAGTAACTAAAAAGAACGAGGTATTTCTATTCATTGATACCGATCCGGGTATTCTGATGGAGTTATATGACCATTTCGCATTTATGGTTCCTGGTGCGAAGTTTCAACCAAAAGTGAAAGCTGGCATATGGGATGGAATGATAAGACTCATGGATATGCGTACAAAATGTCTACCTCTAGGACTTTACAATGATTTGGTAGAATTTTGCAATGCTCGTGATTATGAAATTAAGTTCGGCGATTCTCCATACGGTATTCCTGACGAAACAAATAACATTTCAAAAGACGATGTTACCAATTTTATCAATTCACTTCAATGCTGTGCAAAAGATAAAACAATTTTGGAAGTTCGTGACTTTCAATACACTGCTGTCCATGAAGCACTCACTGCAAAGCGCAAGGTTCTACTTTCAAGTACCGGTTCTGGTAAGTCGATGATTGCATACTGTTTGATTCGTTTTCTAGTTGAATCTGACATGAAGATCATTCTGATTGTTCCTACCAAGTCACTCGTTCTCCAGATGTTAAAAGATTTCGTGTCATATTCTGGTGTCAATGAATTTGATGTGGATGAAAATGTTCATATCATCATGGGTGGTCTAGAAAAGAAAACGAAGAAACCCGTTACAATTACCACATGGCAGTCAATGCAGAAGCTACCGGCTGAATACTTTCAACAGTTTGATGCTGTTATAGTGGATGAAGTTCACCTAGCAAAAGGTACTCAAATTCAGTCTATTCTAGGTAAATGTACAGAAGCCGCTCACAGATTTGGTATGACAGGATCATTGGATGGCGCTGAATCAAACACGATGTTAATCAAAGGTATGCTCGGGAATATTCTGAAAGTATCTTCCACCAAAGCATTGATGGATTCTGGTCATCTTACTCCGATTTCAATTAAAGCTATCATGCTGGATTACTCTGCTGAAACAAAATCACTTTGTAAAGATTTTGACTATCACCGAGAAATTCAGTTTTTATGCCAACATGAACGCAGAAATAAATTTATTCGTAATCTTGCACTGTCCCTTGATGGTAATACGCTGGTGCTTTTCAATCTAGTTGATAAGCATGGTCAAATTCTGTTTGACATGATCAAAGCAAAAGCTGATCCGGAGCGTAAAATATTCTTTGTGCATGGTGGGGTGGAAGCTGAGGAAAGAGAGGAAATCCGCTCTATCGTTGAGACAAACAAGGACGCAATTATCGTTGCATCACTCGGTGTTTTCAGTACAGGTATCTCCATCAACAAGCTACACAACGTCATTTTTGCATCACCAACAAAGTCAGTTATTCGTGTTCTCCAGTCTATTGGTCGTGGTCTCCGTCTTGATGAAACTAAAAAAACTTTTTACCTGTATGATATTGCCGATAATCTAGCAAAATCAACAAAGAAAAAGAATTTCACCTACAAGCACTTGCTGGAAAGACTTGCGATCTACCACAAGGAACAATTTCCGTTTAAAATCATAGATGTAACACTTGAATAAAAGACTTGACTTTAATTGATAATGTGTGTTATAATGTTTTAACGAATAACTATGGAGATACATCGTGTGATTACCAATATTGATAAAGAACAAATGAAGCCAAATGGAAATAAAGTTGTCAGTTTGAAACTTTCCAGTAGTGAAAATGTAATTGCAGAATATATTGAACTTGATGATGACAATGGAATAATTACTTTAAAAAATCCAGTAAAAATTATTCAGGGTCTAAGTCCTGAGGGGCAAGATGTGATTATGTTCCAAATCTACGATCCTTCCTCCGCTAACAATATTGTCGCATTCTCCGTCCAACACGTTATCAGTATTCAACCAGTTGCATTCCGATTTAAGCAACAATATGTAACTGCAATTCTCAGACACAAACTGTATGATATTGAATATGTTTCCGATAATAATACGTTTGATTTTTTAACCACCCATATGATGAAATTGTGTGAAGATTTAGGAGTTTCACCTAATCTTGAACTTCTGCCAATTTCAATGCAAAAGATAACGAGACACTAAAATGGCACATTATGTAACCGGGCCCGTTTTTCAAGCTGCTCTGGTTGAGCGTAAAAAGCTCCTAGAAACAAATCCAGACCTGCGGATCAGTGAGTATATTGGCGAATGTATTTTAAAAATTTGTACAAATCTTTCACATAAATCAAATTTCAACGGTTATTCGTATAAAGAGGAAATGATTTCTGACGCAATTGAATCATGTCTCGCAGCGGTAGATAAGTACGATTCAGAAAAATACTCAAATCCATTTGCATATTTTACGCAATGTGCATTTTATGCGTATCTCCAGCGCCTAGCAAAAGAAAAGAAACAACAGGCAATCAAGGGTCGCATGGTTCAAAATATGATTAACGATGGTTCATTTTCTCTTTCAGGTGAAGATTTACCAGAAGATTTTGACATGGGATTTATTGCAACCGCTCAAGCTACATCTTATTTTGGTGGTGAAGAATCAAAGTCAAAGAAAGTAAAAGCGATTCCAGTTACATCACTTAGTAAACTTTTAGAGGATTAAAATATGAGTCATATTATTATTGCAGTACAGGGAAGTTCTTTCACTCCAACCTTTTTAAATTGTTTACTTGATACCTTTCAAGCTATTATTAAATCGGGAAATACATTTTCATATATTATTCGGGACACAATAATGTCATATGATAATTTTATTGAGACTGTAAAATCCGATATAAAATATGATTCAGTTGTTTTTATCGATTCTCATTGTATGTGGAATCCAGAATGGATTGTCAATATTATTAAATCTGAAAATGAAAATCTGGCGTATGGTTGTCGTGATGTTTTTATTGAAACTGATTTTTTTGATGTGACAGATATTAATGGTAAACCTTTTCCACTCTCAACTCGTGATGTTGTTTCTGGAGTTATTTTAAACAGTATCAATATTCTTAAATTGTCTAAAAATACTGTTGACGGTATTGGTGAAGTTGTGTATAATGGTGAAAAATTTCCTATCGCCCTTTCTTCCATGATCAAAAATCTCCATTGTGACTTTTCTAAGGTTGTTGTTAAAGTATGAAAATTGCCGTCGTTACTGACCTACATTTAGGTGCCCGTTCCGATTCACTTCTGTTTTGCAAACATCAAATTCGTTTTTTCAAAGAAGTTTTCATTCCAAAACTGATTGAAGAAAATATCAAAACTATTATCTGTATGGGTGATGGATTTGATCGGAGAAAATTTACCAATCATGCAATTCTCCACGAGTGGAAGCGTGATGTTTTTGATGAACTATCAGATTATGATTTTCACTGGATCCTAGGTAATCATGATATTTCATATCGCAATTCTCTGAAAGTCAATTCTCCTGAATTGTTTTTAAATGAGTATGCAAATATCACCGTTTATAAAGAACCAACAGAAGTAGTTTTTGACGATTTACCTGTAGTATTCTCTCCATGGATTTGTGCTGAAAATGAAAAACAAACTATTGAACTCTTGCAAAGCACTAAATCCAAAGTCGTTTTTGGACATTTTGAAATCTCCGGATTTGAAATGCACCGTGGGCAAACCTCGCATGATGGACTTAAAGAAAATCTCTTTGAGCGATTTCATGCTGTTTATTCTGGTCATTTCCATCATCGTAGCACTCGTGGTAATATTCACTACATCGGGAACCCATATGACCTTAATTGGGCAGATTACAATGATCCTCGGGGATTCTGCATTTTTGATACTTCCACGCTAGAACATGAGTTTGTAGATAATCCAAATTCGGTGCATGTCAAGTTTTATTACAATGATAAAAATGCTTCAAATGACTACTTCCGTGGTTTTGACATGGTCAATCTTGAAAATACTTTTGTAAAAGTGATTGTTGTAAATAAAAGTGACCTTTATCAGTTTGACCAATTTATCAATCGACTATATAATATACGATTAGCGGATCTCAAAATCATTGAGGAATTTGACGAACTTCAAGCAAGTGAAGTCTCAGATGAAAAAATCGACCTCGAGGATACGCTGACACTGGTTGATACTTATATTAACTCCATCGAAATTGACGGAGATAAGGAAAAACTAAAACATATTATGAAAAGCCTTTACTTGGAAGCCTCTCGCCTGTGATAACCTTCAAAAGAATCTTTTATAAAAACTTTTTGTCAACCGGTTCTGCTGGTATTGAACTCCAGTTGGATCGGTCGCAACTTACTTTAATTACTGCAAACAACGGCAGTGGTAAATCCACTGCTCTTGATGCTATTTGCTTTGTACTTTACGGTAAAGCATATCGTAACATCAATAAGCCAAATCTCATTAATTCCATCAACGGAAAAGCATGTGAGGTTGAATTGGAGTTTTCGTCTGGTGCAGTTGAGTACAAAATTATTCGTGGAATCAAACCAGCAAAATTTGAGATTTATGAAAATGGTTCGTTAATCAATCAGAATCCAAACATCAAAGATTATCAGCAAGTCCTAGAATCACAAATTCTGAAAATGAATTATACTGCATTCACTCAGATTGTGGTTATGGGCTCCACCAATTATATTCCATTCATGCGTCTGAATCCAAATCAGCGTAGGGATTTCATTGAGAATCTTTTGGACATTAAGATTTTCTCGCTGATGGGTGACCTGCTAAAGACTAAGCGTGATGCTGTCAAGGACGAACTAAAAATCCTGACACTAAAGCTTACCTCACTTCAAGAAAAAATTGAATTGCAACAAGCATTCATCACCAGTAAAATCTCTGACAGAGAATCCAAGCTGAAACAGTTGGAGGATGAAGTTGCCGACACTGTTGCGAAGAAAAAGAAGCACAGTGACCGCTACGCTAAAATTGAAAAAGAATTGGATTCTTTGACTGTCCAGCACAATCAGTATGCAGATATTCAGTCCAAAATTGATGATTTGGAAACAATCAAGGCGCGCATTGATAAAAACATCAAAAAATATACCGATGACAAAACAAATTATGCTGAAATGACTCACTGCCCAACCTGCTTTCAAGATTTACACGAGGAAGCAAAGGGAGCCGTTCTGGATAAATTCAATTCCAAAATTGAGGAGTTTTCGTCTGGGCTTGATGGTATTCGCGTTAAAATGTCTGACCTTTCTTCAAAGATCGTCGGTTTCAACACATTGTTGAATCGTATCAATTTATTGAACGCCGAACAGAGTGAAATCAATCAAAGCGTACATGGCTGCAATATCATTCACAAAAAAGCAATGCAGGAAATTGAATCGCTTCAAGCTACTGAATCTTCCACCGAGGAAGCAAAATTGGTGGAATTCAATCTTGAGCAAGAATCAATTATTAAACAGCAAGCGGATATTCGTGAGGAATCGCATTATTTTAATCTGATTCAGCACCTGTTGAAAGATTCTGGTATTAAAGCTAAAATCATTGCTCAGTATATTCCAGTCATTAACAAACTAGTGAACAAGTATCTTGGGCAGTTGGACTTTTATGTGCTATTCAATCTGGACGAACAATTTAATGAAGTTATTAAATCTCGCCATCGTGACCTGTTTACCTATGAATCATTTTCTGCTGGTGAACGCTCCCGTATTGACTTCGCACTTATGCTAACATGGAGAGAACTTGCTGGTCTTAAAAATTCTGCTGCAACCAATCTGCTGTTTTTGGATGAAGTGATGGACGCAAGTTTAGATTCAACCGTGTTGGACTTATTGATGAATATTCTTGAGGGAATGAAAACCTCAAATATATTTGTTATTTCTCACAGAGAGGGTTTGCAAGATAAATTCCGATCTGTTATTCGCTTAGAAAAGCAAAACAATTTTACCGTACTACTTTAAAGGAAATTATAATGAGTGAAAAAGAAATTGAAAAAGAAATTTGTGATAAGGGTTTGACCGCACCACGAATAACACCAGAACATCTTGATAAGAAAATTGTTGCTGAAGAATATCACGTTTTCGGTGGGTTGATGACAGTATGCTGTCTGACTCTTGAAAATG
>ERZ1034365.1249-NODE-1249-length-13175-cov-3.139029_pt1 | contig 13175 bp, 14 predicted proteins | sample MGYA00520615_ERZ1034365 | MGnify/ENA primary metagenome ERZ1034365 (study PRJEB33736, sample SAMEA104284505) | Azolla filiculoides | biome: Urban; feature: Water surface; material: Ditch water | place: Netherlands | collected 2015-10-28 | depth 0-0.1 m ... | reverse complement strand
GTGGCTGAAAAATCTCGTGCGCCCACTTTGAGGGGGCCGGTTAATTTTGATGCGCGAGAACAAGCTGGCTTTACTTCTGAGGAATTGGAGATATTGGAATCTCTGAGTGAGAAACGGACCCAAGTGGCATGAAGATCCTCAGTCTCATTCCGCCGATGACGCAGCTCAATACGCCGTATCCATCAACCGCTTATCTGACTGGCTTTCTGCGCTCACGAGGTTTCGATGCAGTTCAAGTGGATTTAGCATTAACCTTGGTCCTAGGTTTTTTCACTCCATCTGGTTTGCAAGAAATTCAAGAGCAAGCATTACAGCTTCCTGAAGCAAATCGCAGTGCAAGCGTCAACTTCTTCCTGGATTACTTTACAGATTATCAAAGCACTATTTCTCTGGCGATTGCATTTTTGCAAGGGCGTGATAGCACTCTGGCTCATCGCATCAACAGCCGTGCTCTTCTGCCTGAGGGCCCCCGATTTGCATCCCTAGATGCTTATGATGAAGAAGAGGGCGGTGATTCATTGGCGTGGGCATTTGGTGCATTAGGTTCGCAGGATCGAGCGCGTCATTTAGCCACTCTCTATCTGAATGATTTATCCGACGTATTGCGGGACGCGGTAGACGAGCGTTTTGAGTTTGTTCGCTATGCAGAATCTCTGGCAGGTAGTCAGCCCACGTTTACGCCTTTAGCGGATGCCCTGGCTGCAAGCCCCACATTAATGGATTTGCATTTACAGGAGCTGACAAAGTCCTCGATCGAAAAGCATCAACCTGGCTTGGTATTGCTCTCAGTGCCATTCCCCGGGGCAATGTACGCCGCATTACGAATTGCTCAAACCATCAAGCAATATTACCCTCATATTAAGATTGGCCTTGGTGGTGGCTACGTCAATACGGAGTTGCGTGAGCTCACCGATCCGCGCATATTTGATTTTGTAGACTTCATCACCCTAGATTCTGGTGAGCGACCTTTGCTTGCTCTGCTTGAGCATTTAAATGGAAAGCGCTCTGCTGAAAGACTCGTTCGTACATTTATCCGAACCGCTAGTAATGAAGTTCGTTATATCAATTGGCAAGAGCCGGACATTCCTTTTGAGGAAGTCGGTACTGCCACCTGGGATGGTCTACCACTCAATTCTTATTTATCGCTGCTGGATATGCTCAACCCCATGCATCGCCTGTGGAGTGATGGTCGATGGAATAAGCTCACGGTTGCTCATGGCTGCTATTGGAAAAAATGTAGCTTCTGTGATGTCAGCTTAGATTACATCTCTCGTTATGAAACTGCTTCAGCAAGTCTGCTGGTTGATCGCATTGAAGCCATCGTTGCTGAGACTGGGCAGAGTGGATTTCATTTTGTAGATGAAGCGGCGCCCCCAAAAATTCTAAAAGCCCTTGCCGAAGAATTAATACGTCGTAAGGTGGTGATTTCTTGGTGGGGCAATATCCGCTTTGAAAAGACCTTTACGCCTGAACTATGTGAGTTGTTAGCGCAAAGTGGATGTATAGCAATGTCGGGCGGATTAGAGGTGGCCTCTGACAGACTTCTTGATCTCATGAAAAAAGGCGTTTCAGTAGAGCAAGTGGCTCAAGTGACTAAAGGATTCTCGGATGCTGGAATCCTCGTGCATGCCTATCTCATGTATGGTTTTCCTACGCAAACCGTTCAAGAGACTGTCGACTCACTTGAGTATGTTCGCCAACTTTTTGAGAATGGCTGCATTCAGAGTGGCTTCTTCCATCGCTTTACTTGTACAGTGCATTCTCCGGTAGGTCTGGACCCAGCAGCCTATGGCATTGAGCTTGTGCCATTACCCCCTATTAGCTTTGCTAAGAATGATGTTGCCTTTATTGACTCCACTGGAGTCGATCACGATCGTCTCGGAGTGGGTCTTAAAAAGGCGATTTATAACTTTATGCATGGCGTAGGCTTTGAAGAAGATGCTCATCAGTGGTTTGATATGTCCGGTATTCCGAAGGCTTCAGTGGGCCGCAATAAAATAGCAAAAGCACTGAAGCATAATTAAATAACCGTAAACTTTATTCATCCAACTCATTTATTTAAATTACCGTGGGTAGCAATATGAACTTATCTCGTCGTACTTTTATCGTTTCTGCCGCTTTAGCTCCAGTTGCTTGTGGTGGCCTTTCATATGAGCATGGCATTCCGGTTGCTCAACCAAAACCACTACCGGTGGTTCGCCCCCCACAAATTGGGCAAGAGTGGACCTATATTAAGAAAAATATCTTTGATGGCAAAACTCTAGATGTGATTAATGAGCGCGTTTCTAATATTGGCTCCACGATTGTGATTGATCGCATGACGACTGATGGTGCTCGCTTACCTAGTGAAATTCAGACTTCATGGGGCATGGTTTCTACAGACACACAGTGGTCGCGCTTGCTGAACTTCAGCCCATCTTTGCCGCTTTGGCCTGAGCAGTTATCGACTACCTGGGCAAAACAGTTCAACACCAAGTACAGCATTGCTGGTTACTCAGACTCGCGAATGAACTGGCAAGAATATATGAGCGTGCAAGGCTGGGAAAAAATTACTGTTCCTGCTGGAGAGTTTGTAGCACTGCGTTTTCAGACTCTGATTAATTATGAGAGTGAAGATCCCAATAAGGTGGATTGCATTCGCAAAGAAACAGTGTGGTTTGCTCCGCAGATTGGTCGCTGGGTTGCACGTGAGGCATCTGGCTCTTATCAAATACAGGGACAAATTGGTGCGGTGATTCTAGAGGGTAGCTATCAATGGCAATTGAGCTCCTACAAATAAATACTGTACGTAGACTCCTCGTATTACTGTCGCCAACATTGTTGGTGGCCTGTATCGCTGCACAACCTTATCCAGCCTCCACGCCTTTACCCCAACCTATTAATCCTCCCAAGGTAAGGGCGCCACAAGTGGGGCAGCAGTGGGTCTACAACGTTCGTAATGTTTTTAACCAAGAGTTGGTAGATATTGTTACCGAGAGAGTCGCTTCTATTGGGCCTCAGGTTCGGATTGAGCGTAGTGGACTAAAAGCCGGGCGACTCCCCGATGAAATCCAACAACCCTGGGGCTATGTCTTGCAGGACCCCCACTGGAATCCCCCTCAGAAGTTTTTGAAGCCGATTCCCTTGTGGCCCGAGCAACTCGTCCCAGGCTGGTCTGGTTTCTATCGCGACCGCTATCAAGTCGTGGGCTATCCCGATAATGACTACTACTGGGGATTAAATGTAACGGCTCTTCAGTGGGAGGGTGTCAGCGTGCCTGCTGGGCAATTCCCAGTCTTGAAGTATCAGAATGAGGCGCCTTTCTTCACTAGCAATGATTTTTCTCGAGTTGCCAACTATCGCCAAGAAGACGTTTGGTTTTCTCCGGAAATCGGTCGTTGGGTTATCCGGCGTGGCTATGGGCGCTATTTATGGGGAGGCATGTTCTGGAGTGATGCCCTTTGGGAAGACTACTTAGAGTGGGAGCTTGTGTCCTGGAAGTAAGCAAAGCGCTTAAAATCAGCACATAGCTATGTATACCGTAAAAGAACTTTTTCCAACCCTTCAGGGTGAGGGTGCTCACGCAGGTCGTGCAGCCGTATTTTGCCGCTTTGCTGGCTGCAATCTGTGGAGTGGTCGCGAAGAAGATCGTGCTTCAGCGGTTTGCCAATTTTGCGATACCGACTTTGTTGGTAGTGATGGTGCTGGTGGCGGGAAGTTTGAAACTGCCGCGCTATTAGCTGACACCATTGAAGAGGTTTGGAGTAGTACCTCAGCGGGACCACAGCAGCGTTATGTTGTCTTCACGGGTGGCGAGCCACTGCTGCAACTCGATACCGATTTAATCGAGGCTTTACATGCCAAAGGCTTTGCTATTGCCATTGAGACCAACGGCACGATCAAGGTTCCTAAAGGTGTTGATTGGGTATGCGTCAGTCCAAAGGCTGGATCTGAGCTGATTGTTTTGCAAGCCGATGAAATTAAGCTGGTGATTCCTCAGCAAGGTCATATTTCCATTGAGACCTTACTGGCCCGATTTGAGAAGATGGATTATCGCAATCGTTTCTTGCAGGCCATGGACGGTCCAAGCCTTCAAGAAAACCTTGCATTGGCAGTTCGGCTGTGTCAAAAGCGACCTTTATGGCGTTTGAGTGTTCAGACCCATAAAATGATCGGTATTCGATAGTAGTTCTACCAAGCGATATTTAAGTATTTAGAAAAGTAACCATGACTGCCAAGCAAGAAGCCATTTCCATTACCCGTCGACTCGAGTTTGATTCAGGTCACCGTATTCCAAATCATGATGGGCAATGCCGTCACCTGCATGGCCATCGTTATGCTATTGAAGTCACCCTGACAGGTGTGATTGCGGATCATCCAGGTAAGGCAGACGATGGCATGGTCTTGGATTTTGGGGACATCAAGCGCCTCACGAATCAATATGTAGTGGAGCCTTGGGATCACGCTTTTTTGGTGGCTAAAGAAGATGCTGGATTGGTGGAGTATTTAAATTCCATTCCGAATCACAAGACGGTAGTCATGGAGCATGTGCCTACTGTTGAAAACTTGGCTAGCGCCGCCTTTAAGGTATTGCAGCCTGTTTTTGAAAAAGCGTTTGATGGACGCCTCAAGCTAGCATCCATTCGTCTTTACGAAACCCCCAATTGCTGGGCTGACGTTTCTCACTCATAAAAAGCAATATGCAAGCAGAGCTTGATCGCCAATTTATGCAGCAAGCTTTGGATCAAGCCAAGCTCGCTGCCGCTGCTGGTGAAGTGCCGGTTGGTGCTGTATTGGTGCGTGATGGCCAAGTGATTTCCACAGGCTTTAATCAGCCAATTACTAATAGCGATCCTAGCGCTCATGCTGAGATGATGGCATTACGTGCTGCCGCCTCAGATGAGTCTAATTACCGCCTACCTGGCACAACCCTGTATGTCACATTGGAGCCCTGCACCATGTGCGCAGGAGCGATGCTGCATGCCAGAGTGGATCGCATTGTATTTGGCGCTACCGACCCTAAAACGGGGGCCGCAGGAAGTGTGCTCAATGTATTCTCAGAAAAGCAGATTAATCACCAGACAGTAGTTGAAGGTGGCATCATGAGAGAAGAGTGCGGACAAATACTGCGCGATTTTTTTAAGGAGCGGCGTTGAAGCAAATTCATTTGATTGCTCCTTCAGGGGCTAGTCTAGATACTCGCAGTCCATTGGCTGGAATTGAGTGGTTGCAAAAGCAGGGTATTGAAGTTCTCAATACTGCCTGTGTTGATCGAGTCGAACAACGCTTTGCTGGCACCGATGCTGAGCGTTTAGCTGAAATCAATCAACTCGCCAAGCTCTCTCCCGAGATTACCGTCGTCGCAATGCGAGGTGGTTACGGATTGCATCGTCTACTTCCAGATATTCAGTGGGATGCGATTGCCAAAGCTATTAAGAATGGTCTACAGATTTGTGGACACAGCGATTTCACAGTCTTCCAGTTGGGTTTATTGGCAAAGACTGGCGCAGTCACTTTGGCGGGCCCTATGCTTAATTTTGATTTTGCTTGTCAGGGTGAGCAGGGCGAGGGAATTGCTCCCAATGCATTGATGTGGACGCATTTCCAAAAAGCCATTCATGAGCGTAAATTGGATTGCACCATTAAGACCAATCAAGCCTTCTTAAAAAATTCTGCCGCTGGCCAAATTTCGGGATTGCTCTGGGGTGGTAACTTAACCGTGCTCGCAGGCTTAGTTGGAACACCTTACTTACCTAGCAAAGAGCAAACTCAAGGCGGAATTCTGTTTCTAGAGGATGTCAATGAGCATCCTTACCGGATTGAGCGCATGCTGATGCAATTATTGGAGGCAGGCATATTGGCCAATCAAAGCGCCATCCTCTTGGGTGGGTTCTCAGCCTATCGTCTATATGACAATGATCGTGGTTACAAACTGGAAAGTGCGATTGAGGCTATTCGTAAACGTCTACCCGACAATATCCCCATATTGACCGGATTACCTTTTGGGCATCAAGCTGAAAAACTGACTTTGCCAGTTGGTGCGCAAGCGCACATTCAATATGATGCGTCAGGATTTACTATTCAGTCTCAGTGGTAGTTACTTCAAATTAAGGACATCTCCTTGCGAGTTTTAGTATTTCTCACCAGCATATTGATTGCGAGCGCTGCAATGGCAACCGAAGAACCAAAATACACTCTTCTCGAGAAATCTGAGCCATTTGAATTGCGTGCCTATGCGCCACTGATTGTGGCGGAGGTCAAAGTAGATGGTGATTTAGATGCTGCCTCTAATCAAGGATTTCGCTTGATTGCAGCCTATATCTTTGGAAAAAATCAGGTATCTGAAAAAATTTCTATGACTGCGCCTGTAGGCATTGAGTCTAGCGATCAAAATAAGAGTGCAAAGATTGCAATGACTGCCCCTGTAGGAATTGAGAGTAGAAAGTCTTCTGAAAATGCGGGCAATCAATGGACGGTATCTTTTGTGATGCCTGCAGAATACACATTGGCGAGCTTGCCAAAACCAGTAGATCCAAGAGTCAAAATAAGAGAAGTGCCCGCAGAGAAAAGGGCGGTAATTACTTTCTCTGGTTTTTATAATCAAGAGAAAGTAGAAGAAAAAACTCAGGCATTGCGGGACTGGATCAAGCTGAAGAATTTAAAGCCAAGCGGTGAACCTCAGTTCGCTCGCTACAACCCGCCCTGGACATTGCCTTTTATGCGTCGTAATGAGGTGATGATCCAAGTCTTGGATTAAGCCTCTAAACTCTTTAATACAAATCCAGCGCCACCATCTTGTCCTAATGCCTTGACAAGAATAGGCAGACTTTCGGCTAACTGCTTTTCTAGAGTCCATGGTGGATTGATGATGAACATACCGCTAGCCTGTAGTCGACGCTCTTTAGGGGCATTCTCAACTCGTAGCTCAACATGTAACCACGAGCGTTTATGAGCCGCAGCAATCTTTTTCATATGATCGGGTAGGGCTGCTGATTCTCGTCTGGAGAGGCATGGGTACCAGATTGCATAACATCCAGTGGCGAAGCGTTGTAGCGCTTCCTCCATAGTCGTTTCAAGATAACGATAGTCTTGCTTATCTTCGTAAGAAGGGTCAATTAGAACAAGTCCGCGCCGACTAGGTGGTGGCATCAAGCCCTTTAATCTTGCAAAGCTATCTTCCGCATAGATATCAATCTGCTTTGATTGTTTGAGCTCGCTGATATTGTGGCGCAAGATATCAATTTCTTTGGGATGTAGCTCAAAGAGCTTTAAGCGATCTTGTGTTCTGAGTAAGCGTGCCAAAATAAATGGAGAGCCTGGATAGATCGTAATCTCATCAGCAGCATTCTCCGCTCGAATGCAATCCAAATAATGAGCAATACCAGGACTTACGGAATTATTTTCCGCAAATTTGGCAAGGCGATAAATACCTTGATCTGCTTCTTTGCTGACCGCCGCAAACCCGTCAATCAGACTATAGATACCGGCACCAGCATGCGTGTCAACAATGGTGAGTGCACCAGGCTTTTCTTGAAGATATTCGACCAAATGAATCATCACGAGATGCTTCAGAATATCGGCATGGCTGCCAGCATGAAAAGCATGACGATAGCTAAACATCTTTAGATAGCCCTGGGTTTTTGCGCTTTAATAAATAAAGCCAGAGTGATGCTGATTAATGCTGCGCAAGCATATTGCAAGGACTGATTTAACTCGGAGTCTAAAGTTTGAGTTAGTAAGACATAGATCGTCGCGAGACCCCCCAAGGCCAGCAAGCGAGGCCCGATTTTATTGGGGGATAGCTGACCATCAGGAATAAACCGAACCACTAAAGCCCCCAGCATGCCCGACCATATTCCAATAGCGCAACCTGCTAGAACATCAGTGAGCCAGTGAGCGCCCAGCGCGTTTCGAGAGATGCCAGCAAAACCAGCAATGATGAATATCCACCACAAAGAATTTCTTTTATCTCGATCGCTAGCGAAGTAAATTCCAGAAACCACTGCAAAAGCAGTGAGCGTATGTCCGGAGGGCATAGCTCTATGTAACAAAGGCTCACCAATGCGATAAAAATCTTCTAAGGCCAATACTCCAGCAGGGCGAGGAAGCGCCAAGAAAGGTTTAATCATTTGACTAATGGTGCCGCCAATCAGGGATGCCAATAATCCGGCGCTCAGTAATCTAGGGGCGAGCAGCAAGAGTGGAAAACACAGTGCAAAAATACCCCAACCATTACCAATGAAAGTAAGCCAGGCCCATAGGGTATCCGGCAGTATCTGGGTATAACGATTGATGAATAAAAAAGTCGGGGTTTGTAATTCACCAAAGTAAATAGCGATTGCTAAACCAAGGGGTAGCAGCGGAATACACCAAACCCAAATTGATGCAATTGCCAAAACTGATTTGCGCTGCTCCGTCATGCGAATTAACGCGCTCGCTCTTGATCGGCTTCATTGAGTTGATGCACCATCTTCTCTAGCACTTGAGAAACTGTAATGGCTTGCATACAGACATTGTCGTGGCATGGAGTCTTGCGATGATTGGCAGCGCTGACACAAGGTGAGCATGCAAGATTAGCTGTGATTGCAATGGATTTGCCAACGGAACCATAGAGCGCTGGAGTTTCAGGACCGAATAAAACCACTGTGCGCAGTGGGGTAACTGCCGAGAAGTGACCAGGTCCAGAATCGTTGGTAACCATCACATCCGATAGTGTGTAGAGCGGTGGCAATTCTGCGAAGCTGACTTGGCCTGCAAAGTTCAGAGCATTTTTAACATTAGCAACTGAGCGTACTTTTTCAACATACTCAAATTCAGCGGGGGAGCCAGTAATCAGAATGAGGTCATTGGGATAATGTTGATTTAATCCTTGAATGAGTTCAGAGAAGCGCTGTTGTGCCCAACGTCTTTGTGGCAATAAGTCACTTGCATTGGGGTTAACCAAAATTAGGCGTTGTGCACCTTGTTTGTATCGAATGCCAAAACTCTCACTAAGCTTCTCAATGCGCTCGCGAACTTTATTTAATACCGCAGGATCAATTACCGCTTGCTCTAAACGAACTTCAGAGTCTGCAATATGAATTTTGCTAAATGGCACCTCAATCTCTTTAGCAAATGCTGCATGAATGAGAGAAAGAAAATTCTTCGTAATGTGGATATGCGGGTTGTAGTGGACTTTGCGAGTCAGCATAAATCCACGCCATAAGCCTTCACCGTGAAAGATGTGATAGCCCACGCGACGACGTGCGCCACAAAGACCAGTCAATAGAGCGGTAAAGCGGGAAAACAATTCCAAATCAATGACGGTATCGATGCGATGCTTGCGGGCTAGCAGTAAAAATTTGAGCGTGTCTTTAATTAAGCCGCCTAGGCTTGAAGAGTCAATCGTAAAGATATTCTCAGGCTTAACGGTATTTAATAAAGTCAGGCTGGCACGATTGCTTTTAAAGATCAGGAAAAATAATTCAGCGCCACGAGCTTGTGCGTTACGCATAGCTGGGTCAACCAAGATTGCGCTTCCCATTTCAGATAACTCAATAAAAAGTAATTTGCGTGGCTCATCTGTCCCATGACTAAAGATATTTTTGACGCTATCAATTAGAGCTACTACTGGGCTTGCTACCGCGCAGAGAGGTACACCAACCCAATGGTCGATGGCACGCATGGTGTTGACGCTAATACTCATAGTGGGACTCTAAAAGAATTATTTCCGTTTTAATAAAAAGTAAGCGCCAGGCAATACTGATAAGACGGTGATGGCGCCATAGCTAATAGATGCTAGTACCGTCATAGAAGGGCTTACACCCCACAATGCCAGCACAGAGGAGAGAGTGGCCTCGCGCAAGCCCCAGCCAGAGATGCTGATTGGCAGCATTAGTAGGAGGCTCAGTGCAGGCAGACCAATCATGAGTGCTTCAATTGGCGCATCCACTCCATAAGCCTTGAGGCAGAAGAGTAGCGTCAAAATAGTGAGCGAATGAATCCCAATTGCAAATGCTGCTTGTGCCACATTCATCGGCCAAGAAAAAGCCAGCTTAATACCAGGCAGGGCGTGATTCATTTTGAGGCGGTCTAGTAATTTTTGCAGCAAGTTGCAGCTAGGACCCCAAGCCAAAATTGCGGCAATAAGTAAGCCAGCAAAAATCATAATGCCGGTTACGGCATAACCTAAATCCGATCCCCAAGTAGCTAAAGTTGCGCCACCCAAAATGAGGCCAAGTCCACCTAGTAAGTTATTCCCCGCTAAGCCGAGTAGGCGATCCACTAAAACCATAGAAAAACTCAGTCGCAGTTTTGGCGTGGCATGTTCCAAGTCAACTGAGTGATGCAGCTCTTCATCGAGCTCCTTTGCTTCAGTGAGTTTGCCGCTACTATTTAAATGGGTTGCAGTAATAGCGCGATAGCTATCGCCACCGAGCGTGCTGGGTAAGCCTTGATTAATAAGTCCGCCAGCAAAATAGAGTGCTACAAAATTGGTGAGGCTTCCTTGAAACCCTACTTTGCGCATTAAAAATCCCCAGCGCAGTCCACCGCAAATAAATGCTGAGAGCATGGTCAGCCCTGCTGCTAAAAACCACCAAGGTTGCATCCGAATTTCAGAATCTAAAATGGCGTGCCAATCAATTCCGCTGGTGGCTTTCCAGAGGAGGGCGACCGACAGCAAAATCCGAATTGTGGGCCAAGCCCGTTTGAGGATTGCTTTCCACCCAGGTGTGGCTTTTGGGGTGGCTTGGGGTTGTGAACTCATAGGCGTAAGGATAATGCCTTGAGAGTCTAAGGTCTTGAATTTGGGGAATTAACGCGCTGCGCCGGCATCCCGCCAGTTCCGGCAGAGGCTATAGTCAAATTTAGATAAAACCTGCCCAAATCGGATGATTTCTAAGCTGTCCAAGGGTTCGCATCGCTCAAAAGCTGAATTCCCTTCGGTGGGTGGCTTAAATGCCATGCCAGACCAGTTGATTAACAAGACACTTGCACCGGCTGGTAATTGCCCAAACCAGAGGTCAAACTGATCTTGCCTTTGATCTAATACAAAAGTAGGTAATGGGCTGGCATACCAGGCAGCTCTGCTCCCCAAAGTCCAGTTTTGTACCGCAATACCGTTTACTTTGGTGGCTTGCGCTAATTGGGCTGCTTTCTGGCCTGCAAGCTTCCAACCATAGAGGTCAGCAATTGGGTTGGATTTGATGGTGGCCGTGCTGATGCCTCCTGCCAAAACAAAACCAAAACCTAGTAAGCAAATGAGTAGCTGAGCAACGGATAGGATGCGAATGGCTATGCGATGTTGCATAGCCCACGCTTTAGCTAGGCCAATGCCGGCGAATGGCGCCAGGCAAAACCAGGCCGGAGTGGTCCAGTGCGGCAGACTACCTCCTCCAGAGAGCGCAGCAAAAATTGTGAAAGGAATTGCAAAGAAGCTCAAGAGCGCAATCAGAACCAACTTTTGCGAATGAAGACAATATTTAAGAAAGATGTAGACGCCTAAAAGCACTAAGGGCCCAAAGCTCACAATCTGAATGCCCACAAAGGCTGCCACTCTGCGCCAAGCCCAGGCGCCACCACTGCCATGCGCAATTTGATATTTGAATGAGATCCAGTCATTGATCCAGTTCCAATACAGCACAGGGCTAATCACGATCAAAGCGATGACCACGGCTATCCAAAAACCAACTTTGGTAATCCATGCCTTCTTGGGGGATGCTAAGAAAACAAAGAGCAGGGCAAATGCGGTAAACGCAGCGGTGTACTTGCTAAGACCTGCTAAGCCCAGTATCAAACCAGTCACGATCCAGTCGGCCAAGGAGAAGTGATCTCTTCGAGTCCAGCGTAAAGCCATCAACATCAAGCCAAGGCTTAAGGGGGTAAGGAGCGTATCGGGCAAAAGGCCGATTGCTAAAACATGGGGTAATGGGGCAACAACGATAGTTAAAACTGCCATCAATCCACAGAGATTGGCAGACGGCAGTGTGGTGGTTAAGTAGCCCGCATTGCGCCCCTGCAAGAGGTGGTGAATTTCTACAGCCACTTGGTATACCAAGAAAGTAGATAGCACCCAAAGCAATTCTGGGATTAGGCGAATGATTCCCTCGGATGAGGTCAATGAAACTAATGGCCACTGAATCCAACCCACTAGTGGTGGGTGGTCAAAATAACTCCAAGCGAGATGTTTGGCGTAGAGGGCGTAGTGGGCCTCATCCACGGAAAACTCAACCGAGAAGCCAAGAGCTAAATGCACTAATGCAGCAATACAGATGCTGATAGCGGCCCAGCTAGAGGGTGATTGTTGGCGCATGCAATGATTTTAGACTTAGCGCTCCATTCTTTGGGACAATTCAAGTGATGCCTATGAATAAGCGCCTTCGATCCCTGTTGCTCTTGACTGCACTGGCTATGGCTTTAGCGGGCTGTGCGGGCTTAACCGGGAACTCCCTTGAGAATGAGGCTGGTCAAGCATTTAATGCTGATCAATTACCGGCGCAGGAGGATTTACCGAAATTCTCTGCAGAGAAGCCGCGAGATGGCATGCCGGATGGTTGGCATTTCTATCGTATAGCGCCTTATAAGAAGAATACGATTTACCGACTGGAGAAGTATCAGGGTCGCACAGTCCTCGCAGCCAATTCCAAAACATCAGCTTCCGGTCTTGCGGTCAAGCTTCGCCCCCGCTCAGCACAAAACTTGATGCTTCAGTGGGAGTGGAAGGCGGTAGGTGCCATTCCTCAGGCAGACAATGCGGAGAGTCAGAATGACGATGCACCGCTTCGTATTTTGGTGGCGTTTGACGGCAATAAATCAAAGCTTCCTTTAAAAGAAAAGCTCACCTTTGAGATGGCTAGTTTAATTAGCGGCCAAGAGATGCCTTATGCCACCGTGATGTATATCTGGTCAGGCAAAAATCCCGTCAATACGGTTTTAAACAACGCACATACCTCTCGCGTGAAGATGATTGTGGTTGACTCTGGTTGGGATGGTTTGGGTGAGTGGAAAAAGCATGAGCGAGATCTCGCTGCAGACTATAAGCTAGCCTATGGAGAGGCGCCGGGCAACATTATTGGCATTGCACTTCTCACCGATACAGATAACACTAAATCAGAGACACGTGCCCTCTACGGTGATATTGAACTAGTTCGCAAGAATTCTAAATAGTTTAAGAACGCTGAGGATGCCAACGCTTGAGAAGTAGGGCGTTACTCAAG
>ERZ1034365.1246-NODE-1246-length-13178-cov-3.286314_pt1 | contig 13178 bp, 10 predicted proteins | sample MGYA00520615_ERZ1034365 | MGnify/ENA primary metagenome ERZ1034365 (study PRJEB33736, sample SAMEA104284505) | Azolla filiculoides | biome: Urban; feature: Water surface; material: Ditch water | place: Netherlands | collected 2015-10-28 | depth 0-0.1 m ... | reverse complement strand
ACGAATACACTAAACCTTAAATACATTGGACCATTGAGCCGTTTACACAAAAAAGAAGTGCCTCAAAAATATGATTTAATGGTAATTCTTTCCGGTCCCGAACCGCAACGGGGAATTCTGGAAGAGATATTAAAAAGAGAAGTTTTACGATTTGATGGCAAAGTCGTTTTCATCAAAGGAATTGTCGAGAAAGAACAAAAGAAAGAAGAAATAGAAAACATTACGTATTACAATTTCATGAATACGCGCCAAATCGAACAAACTTTTAACGAAAGTGAAATTGTACTTAGCCGTTCGGGATATACCACTATCATGGACTTGGCTGTCCTGCAAAAAAAGGCTTTTTTTATTCCTACTCCAGGGCAATACGAACAAGAATATTTAGCAAAAAAACTAAAAAACAACAATTTAGTTCCTTATGTTGAGCAAGACAATTTTAGAATTGAAGCACTTGCAGAAATAAAAAATTATCAAGGATTACCAATCGTAAACACCGCTTTTGACTGGGCTGATTTATTAAAAGTTTTTGACGATAAATAAAAAAAACACTAATCAGAACCTGTCCGATTAGTGTTTTTTATGATTTTAAAACGCTTATAATTTAACTGTCTAATTTCCTGTCGTCAAATTTTTCGTGTTTGATTATTTTAGCATGAATCATAAAATGAACATATTCAGCAATGTTTGTGCAATGCTCAGAAATACGTTCAAGATGTTTCAACACAATTACAAGATTAGTACCGGAAACAACCGCTTTCGAATTTGTTTTCATCTCCGTAATGATGTCGTGAATCGCTTCATCACATCTATTTTTGATGGTTTTATTCAAAACAAAAATCTCTCCTATTGTACTTTCATCACGTGTTATGAAACATTCATTGGTTTTAGTAGTCACTAACTCCACTTGACGCGCTAATTCTGCTATGTTAAATTTAGCAATCAAGTCGTGTTTGTCTTTAATGCTTTTTGTTTTTTTGATGATGCTAATAGATAAATCTCCTATACGCTCAATCTCATTGCTAATTTGCATCGCCGACATGATAAAACGTAAATCTGAAGCTACAGGTTGCTGTAACGCAAAAATACTTTGACAAATCTCATCGATTTTTACATCTAATTTATCAATTTTATGCTCCGTTTTCTTCACTTCTTTTCCTTCAGCAGCAGCTTCTGAAAGCAAAGCACTTACAGATTCACTCACCTGAATTTCAGCAAGTTTACCTATTTTTATAATTATATTTTTAAGTTTTTCTAATTCCATTTCAAAGTGTGTCATCCTATTTTTTTTTTAATATTAAGAGTAAAAATCACAACAACAAAACAAGCATTAAAGCCTGCAAGTTCGTTTTAATTTTTATCCAAATCTACCGGTGATATAATCCTCGGTTTGTTTTTTCTCTGGTTTGGTAAAAATAGCATTTGTTTTTCCCATTTCAATCAATTCACCCATATAAAAAAAAGCAGTATGATCACTTGTTCTTGCCGCTTGTTGCATGTTATGTGTAACAATTATTATGGTGTATTGTTCTTTTAGCTCATGAACTAATTCTTCGATTTTAGAAGTCGATATTGGATCTAATGCACTCGCAGGTTCATCCATAAGAATAATATCCGGGCTTACTGCCAAAGTTCTAGCAATACACAAACGTTGTTGTTGACCACCTGAAAGACCCAATGCAGAATCGCCCAATCTGTCTTTTACCTCATCCCAAATAGCCGCTTGTCGCAAAGAAACCTCAACAATTTCGTCTAATTCAGTTTTGTTTTTTATCCCGTTAATTTTCGGACCGTAAGCAATATTCTCATAAATAGATTTCGGAAAAGGATTTGATTTTTGAAAAACCATTCCAATTTTCTTTCTAATATTAACAACATCTACGTCTTTATTGTAAATATCAACGCCTTCAACCAGCATTTGTCCAGTAATTGTAACGTCAGGAATAAGATCATTCATTCTATTGATACATCTCAAAAAAGTAGATTTTCCACAACCGGAAGGACCTATTAAAGCAGTCACTTTATTGGCTGGAATTTGCATCGAAATCTCTTTCAAAGCCTTTTTTTCGCCATAGTATAAGGATAAATCTTTAACTTCTATTTTTATATCTCTCATGTTCTTTAATGTTATGTCTAAAATAATAAATTAGTAAATCGAATTGGAAATTATTTAGCTCTTCTTCTAATTCTGGATCTAATAATTACCGCTACCAAGTTTAAGGATAAAGTAAGGATTAACAATACCAAAGTCGTAGCAAACTGTATAGGCATTGTTTTTTCTACATCAGATGATTGTGTAGACATAATATAAATATGATATCCCAAATTCATGAATTGATCACTCATTGACGCCGGTAAAGTGGCTAAATAATATGCCGCTCCCGTAAATAAAATAGGTGCAACTTCTCCAGCTCCACGGCTTACCGCAAGAATTGTCCCAGTCATAATTCCGGAAACAGAACCCGGAAGAACCACTTGTTTTATCGTTTGCCATTTTGTTGCTCCCAATGCTAAACTAGCTTCGCGCAACTCTCTTGGAATTGTTTTCAACGCCTCTTCAACAGAAACAATAATAACCGGAAGCGTTAATAATGCCATTGTAAGACTCGCCCAAAGAATATTGGGTTGTCCCCAATGCAACTCGCCTGCATTAAAAACCTTATCAACTCCTCCTCCTACAAATTGAATAAAAAATCCAAGTCCGAAAAGTCCAAATATAATAGAAGGCACAACTGCTAATGTACGAACAGAAAATCGAACAGCTGCGGCGAATTTAGAATTCTCCTTTGCATATTCTGTAAGATAGATAGCCGTAATTGTCCCGAAAGGAACTGCCGCAATCGACATGACAATAACCAATATAAAAGTTCCGATTAAAGCCGGAAAAATTCCTCCTTCGGTCATTCCATTTGTTGGGAAAGTAGAAATAAATTCCCATGAAAATCTCTCGCGTCCTTGATAAATAATAATACCAAGAATTACAAAAAGAACGGCAATAATCAAGAAAACGGCAACTTGCGTAATTCCAATAACTATATTTCCTTTTAAATCCGCACCCCTCTTTTTACTTGGAAAAAAAGCAGTGTTTATTTCGTTATTAACTGTATCCATAATTTATTTGCCTTGAAATTTTTTGATTAATTTGCCTTTCACATAGAATTCTGCGATAGCATTTAAACCAAAAGAAAAAATAAAAAGTAATGACCCAATGAAGAATAAAACACTATAATGGGTTTCTCCAAAAACAGTTTCGGCCATCTCAGAACCAATGGTAGCAGCAAAAGTTCGCACACTCTCAAAAGGATTTGCCGACAGTAAAGCAGCATTTCCTGTAGCCATAAGAGCAATCATAGTTTCTCCAAAAACCCTTCCCACTCCTAAAAGTAATGCAGCAAAAATCCCTGGCGTTGCAGCCGGTAATATTACTAAAAAAGCAGTTTGTGCCTTACTGGCGCCAAGTGCTAAACTGGCTTCGGTAAATGTTTTTGGGATTGCCGAAAGGGCATCTTCTGAAATGGTATAAATAATAGGTATCGCAGCCAATGCCATGGCAACTCCACCAATAAACGCATTTAACCTTGAACCGTATCCAAAAATATCCTGAAAGAAGGTAGCCAAAACCATCAAGGCAAAAAAACCAATCACTACTGACGGGAAAGCCGCCAACATTTCGATAATAGGTTTTATGATTTCCTTGACTCTTTTTGAGGCAAAACAAGAAGTATAAATTGCAGCAAGAATCGCAATTGGTCCCGCAATCAACATGGATATAATAGTAACTTTTAGTGTCCCTATCAGTAATGCTATTAATCCAAAACGAGGATTATCAGAAACGGGAACCCATTCAGTAGAGACAAAAGTACTCCAAGTCCTATCAGCTCCTTCCTTGTTTTCGGAAGCTACAACTGGAGTTTCTTCGGCACTTCCTACAGATAAATCTTCGGTAGCATCTCCATACGTTTCCGGCTCTAAATCTTCGGTTGGAGCACCATAAGATTCTGGTTGTAAATCTTCATTAGAAACTACTTCAGCACCATAAGTCTCCGGTGCTAAATCTTCCGCAGGCGCACCATAGGATTCCGCTTTGTCAGATTGGGCAGCTTGAATTTCGGTAGTTTCTTTTACTTTATCTCCAAAACTGAACAACGGTAAAGATTCTTTGAAAACAAAAATAAATATCAAGAAAATAATTGCAATGGATAAAAAAGCAACACTGGAAATAATTTTTTCGGCTAGAAATTCTGATAAGCGAAATTGCTTTTTCAACGTTTCTTTAGTGAAACTTGGATTCTTAGGAAATTGGGGATTCATCTGAATTATTTAAGAATTCATATAAGATAAAACAAAACACCCCTCAGTATTGTTTGAGGGATGCTGCTGTTTTTTGATTATTTTACTGGATAATATCCTACCTCTACAATCACTTTTTGACCTTCAGGACTTAAAATCCAGTCGATAAAAGCTTTAGTATCACCGGTTGGTTTAGATTTTAAATACATGAACAAATATCTTGCGATTGGATATGTTTTATTTTTGATAGTTGCTGCAGTTGGTAAAACACCTTTACTTTTAGCATCTTTCTTTACTTTACAATCTTTAACTCCTTCTGCATAAGCAGCACCACCATAGCCAATACCATATTTATCTTTTTTCACTGCATTAATAATTGCTGCAGTTCCAGGTAACGTTTGACAAGTTGGAGAAAAATCAGTTTTAACTACGTGCTCTTTAAAGAATTCGAAAGTTCCTGAACTACTTTCTCTTCCGTACAATTGAATTTTTGCATCAGCACCACCAACTTCTTTCCAATTGGTTATTTTTCCGGAAAAAATATCTCCCAATTGTTGAATTGAAAGTTCATTAACACCATTGGCTTTGTTTAAGAAAATAGACAAACCATCTTTGGCGCAAGCGATTTCAATTCCGCTCTTTTTATATTTAGTTTTAATTTTTTCTAATTCTGTTGGTTTAATCGGACGACTTGAGTTAGCGATATCCGTAGAACCATTGATTAAGGCAGCAATACCTACACCTGAACCTCCTCCGGTTACTTGAATTGTTGTTTCAGGATGTTTTTTCATATAGATTTCAGCCCATTTTTGAGATAAAATAACCATGGTATCCGAACCTTTTACTGTAATTTTTGTTAAAGAAGTAAAAGAAAATCCTATTGCCATAATAAGTAATAGAATAGCAGCTAATTTTAATTTTGTTGTTTTCATTGTTTCTAATTTGTAAGACTATTTTTTTGTTTTTTTATTTATTTATTAAAAATTAAATTGAGCTTGTAATCTCAATAAGTTTCCGCGTTGTCTGTTATTTGGAAGCGCACTGTCTTCAAAAGTTCGGTCAGCAATTACCCATTCCGCTACCAATTCAAATGCTTTAAACGGTTGCCATTCCAGTCCTAATTCGTAATCTCTTACAACATAACTTCTGGCATCTTTTTCAAATTTCTTTCCACCATCATAATATTGAAATTTAGCGAATGGATATAAAAATTGATGTTTTGGTAAATCCCATTTATAGTTCAAAGTTACATAACCTCCTTCTAAATCCGAAGCTTCAACTGAATTGGTAACCTTATCATAACGTGGGCCCTTACCAAAGTTATATTCTGCTTGCACTCCAAACGGTTTTGGATATAAAACAAAAGTTGCAGCAACTCTTTGATCAATAGTATTCAGTTTATTTGGCGTAGTTACTCCTGAGGACAACTCGCTGCCAAAAGCCCATTTTCCGGTGTATGCCTGAATTCCAGGCTCAATAATTTGATCTCCAATAACAAATGGATAACTTACTCTGGTAACTACATGTAAGTTTCTGTTGGCTTCTGATTTATTAGCAGTTTGTCCGTTGTATGCTCCAAAAGCAAAAACTCCATAATCGCCAGATCCTTTGTAACCATCTTTAACAAGCATTGCAAATCGATCTCTGATTTTACTTGGCGCCCAATAAAAGAATACTCCTAAATCTCTTTCGTTTGCAACCGCACTATTCAAGGCGTCATTACGGTCTAAAGTCAAACGATTTTGACTAGATTGTAAATTTTCAAAACCAAAAGGAACTTTACTTTGTCCTACTCTTACTCGAAATTCTTTCTTAGTATCAAATGACAAATCAAAATAAGCATCTCTGATTTGAGCAAAATTATTTACACCAGATGTTGGAGAACTGGCAAAATCAGGTTGGATATAAAAATACACATTAGGGTGAATTTGTCCTGAGAATACAATACGTGCACGTCTTATGAAAAATCCGTTATTCGATTTTGCGTCTGCTGCAGTCGATGTTGTTCCCCATGATTTATCACATTGTTCACAAGATACTTTATCATTAGACGAAAGCAATCCATTATACCTTACTTGGGCATAACCTCTTATTCCTATATTATCATACCAATGTTCTTTCTTTGGTTTGTTTTTGTCTTCTTGTTGTTTTGCTTTATTTATAGAATCAACTATACGTATTACAGATTTTGTAATTTCATCTTTTTGAACGTCTTGTGCATTAGAGAACATAGAGCATCCCGCCAAAATTGCAAATAAAATTTTTTTCATTCTTTTATGATTTAATTTTTTGCAAATGTGGCACTGTTATGTTAAGCGAATGTTAACACAATATTATGTTGATGATAAATTAACATTAGAAACACACTAACGTACTGTTTTAGTGACATTTGAATTGTTTTCTTGATGTTTTTTTAAAGTTAAAAAACAAATTTGTTAATTTATATCTTACATTTATACTTTAAAGGACTATTGTTTTTTGTTTTTAGAATACGAATGAAAACCTGTTAAAGAGACAAAAACTCTTAATTCGTATTATTTAACTCTTGCTTTTTTATTTTGGTTTTCTCAATTGTAAAAGAAAATTCAGAACCAATCCCAAATTCACTTTCTACATATATTTTTTCTTTATGCGCTTCAATAATGTGTTTGACAATAGCCAATCCTAAACCGGAACCGCCTTCTGAACGGGAACCGCTTTTATCAACTCTGTAAAAACGTTCGAAAAGTCTCGGGATATTTTGTTGTTCAATCCCTTCACCATTGTCTGTAACTCGAATCAGCGCTTTTTTATTGGTCAGATTAATGATTGCCACTTCTGTTTCGCCACCTTCTTTACCATATTTTATAGAATTGACAATAAGATTCTCAACCACTTGTTGTATCTTATCTTTATCACCATGAACTAAAATTGGTTTTATATTCTCATTTTCAAAAGCGAGTTTAATTTTCTTTTTGTCTGCTTTCATTTCTAATAAATCGAAAACATTCTGAACCAACTCCACGATATCAAAATCAGAAATTTCTAAGTTTAAATCCCCAGATTCTAATTTGGTAATCATATCCAAATCTTCGACAATATAAATTAATCGCTCTACTCCTTTTTCGGCACGTTTTAAATATTTTTTTCGAACAGATTTATCGTCCATAGCACCATCAACCAAAGTAGATAAATAACCTTGAACTGTAAATAATGGCGTTTTTAATTCATGAGAAACGTTTCCTAAAAATTCTCTTCTGTATTCTTCACGAACTTGAAGCATTTCGATTTCTAATTTTTTATCGGTAGCAAACTTCTTAACTTCACGTGTTAAGGTTTCCATATCTGTAGTAATGGGCTGATTTATAAACGAACTGGATTCTAATAAGGAAACATCATCGTATATTTTTTTGACACGTCTGTAAATAAAACGCTCCACCCGATATTGTAAAACCAAAAAAGAAAACAAATAAATTACAACAAGACAGATAAACCCAAACGAAAATAAATTAACACCTTTAGATCCAAAAAACAACACCACCATCAGCAATACAAATCCAGTAGCAAAAAGACTAATGAATAAAGCCGACTTTATCGCGAATTTATAGGTTTTCTTAAAATTGATTTTCATTGATTTAACGCCTGCTTATAAAATAATTTGAAAGTTTAATCTTGTTCTTTAAATAAAAGTACTTTTATACCACTTCAAATTTATATCCTACTCCTTTTATTGTTTTAAAAAAGTCTTCGCCAATTTTTTCTCTCAGTTTTCTGATATGAACATCAATAGTTCTTCCGCCAACAACAACTTCATTTCCCCAAACTTTATCCAAAATTTCATCTCGCTTGAATACTTTCCCAGGTTTTGAAGCCAATAAATAAAACAATTCAAATTCTTTACGAGGCAAAGCAATTTCGATATTGTCTTTTACAATTTTATATTCTTCACGATTAATTTCGATTCCGCCTACATTAAGTGTTTCACTGTTTTTTTCCTGCTCTTTTAATCGACGCAATAATGCTTTTACTTTACTGACTAATAATTTTGGTTTTATAGGCTTAGTAATGTAATCATCAGCTCCGGCATCAAAACCGGCAACTTGAGAATAATCTTCACTTCTTGCGGTAAGGAATGTGATGATGACATTATTAAGTTCAGGGATTTTTCTAATATTCTCACAAGCTTCCATCCCGTCCATTTCCGGCATCATGACATCCATTATAATAAGGTCCGGAATTTCTTTTTTGGCAGCAGCAACTGCTTCTTTTCCATTTGTTGCCGTATAAATTCTATATCCTTCTTGTGTAAGATTGTATCCTACGATTTCTAAAATATCCGGTTCATCATCCACCAACAGGATTTTAATGTCTTTTTTCTTCATATTAAAAGTAGCAAAAATTATGTTTATCAAATTGGTTTTTTTGTGTAAAAAAATCCAACGATTCTTCATTGCGATTGTAAATATAATGATAAAACAGCACTCAAAAAACGTGTTAACCTTAATTTAATGTACCAACGATTTGGTAATATTGAACCAACAAAAACATAACGACTACATAACCTGAACTTAACAAACCCGCCTTTAATTTGCAAAAAAATAAACATCAAACAAAATGAAATTAAAATTTCTAATTATTACATTATTCATTTGTGTCCTAGGATTTTCACAAAACAAAGGGACTATTTCAGGAATTTTGACTGATAAAGATTCAAATAATCAGCCACTACCCTTTGCAAATGTTTTAATAAAAGGAACAAAAACAGGCGTAAATACAGATTTAGACGGTAAATATTCTATTGCTGTTACTCCCGGGAATTACATTCTACAATTTAGTTTTGTAGGTTACGAATCTTTAGAAGTACCCGTTACCGTGAAAGCGGATGAAAAAGTTACTGTAAATAGAACATTAGGTTCTGGCAGTTACAAACTGGAGGATGTTGTTATTAAAGCTGCTGCTCCAAACAGACAAAAAGAAACTGCATTATTGTTAGAACAAAAAAATGCAGTAGAAATTAAACAAACTATCGGTGCTCAAGAATTATCAAGAAAAGGGGTCAGCGATGTTGCTACCGCGGTAACAAAAACTACCGGAATAACGAAACAAGAAGGTTCAGGAAATATATTTGTAAGAGGTTTAGGAGATCGTTACAATTCAACAACTATGAACGGCTTGCCAATTCCTTCTAATGATCCTGAAAAGAAAAACATCAATCTTGATATTTTCTCAACCGATATTCTTGAATATGTATCTATTGACAAAGTATATAACAGCAAATTATATGGTGATTTTGCAGGAGGAAATGTTGATATTGTTTCCAAAGATTATAAAGGAAATGGATATCTTAAATTTGAAATTGGTTCAAAAATCAACACAAATGCAATTAGCAAAGATGCTTTTTCATTACAAAAAGGAATTAGTAATTTTGGTTTCAACAGCTCATCTATCCCAAGTAATCCACTAACACAATATAATTACAGCAGTTTACAGCTTGAAACTAAGAGCCCTATTGGAAGTAATTTTGGAATTTCGGGAGGAAAATCGTTTAATGTAGGCTCAGAAGGAAAACTAAATCTTTTTGCAACTGCATCATTCGGAAATGATTACACATCAAGAAATGACGGTTCAGCTAAAGGTAGTGTAAACGGAAGCGGTGTTGTGAACAAAAATTTTGAAGATTATTCATTAGTAAGTTACAACACCAATTTTACAGGAATGTTGAATTTAGGTTACAAAATAAACAATAGAAATAAAATTAACTTCAATAGTGTTTTTATAAACACTTCATCTCTTAGCAAAGAGGAATATACCGGATATATCGTAGATATTGCAAATGACGGAAATGGGTTAATTCGTAGAAATAAATTTGAAAAAAACAGTTTATGGATTAATCAATTATTAGGGGAACATACTTTTAATGAGCGTTCAAAATTTAACTGGGGAGCTTCTTATAATACCATCCAAGGAGACATGCCGGATAGAAATCAAAACATTTTCAGAAAAGAACCAACTGGATATGTTTTATCAAGTATTTCTGCACCAGACAATCACCGTTATTTTCAAAAATTAATGGAAAATGAAGTCGCTGCAAACCTATCATTTGACTATAAATTCAGCAAAACAGGAGAAGGTGAATACAAAGGAAAGTTAACCGCGGGGTACAACGGAAGATTTAAAACAAGAGATTTTGAAGCTACACAATTTAACTTCAAAGCAAATCAAGGATTTAATAACACTATTGTTGACCCAAACAGCTTAGATTCATTTTACAATCAACAAAATTTAAGCAATGGATACTTCGAAATCACTACTTTCAGAGGAAATTATCAAGTTCCAAATGCATTAAAACCACAAACTTATAATGGTGAACAATATATAAATGGCGGGTTTTTAAATACAGAATACAAATTCAATAAATTGACAACGGTTGTTGGTTTAAGAGGAGAATATGTATTTCAAAAAGTAAAATGGAATACACAACTTGATCCAACTGGTGGAAATGACGAATTAGATAAATTAGCCTTTTTACCAAGTTTAACAATGAAATACGAATTGACTGAAAAACAAAATTTGCGTTTTGGATTTAGCAAAACTTATACATTGCCACAATTCAAAGAGAGAGCTTTATTTGTATATGAAGATGTCACAGAAGTAAAAGTTGGGAATCCAAACTTATATGCATCGGATAATTACAACTTTGATTTAAAATGGGAAATGTTTCCAAAAAGCGAAGAATTAATATCACTTACAGCATTTGGAAAATACATTCAAAATCCAATAAATGAAGTAACTATTGCCTCTTCAACAAATGATATATCATTTATTAATACAGGAGATTATGGTTATGTTGCCGGTGCAGAAGTAGAGTACAGAAAATTACTTTTTAATTTTGATGATACTAATTCTAAAAAGCTTTCTGCCGGAATAAATGCTTCTTACTTATATAGCAATCAAGACTTAAATACCGAAAAAGTAATAAAAGAAACAGATGCATCCCCTCATCAACATGGGATTACAGAAATAGTTGCAAAAAAAGAGAGTGCTATGTAACACTCTCTTTAATTTTTGAAATATACAAAATCTATTCTATAGATTTCAACGAATGGAACGATAAAGGGAGTAATTTAAATACCACCTTAGCATACACTTATTTTTCAGACCGACTTTATGCAATTGGAACTAATGACAGAGGTGATTTAGTTGATAAAGCTTTTGGATCATTAGATTTTATTGCTAAATCCAAATTGAATAAAAAAATAGGTATTGACTTTGTATTGAAAAATTTACTTGACCCACGAATAGACAGAGTTCAAGCAAACAGTAGTGGAGACGTTAACGTTTTGTCATACAAAAAGGGATTAAGCTTCAGTCTGAATCTCAATTATCAATTTTAAAAAAAAGAGCAGTTTTCACTGCTCTTTTTTTTGTCAAATTTATTAACATTAAAAACATTAAAGTAACACTTAGGTAAACTTTATTTAAATCAACCATGATGATCGCTTAACTTAAAAAAAGAATATACATACCATCTTTGCAACAACAAAAAAACATAAACTAAATTTCAATCATGAAAAAATCAATTTTACAATTATTCGGAATTTTTGCTTTATCAGCATCTTTGATTACCAGCTGTTCAAGCGATAGCGGAAATGATACTCCTTCATCAACATTTGTAGTTGATGCAAACAACTTTACTGGTATCATAAAAGACGGAGAAGTTATTCTTTCTGCAGGAACTACTTATAAATTGACAGGAAAATTACAAATAAACGACGGTGCAACATTAACTATTCCTGCTGGAACAAAAATTGAAGGTACTGGCGGAACTGCATCATACATAGCAGTTGCTCAAGGAGCAAAATTAAATGTAAACGGAACGGCTTCTAATCCAGTAGTCATGACAAGTGGATTAGTAACTAAAAAAGCTGGAGACTGGGGAGGTTTAGTAATCTGTGGAAAAGCTCCTATAAATCGTGTAACTGGAGGAGCAAGTACTGCACAATCTGAAGTTGCTGACTTAACTTATGGAGGAACAATAGCTAATGACAATTCCGGTTCTATCCGATATTTGAGAATCGAATATGCTGGAGCAGCTTACAATAGTGAAAAAGAATTTAACGGTGTTTCGTTATTTGCTGTTGGTTCAGGAACTACATTCGAATATGTAGAAGCTTACCAAGGTGCTGATGATGGTTTCGAATTTTTTGGAGGAACTGTAAACACTTCTAACCTTATTTCTTACGGTAATGAAGATGATCAATTTGACTGGACTGAAGGTTGGGCTGGAACAAACACTAACTGGTATGGTAAATTAGCTTTTGGGAAAGGGAATAGAGGAATTGAAGCAGACAACTTTGAATTTGGTTTTGCAAATACTCCAATATCAAATCCTTCTATAACAAACATTACTTTAGTTGGAGCTGGAAGTGCAGCTGATGCATTAATTTATACCGAAAATCAAGGTTTGAAAATGAGAAGAGGTACAAAAGCAATTTTCTCTAATGTTGTTTTAAGCGACTGGAAAACAGGTATAGATATCGAACACGATGAAACTATTGCGGGTGTTGGTACAGCATTAAAAGTTACTAATGTAAATTACATTGCTGTTGCTACAAAAACTAAAGGAAAAACAACTTTAGCTGCTTCTGCTGACGTATCTGCAGTAGCAACGGAACTAATTTCTGCTACTGGTGCAGGAAATGGAGTTGGAGCACCTGCTTGGTCTACAGGTTGGTCAGTAGGTTTCTAAAATACAAGTAAAAAAAGTAATAAAAGAGGCTGTTTGTATAACAGCCTCTTTTTTTTGGTACAGTATTTGAAATATTTTATTTATATTTACTACTATAAATGATTAGATAATGACAAAAAATTACTTTTATACTTCAATCTTATTGGTGTTTTTGTTTTCTCTT
>ERZ1034365.1245-NODE-1245-length-13185-cov-4.013503_pt1 | contig 13185 bp, 12 predicted proteins | sample MGYA00520615_ERZ1034365 | MGnify/ENA primary metagenome ERZ1034365 (study PRJEB33736, sample SAMEA104284505) | Azolla filiculoides | biome: Urban; feature: Water surface; material: Ditch water | place: Netherlands | collected 2015-10-28 | depth 0-0.1 m ... | reverse complement strand
GCCCTCGGTATATTGCATGCGCTATATAAACCGATGCCTGGAAAATTCAAGGATTACATTGCGATTCCTAAACTCAATGGTTATCAGTCTTTGCACACCACGCTATTAGGGCCATCCGGTGTGCCGGTAGAGTTTCAGATTCGTACCAGTGATATGCATGCTGTTGCTGAGGCAGGTGTTGCTGCACATTGGGCTTATAAAGATGGCAGCCCTGATATGAGTGAAGTGCAAAACCGCGCTCATCAATGGCTGCAATCCTTAATTGATATCCAGGATAGCAGCGGGGATTCGCAAGAATTCTTAGAGCACGTCAAAATTGATTTGTTCCCGGATGCAGTCTATGTCTTTACGCCGAAGGGTCAGATCAGAGCTTTGCCGCGTGGCGCTACCGCACTAGATTTTGCTTACTCTATTCATAGTGATGTGGGTAACACTTGTGTGGCTGTCAAGATCAACGGCATGCAGTTACCCTTACGCAGTGAGTTAAAGAACAGCGATATTGTTGAGGTAGTGACATCGGCTAACTCGCAACCAAACCCAGGTTGGTTGGCATTTGTGAGAACGGGTAAAGCGCGTGCCTCCATTCGCCATTCACTGAAGACCAAGCACTATGCCGAATCTCTGCAATTGGGCGAGCGACTTTTGGCAAATGCTTTGCGTCAGCAGGGAGTAGATGCTGGGTTACTCTCCCCAGAAATCTGGGAAAAGTTATTGCATTGGACTGGCGATAAAACTCGTGAAGAGGCCTGTGTCAATATTGCCTTGGGACGCAGATCCGCTCAAGAGCTAGCAATTCGTTTAAATATTTTGATTGATGATGAAGGTGGTTCAGAGCAAATGCGTTTGGGCGCAGCGGACTGGGTTTCGCCTCAGCAAGAGATTGCTTCACATCATCATCAGCGCCAAGCTATTTTGGTGGATGGTCGCGAAGGAAACTCAATTAGCTTTCAAACCTGCTGCCATCCGATCCCTGGTGACAACATCATTGGTTACCTTGGTAAGGGTGAAGGTTTGCAGGTTCATACCAATGACTGCCCGGTAGCGCTCCGAATGCTCTCCAAAGACAGTGATAAGTGGGTGGAGGTCGAGTGGGGCAAAGAAGTTAACCGAGAATTTGAGGTGGATCTTGCAATTGATACGCGTCAAGGTAAGGGCGTGCTGGCTAGAGTGGCGAGTAGTGTGACTGCTGCAGATTCCAACATCCTGAATGTATCCATGGATGACCGCTATAAAGAAGATGCCGTCACCATTCGGTTCACCATTCAAGTTTCAGATCGTTTGCATCTCTCCAAGGTGATGCGTAGTCTGCGAACCAATCACGATGTGATGCGTGTGACTCGTGTTCGAGTCAGCTAAATGCACTCAATTTCAATTACTGGTACTGAACGTCTAGGATTTCAATCTCGGTAGGTCCGGTTGGGGTCTGAATTTTGACGCAATCACCCAGGCGAGCCTTGATGAGTGCTTTGGCAATCGGTGAAACCCAGCTGACATGGCCTAGGTCTAAATCAACTTCATCGACCCCCACAATCGTGATAGTTGTCTCCTTGCCTTCATCAGCCCCATCTAGACTTGCATAGGTCACAGTAGCCCCAAAAAAGACCTGCTCAGCATCTGCATCCCCGGTTTTTCGGGCTTGGTTGTCAACGACTACGGCAAATTCAAGGCGCTGATTTAGGAAGCGAATCCGGCGGTCTATCTCTCGAAGTCGCTTTTTTCCGTAGATGTAGTCCCCATTTTCAGAGCGGTCTCCGTTGGACGCAGCCCAGTGAACAACCTTGACAACCTCCGGCCGATCAAGGTTTAGGAGCTGTAAAAGCTCGCTTTTGATGCGTTCATGACCAGCTGGTGTGATGTAGTTCTTCTCTTCCATGGCATAATTATGGCTGTTGCGGCTGTAGCTCAGCTGGATAGAGTACTTGGCTACGAACCAAGGGGTCGTGGGTTCAATTCCTGCCAGCCGCACCAACTCTTATAGGGCCTAGTTGAAAAACTGGGCCCTTTTCTTTTTTTGGGTAGTTCATAGTAGTTTCATCTAGATCCCTTATAGTTTGTCTATGAGTATTTCAGGCCCTAATTCCTCGCTTTCAATGGCTCCAGTAGCGGTTTGGTCGCAGGCTGACGCAAGTCATGCCCAAGTCAGTCTGAGCGGGGCAGTCAACGTCTATTCATTGGCTGGTGTCTGGACTGATATTCGGGAAAAACAAAGGCTTTGGCTGGGGCAAGGTAATGCCCAGAGTCATTCGCTTGTTTTCGATGCCTCAAAAGTCAGATCTTTAGATGGATCTGCATTTGCATTCTTAATTGATGTGCAGGAAGCGCAGCAAAAAGCAGGCGGGCAGTTTGCTATTCAGGGCCTGGATCCAAAGTATCAGCCGCTCCTGCACGAATTTGATCCAATCAACAATCTCTTCCCGGTTCCGACTCCAAAGCCAAAGTCTAGCTTTGTGGTGAGCGTCGGAATGGCCGCTCAAGACCTGATTGAGGATGCTCGCGGACTAGTGAGCTTTGTCGGGCATTTGTCAGCAGATTTAGCCTGGTCAATACGTCACATAAAACAAGTTCGTTGGGGTGACTTTGTCAATGCGGCTGTAGAAGCAGGCATCTCTGCATTACCTATTGTTGGACTAGTTGCATTTTTGATTGGCGTGATTTTGTCTTTTCAGGCTGCTATCGGCATGCAGCAATTCGGTGCTGTTTCTTTTGTGGGGCCATTAGCTGCATTGGGCATTGTGCGCGAGATGGGGCCGCTGATTACGGCGATCTTACTTGCTGGTCGATCTTCTGCTGCATTTGCTGCAGAGATCGGGACGATGACCGTCAACAGCGAAGTAGATGCATTGGTTACCGGTGGTTTAAGTCCGATTCGATTTTTGGTAGTGCCAAGAGTATTGGCAGGCATATTAGTGGCGCCTATATTGACCCTGTTCGCCGATATCGTCAGTATTTTTTCTTCTATGCTGACAATGCAAATTTATGGCATTCCCTTCATTAATTTTTATAACGGTATGTTGGCTGCCGTTGATGTTGAGGATGTATTGTCAGGCCTTGTGAAGGCGACTCTATTTGGCGTAGTTGTCTCAGCTATGGGTTGCTTGCGTGGAATGCAAACGGGGACTGGTGCAGCTGCAGTTGGAATCTCTGCAACTCGCGCAGTGGTGAGCAGTATTGTCATGATCGTCTTGGTGGACGGCATCTTTGCTTATATCTCTTACAGGACAGGCTTCTGATGGACGCATTAGATAAGGCGATTGACGTTCAAAATCTCACTGTAGGCTACGGCTCTAAAGTGCTGCTTCAGAATTTAAACTTTTCTGTGGCAAACGGCGAAATCTTTGTCATTTTGGGTGGATCCGGTTGCGGTAAGTCTAGCCTCCTCAAGAATTTGTTCGGCCTGTATGAGCCCCTTGCAGGCGATGTATTGATTGAAGGTCAAAATATTACAAGCGCCCGAGGTGCAGAGCGTCAAAAAATTATGACGAGTTTTGGGGTGATGTATCAGCAGGGTGCCTTGTTTGGTTCTATGAATTTGCTGGATAACGTAACTCTTTTTATGGAGGAGTACACCCAACTCACTAGAGACCAAATGAATCTATTGGCGCGCTGTAAGCTCGATTTAGTCGGTTTGCTTCCATATGAAACGTATATGCCAAGTGAGATTAGTGGTGGCATGCAAAAACGTGCTGCGATTGCACGCGCTATGGCCTTGGATCCAAAGATCTTATTTTTAGATGAGCCTTCTGCTGGTCTTGATCCGATTACATCAGCTGATCTTGATAGCACGATTCTGGATCTCTCAAAAAATTTAGGGTTTACCTTTGTGATCGTCTCCCATGAGCTAGCTAGTATTTATTCCATCGCCGATAAGGTGATCATGTTGGATAAAGACGCCAAAGGCATTATTGCTGAGGGTGATCCAAAGACATTAAGAGACACCAGCAAAGACCCACGAGTGCATCAATTCTTTAATCGCATCATGAGCAAGGACGCAGCATGAGTAACAATTCCAATCCCAACTATTTCCGCCTCGGTATTTTTGTCTTAGCGGCAATCGGTGCATTACTCACCATCATATTAATTTTTGGCTCCGGACAGCTCTTTAAAAAATCGTTCATGGTGGAAACCTACGTTAAGCAATCGGTGACTGGTCTAGATGCTGGTGCGGCAGTACGTTTTCGAGGTGTAAAGATCGGGCAGGTTACATCTATTAGCTTATCGGGGGATTTGTATGAAAAAGATATCCCGATGATTCAGAAGCAAGAGTATGTCGTTGTGAGAATGCAAATTTTTGGCGATGGTTTAGAGAAGAGTCACCTAGAATCATTCGTCAAAGATAACTTACGTGCACGCATCAGATCCATGGGTATTACTGGTGTGAATTATGTGGAGCTAGATTTTTATCCTAAATCTGATCAGAGCTACATCCTCAAGTATCCATGGGAGCCTGAGTATCCCGTAGTGCCCTCTATGCCAAATCAGGCTGATGAGATTATTTCTGGTATTCAAAAACTGATTGGTGCATTGAATGGCTTAGATGTGGACGGGACTCAAAAGAAATTTGATGCGCTCTTGAATAATCTGAATCAGTTGATGGCTGGTGATGGCAAAGACAATGCCGGCCTCATTACTTCAGTCAAAGACATTAACGTACTCTTAGATCGTATTGCTAGGGTTACCGATAAGGATCAACTGAACATCCTGATGCGGGAATTGGTTGCCACTATGGTTTCTTTGCGTCAAACCGTGACTAGCGTCCAGGGTGATACCACTGCAACCCTGGAGAATCTGCGTCAAGCCAGTGAACAGTTAAATGAGTTCACCCGCATCGCAAGCCAATCTCCCTCCACCTTGATTTGGGGTGAACCACCCGCACGCATTACACCTCCAATGAATGGAGTTCAAAAATGACGCTTAAGAAAATTCAGATGATGAAAAATTCACGCCTGACCCAGTTCGCTGTTTGTGTATTCATCATGACTGCCTTGAGCGCTTGCTCCTTGCCTAAAAGACCGGCTTTGGAGACTACTAGTTGGATGGTTGCACCAGAGCGAACAGGGGCACCTTATAAGCCGCGTAGCGATTTGTGGCTCAAGATGGGTTCTGTAACAACAACACCCCCATTTGATGGCAAGTCTTTGGTTTATCGCTTAGGCGATCAGCGCTACGAAAAAGATTTTTACAATATTTATTCTGCGCTACCAAATGAGATGGTCGGTAATGCAACTCGCCAGTGGCTCAATAAGGCTCAAATATTTTCGATGACAGTGGGGCAGGGTAATAGCTTCTTCCCTTATTACAATCTGCAAGTTTCTGTTGAAGAGTTTTATGGTGATTATCGTGTTCGTCCAGAGGCGGTTGTCACAGTAGAGTTTTTCTTGACTGCAACTGATCCTCAAAAGCGTAATCCTGTGATCGGTAAAAATCGTTATACAAAACGAATTGCTCTTAAAGACAATACACCTCAAGCTTTGGCCTTGGGTCAGCAAGAGGCTTTGGCGCAGATTTTGAAGGAGTATGAGCTAGTGGTTTATGGGTATGCCGGAAATCTACCGCCGCCTTTAGGGCAATAGTCACTTGGAAGTTCTATAAAGATAAAAAAGATGGAGAAGACATGGATTTAGGACTCAAGGGCAAAGTCGCCTTAGTAATGGCATCCAGCCGTGGTTTAGGACAGGCGATGGCTGTATCTTTGGCGCGCGAAGGCGTCAAGGTAGCTGTAACCGGTCGCAATGCTGAGGGTTTAAAGAAGTCGGTTGAGTTGATAGAGGCGGCTGGTGGAACAGCTTTGGCTCTCAGTTGGGATTTATCTGATTCATCGGTGATTGATGGTCTCGTTAGCAAAGTAGAAAAAGAGCTTGGCCCAATTGACATTTTGGTTAACAACACCGGCGGACCTCCTCCAACATTGGCCGCCGGCCAAGATCCTGCACTGTGGCAAAAGAGTTTTAATGACATGGTCCTATCACTCATCAGTATTACTGATCGAGTTCTACCAGGAATGCGTCAGCGTCAATGGGGCCGCATTATTACGAGCACCACATCGGGTGCGATTGCTCCGATCAAAAATTTGGCTATCTCCAATACATTGCGCGCTGCACTGTTGGCCTGGTCTAAAACTTTGGCGGCAGAAGTGGCTGCTGAAGGCATCACTGTGAATGTGATCATGCCGGGCCGTGTGGCAACTGATCGCTTACGTCAACTCGACGAGGCACGAGCTCAACGAGAGAATGTCAGCTATGACTCTGTTGTACAGGCCAGCCTGAAACAGATTCCGATGGGTCGTTACGGCGATCCTCAAGAGTATGGTGATACTGCTGCATTCTTAGCCAGTCAAAGTGCATCCTTTATCACTGGGTCCGTGATCCGTGTTGATGGTGGCCAGATTCAGGCAATTTAATCGCAGTGCTAGCCAGCTTTTTGCAAAGTATTCGGCGAGACATTCGCTCTAGCGAGCTACTTGCTCTACTGGTTGCGCTGACGCTCTCAGTGGCAGCCTTATCTAGTGTGAGTTTTTTGGCTGATCGGATGCAGCGGGCTTTTCAGTTTGATGCCCGTCAGCTTCTCGCGGCGGATCTCCTATTGGTTTCCGATCAGCCTTTGCCTGAGCGCTTTATTCAAGAGGTCAAGGCGCGACAACTCAATTCAGCTCAAACCATCGTCTTTCCAAGTATGGCTACGGTAGGGACGCAAAGTAAATTAGCTTCCCTAAAAGCGGTCAGCAGTACTTACCCCTTGCGTGGCTCCTTAGAGGTTTTGCCTTCCCAGGCAAACTTAACTCCGCCGTCTGGTTCAGTTTGGGTGGATCCTGCCATGCTCAATGCCTTGCAGTCTAAAGTCGGGGATCAGATGCTCTTAGGAGATAAGACCTTCCTTATTGGTGGCATCTTGCAGCAGGAGCTTGATCGAGGCGCCGGTTTTATGAATTTCGCGCCACGCGTCATGATGTCGCTGGATGATTTGCCGTCGACAGGCCTCATTGGTTTGGGGAGCCGCGTAACTTATCGTCTGCTCTTGGCGGGGGGTGATCAAGCTATTGCCGACTATGAAAAGTGGGCAGAGCAATGGATTGAATCTGAAGGTCTCAGGGGTTTGCGTATTGAAACTCTGGAAAACGCCCAGCCTGTGATGCGTAAAACTTTAGAGCGGGCAGAGCGATTCTTATCCTTGGTTGCTTTACTGACTGCAATGGTGGCCGCTGTGGCTATCGCCTTATCTGCACGACGTTATGTATTAAAGCAGGCCGATGTTTGTGCCGTCATGAAATGTCTTGGCGCAAGTCAAAAGACCATCCTAGTAAACCAAATCAAAGTATTGGGGGCCCTGTGCCTATCCGCCGCTGTCATGGGCGCTGCTATTGCTTACGGGGTCCAGGAGATATTGATTCGGATTTTGGGTAACTTGGTTTTTACTAATCTCCCAGCGCTATCTCTTTGGCCTTTGGCTTGGAGTGTTTTGTTCTCCTCCAGTTTATTAATTGGTTTTGCTGGCCCACCTTTATTCAGCTTAGTCATGATTTCACCGGTTCGACTCATTCGGAAAGAGTTGGGCGCACTGAATATCAAAGTACTTTGGGTTGCACTTTTAGGCTTGACTACTTGCTTGACCTTAATTGCTATCGCAGCTCAGGATTTAAAGTTGGCCTCTTGGGTTGCCGCGAGCTTTGGCTTAGCAGTGACACTTTTCGCTCTGCTGTCTTGGTGTGTTCTGCGTATTCTGAACTTCTTGTTTTCTAAATGGGGGAGTAAGAGCTTCGCTCTGCGTTTTGCGCTCACCGCACAAGCCCGTCGATCTGGATTTGCAGTCATGCAGATTACTGCATTGGGCATTGCCTTGATGGCTTTATTGCTCATTCTTTTGTTGCGACAGGATCTCTTGGCGACATGGCAGGGGAATATTCCAGTAGATGCGCCAAATCGTTTCATGATCAACATTCAGGAAGATCAAAAACAGAATATTGCCCAGTCTCTAATTGATGCAGGCGTAAGTACGCCTAGCTTCAGTCCGATGGTCCGGGCGCGCTTGATTGAGGTTAATGGAAAGGCTGTTGGCCCTAACGACTATGTTGATGAGAATGCCCGTCGCCTGGTTGATCGAGAATTCAATCTCTCTTATACCGAGCAATTACCTGATGGCAATCGCATTACTGCAGGCAAATGGATAGAAGGTAATGCACCGCAAGTTTCACTGGAAGTGGGTATTGCAAAGACCTTGAAGTTAAAGCTGGGGGATCAAATGACTTTTGAGCTCGCTGGAGAGAAAGTCACTGCACCCATCACATCTCTGCGTAAATTGGATTGGAGTTCGATGAAGGTGAACTTCTTCGTTGTCATGCCACCAGCCATGCTTGCTGGAATGCCTCAATCGTGGATTACCTCTTATTATCAAAGCCCTGCAATTGAAGGGCTGGACTACCGACTTGCACAGAGTTACCCCAATCTCACAATCGTGGATGTGGCGACCTCTTTACGGCAAATACAAGATGTATTGGACCGACTGTCCTCAGTGCTTGGTCTATTGTTTGCGTTCACAATCGCAGCAGCGATTCTGGTTCTAGTGGCTGCAATTGCAGCAACCCAAGACGAGCGTTTCAGAAGTGCAGCCTTGCTAAAAGCAGTGGGTGCATCACGCCATCTGCTTAGAAAAATTGCACTGGCCGAACTCGCAATTATTGGAATACTGGCAGGAGCATTGGCTGGCTTAGCTGCCGGTGCAGCTGCATGGGCTCTGGGTCGCTTTGTATTGGAGATTGAGTTCCATGCATTCGCCCAGTCTTTGATGATGGGTATTGGCTTTGGTTTACTTGCTTGTCTCTTGGCTGGCTTTCGCTTCCAGAGAAGAATTCAGACGGCTACTGCCATGGAATGTTTGCGTGAGATTTAGTTCTCATGCATTCTCGTGCTTACGAGAGTGTGACTAAGTTTTTGGGTAGCTCCACCAAGCGGGTTCCACCAAAACGATCTGGCAGGCTTTGACGTAGTAGAGGGCTAACGCGATCTAAGTAAATACTTAAGGGCCACAGAAATAAAGCCACCGCAAAAAGCATCTCAATAATTTGCCATTTCTGTAACTCGAAAAGCCACTGCAGGATAACGCAAGGCACAAGCCATAATGATCCGTAGAAGTAGCGCCAGATTGCCTGCTGACGAGTCAGATTAAAACCACCAGGCCCAATCATGCGTACGCGCCATGTTTGCATTGCGAGTGTTTGACCAGATTTGGTCCAGTACCAAACAAAGTAAATACCCAAGACAGCATAGAGATAAAGAAAGGTTAGCCAACTCGGTAGGGAGATGCCAAACAGAATTCCTAGGCCTAAATTCGGGAGCAAGAAAGTAAAGGCAATAACACCCAATAAAACCAATTGCTCATATAGGGTGCAAGAGACGCGCCGCCAAAATTGCGGAGCAGGAAGTGCATTTAACTCGGCTGGGGTTATCACGACTTATAACTGCTTACTGATTGCTTGAGCTGCTGTCGGAACTTGTGCTCGGAGCTGGAGCTTCTTGGGTGACGGTGCTGCTAGCTGGCAGACTTGGAGATAGGTTATTTTTTTGTGTAATGGGATGTTGTTGCAATGTGGGTGCACTCGCAGCCGTAGGCTTTTTCTTATTCACTTCTGCTTGAGCCAACTTCTTTTTTTGCTCATCACTTAATTTTTGATATGCGCTCCAAGCCTCTGCTTTTTTCTCTGCTGGAAACTTCAAGCTAGTCAGGTAATTTTCTCGTGCAATGCGACGATCTCTTTGGGAGAGCTTGGACCAGCTCGTCATGCGAGATTGCAGTCTTTGCTGGTCGACATCACTCATCTTTGGATAGAGGTTGGCAACCTGAATCCATTTTTTACGACTATCGGGCAGCATGTAATCCCAATCGTCCTCAAGGGGCGACAGGATTTTTTGTTGTGCAGGCTTTAGACTTTCCCATGTGCCATCCGGCTTCTTCTCAGGAATGCCAGTGGCTTTGCTCTGAGCGTTCGATGGAGCTTGAGCCCATACGCTTGTTGTACCTAGGGCGCCAAGAGATAGCGCCAAGGCTAGACTCATGGTCAGGGCTACAACAATAGAGCGTAAGTTTTTTAGCATGCGCTAATTGGGCTCTGGTTTAGTTTTTAGGAGGGTGATTTAGATGAATCCAGGCTATCTTGCTCTGCATCGGCTAAAGGCCCATTTTTAAGGAAGCCCATAAAGCCACTGTCAGCATATGCATCTGGTGGTACATCGTCAGTTAAGAGGGCAACATCCAATTCGGCAATATCGTTGATCCGAGAGTCTTGCTGCCATTGGGCAATGCCAATCAGACCAAAAACCAGCACGATCAGCGGGGCAATCCAGCTGACCTTATCCCAAAATGGACGTGAGCCTGAAGACCAGTTTCCGGTGATATTGGCTAAAACATGCTGCTGGATACGCACTTTTTCTGGTTTTTTGACAGAAATAGCCTTAAGGCGAGCTGCATACAGACGATCTTTGATACCTGCTGGCAAGGATTGGGATCCTTCGCGGAGCAGGGCGGCAGCAGTCAGACCAAACTGGTCAACTTCTGTAGGGTTGAGGATGTCTTGATTGCGGTTCACAGCGTAATTCCTTTTAATTTCAATGCTTTAGCTAGAGCCTGGGTGGCTCTTGAGCAGTGGGTTTTGACGCTTCCCTCGCTACAACTCATGGCGAGGGCAGTTTCAGTAATACTCAGCTCATCCCAATAACGCATCAGGAAGGCTTCTCGTTGACGGGCGGGCAATTTTGATATTTCTGACTCGAGGGATTCTAAAAGCTGGCTACGCTCGAGCTTAAATGCCCCATCTTGGTGAATTTCACTGTCATCTGGGGCCGAAAGCGACTCTAGGGGGTCAAAATCATCGTTTTCATCCGATTTCTTGCCCATATTGGAGAAGAGGGTGACCCAAGTATTGCGGACCTTTTGACGCCTAAACCAGTCATGAATGCGGTTTTGCAGAATTCTAGTGAATACCAGGGGTAGCTCAGAGGCGGGGCGGTCACCATACTTTTCAGCCAACTTAATCATGGCATCTTGAACAATGTCTAAGGCGGCATCGTCATCTCGCACAGCATAGACCGCCTGCTTGAAAGCGCGCTGCTCAACACTGCTCAGAAAGTCAGAAAGTTCTTGGGGTGAAGCCATTCAGTAGATTAGACCTGAATCAGATGGAATTCGTCTATTTTAGGGGATTGCTATAGAATATAGGGCTTACTACCTAGAATCTCATTCAAGAAGTGGTTTTTTCCGGTAGCAGCGCCGTTCGAACTCAGGCCACAAGCAGGAGACAGAACAGACCAAACAATTTTTTGCCGAAAATTGCAAAGGACGAAAGAAAATGAATACAAGCAGCGCCGAATTTTTAGCTTCTAAAGCTAACCAAGACACAGCAAACCCAAATTCCACAGCGAATGCGCCTGAAATGATTGGCGCCGAGATGTTGGTCCAGGCTTTGCACAAAGAGGGTGTTGAATACGTTTGGGGTTACCCGGGCGGTTCTGTTCTCTTTATCTATGACGAAATTTTTAAGCAGGACAAGTTTGAACATATTCTTGTTCGCCATGAACAAGCAGCAGTTCATGCGGCCGATGGCTATGCGCGTGCAACCGGTAAGGTTGGCGTTGCTCTAGTCACATCAGGTCCTGGTGTAACCAATGCGGTTACCGGAATTGCTACTGCTTACACTGATTCGATCCCGATGGTGATCATCAGCGGTAACGTGCCAACTTATGCGATTGGTGAAGATGCTTTCCAAGAGGCAGATACCGTTGGTATTACTCGCCCAGTGGTAAAGCACAACTTCCTAGTAAAGGATGTAAGAGATCTTCCTTTAGTTATCAAGAAGGCTTTTCATATTGCACAAACCGGTCGTCCAGGCCCAGTGTTGATCGATATCCCTAAGGATGTATCCGCAGCTAAGGCTCCGTTTGTATACCCAGAAACTTTGGAGATGCGTTCCTACAACCCTGTAATCAAAGGGCATAGTGGGCAGATTCGTAAAGCGGTTTCTTTATTGCAAGAAGCAGAGCGCCCATACATCTATACCGGTGGCGGCATTATCTTGGCCGACGCTGCACCAGAGTTAAAAGAGTTTGCTGATTTGCTGGGCTACCCAGTCACCAACACCTTGATGGGCCTCGGCGGCTTTCCAGGCACTAGCCCGCAATTTTTGGGCATGCTGGGTATGCACGGTACTTACGAAGCCAATATGGCTATGCAGCACAGTGATGTGTTGATCGCAATTGGCGCACGTTTTGATGACCGCGTGATTGGTAATACCGCTCACTTTGCAAGTCATCCACGCAAGATCATTCATATTGATATCGACCCATCCGTGATTTCAAAGCGTGTGAAGGTTGACGTTCCAATCGTTGGTAATCTCAAAGAGGTATTGGTTGAGATGACAGCCCAACTCAAAGCTGCTGGCCCGCGCAAGAATGATGCGAAGCTTGCTGCTTGGTGGGAGCAGATAAACGAGTGGCGTAAAAAAGATTGTTTGAAATACGACGAAGCTTCGCAAATCGTGAAGCCACAGTATGTAGTTCAGAAGTTATGGGAACTCACTGGCGGTGATGCCTTTATTTGCTCTGACGTTGGTCAGCATCAAATGTGGGCTGCTCAGTTCTACAAGTTCGATAAGCCACGTCGCTGGATTAACTCAGGCGGCCTTGGAACTATGGGTGTGGGTTTGCCTTACGCCATGGGTATCAAGAAAGCGTTCCCCGAGAAAGATGTGTTCACCATTACTGGTGAAGGCTCCATTCAGATGTGTATTCAAGAGCTGTCTACTTGCAAACAGTACGACACGCCTGTGAAGATCGTGTCCTTGAATAACCGTTACCTCGGCATGGTTCGTCAATGGCAGGAGTTGACTTATAACAAGCGCTATTCCAGTTCTTACATGGATTCATTGCCAGACTTTGTGAAGTTGGCTGAGGCCTATGGACACGTTGGTATGCGTATCGAGAAGAAGTCTGATGTTGAAGGTGCACTCAAAGAGGCGATTCGTTTAAAAGATCGCACCGTGTTTATGGATTTCCAGACAGACCCAGAAGAAAACGTTTGGCCAATGGTTCAAGCGGGTAAGGGTATTACTGAAATGCTTTTGGGTAGCGAGGATCTCTAATGCGACATATTATTTCTGTATTGATAGAGAACGAACCAGGCGCATTGTCCCGGGTTGTTGGCTTA
>ERZ1034365.1241-NODE-1241-length-13222-cov-5.266717_pt1 | contig 13222 bp, 10 predicted proteins | sample MGYA00520615_ERZ1034365 | MGnify/ENA primary metagenome ERZ1034365 (study PRJEB33736, sample SAMEA104284505) | Azolla filiculoides | biome: Urban; feature: Water surface; material: Ditch water | place: Netherlands | collected 2015-10-28 | depth 0-0.1 m ... | reverse complement strand
CCTTGATTGCGCCCAGCATGAGGGTATCTGCAGTTTTTGTATCGGCTGCGTGCAGCGTTTTCAGATGGCCGATGCTGCCTAGGTCGTTCAGCAAGAGATAGCCATTGGTTGGGTCTGCCGCCAGAATTTTAGGAGCCACCAGGTCGGCATCAGCCATAAGGCCGGCAATCTGGATAAAAGGTCTCACATCTTCTTTGTCCGGTGGGGCGTCCATCAGAATGGCCGTCTCGCCACCGGGCCACGTCGCCCGGAAGTAACGGCGAAAACTGGCATCCGCAGAAGCGGGGGTCAGGACGGGCGTGCCCGGATAGAGTTGGCTTTGGGTGGCAAATTCGGTGCCGGAAAGCAGGCGGGCGTCAATTGTCGAGTTCATGGGGGCAGAGGGTAGCCGAAAGGCGTCTTTGAAGGGTAAAAATGCTAGAATTGACAGTATTTTACCTTGTGCAGGCAAGTGGCTGAAATCCGCCCCTTTGCCCGTCTATCTGGAACTGATCGTTGTTTATTGTTGTGCCGTCTCGTTTACCCACATTTCCCCGCGAATTTCTGACTCATGGCGCACCAGCGCCTATGGGCGTGCGCTTGCCGCTGGCTGTCTGGGTGGCAACACTGGGTTTGGGCGGCGCCGCATTGATGGTCAGCTCGCCGGTTTTTGCCCAAAGCAGTGCAACGCCCGTGCGGATGGAGCCTTTGCTTGTGGATCCGGCCTTGCTGGGTGGCGCGCCAGCGGCACCTTCTTCAGGCGCGGCGGCACTGGGCGGTATGCCAAATCCTGGTCCTGGCTCTGTCAGCAAGAAGGGCGTGCCTAAAAAAGTTGTGCAACAGCCGATTATTCAGGCGCCGGCACAACCTGTGGTTGCAGAAGCGGCGCCGGTTGCTGAAACATCAGCCCCGACAACGGCTCCAGTGCCTGCAAAATCAAGCAAGGTGGCTGCAGCACCCGCCAAATCAGAGTCTGCGCCAGAGCCGGTGGCCCCCGAACCCGTTCCAGCGCCTGCACCTGAACCATCTCCAACCCCGGCTCCGGCGCCTTCAGCGCCTAGCGCTCCAAGTGCACCGCGGACACCCGCGCCAACGCAGCCGGTTGCCGAAACAACGACCAAACCTCAATCGCCTGCGTTGGCCAAAGATCAGACCGAACTTCTGGCCGATGTTATTACGGGTCGTAATGATCTGGAGCTCACGGCGACGGGCAATGCCGAATTGCGTCGCGATGGCACGATTCTTAATGCGGATCGTATTGTTTACAGCATCGTTGAAGACAATGTGGATGCGCAAGGTAATGTCCTTTACCGGGATCCGGCGCAAGGGACAACCATGGCCGGCACGGATGCCGATATCGTCGTGGCAGCCAGAACCGGTTATATCAATAACGCCAATTACGAAATTCGCCAGAAAAAGCAGATTGCACAGGTTAACCAGGGGCCGTGGTCGTTTAATGCACCGCCCCTTGGTGCAACACCGACCGCTAGCGCTGGTGCGGCTGTTCCGATGGGGGGCACCAACGTGCCTACCTATGGTGTTGCGGCCAGTTCGACATTAACGCAGCAGCCCGGGCAGCAGACAGCGATCAATGAAGCGGTCGCAAGCGGTGCTGATGCAGAAACACAAGCGCAGACAGCAAGCATGGGTGGCACGGCTTTCTTGCCGGGACAGACGCCGCTGGCAAAGATTGTCGAGACGATGTCTCATGGGCAGGCAGCGCGTATTAACCTCGAAGGCGAAAACCGCTATCGGGCAGAGGATGCGACTTACACAACTTGTCCGGCGGGTGATAGCGGTTGGTACGCACGCGCTTCCACTTACCATCTGGACTATGAACAGAATGAAGGAAGCGCAACCAATTCGTTGCTTTACTTCCAGAACGTGCCTTTCCTCTACATGCCGTACGCTTTTTTCCCGTTGGATCGTGGGCGGCATTCGGGTTTTCTCTCGCCTAGCCTAGGTTCTTCGAAACTGAATGGCTTTCAGACGATCGTTCCGTACTACTTCAATCTGGCGCCCAACTACGATGCAACCTTTGCCCCGGCTATTTATGGCAAGCGTGGCGTCTCGTTTAATACGGAGATGCGTTACCTTGGTAATACCGGTCAGAGTCCGGTACCGACCTATACCGGCAAAGACGCGTTCAACTACATGCCTAACGATCGCCTGGCGAATCGTGAGCGCTGGAGCTTTCTGTCGCAGCATCAGCAGCAGTTTAATCACATCCTGCCAGGTCTTTCCGGTGCATGGGATCTGCAAGGCGTTTCTGATTCCTACTATTTCACCGACTTGAATAACTCGCTGGCAGCGATGTCGCAATCCTACCTGCCACGTACGGGTCGGGTTAATTATGCAGCACCTACCTGGAATGCGTCCGTTGTTGCGCAGGGTTATCAGACGCTGAACTTTAACCCGAGCGCTTCCGTAGCAACGCCATACCAGTTGCTGCCACAAGTAAACTTTGCCATGAATCGTTCTCTGCTTAATGCAGCAGGGTTTAGCAATGTGCGATTGAATGAGCATGATGAGCTTGAAGTGCTCTCAAGCAATGGCATGTTTGATCAACCAGCTCGCATGGATGCATTGGTTTCGGCAAATAGCTCTTACTTTACGAACCAGACGCAATCGTATGTGCAGGGCAATCGCTTGTGGGCTTATCCGCAATTCGTAACAAGCTGGCAATCGCCAGGTGTTTACGTAACGCCTAAGGCAGGTGTGCACTACACGCAATACAACACGAATGCCGGTCAGTTGACGACATCGGGTAGCGGTAGCACGACCGCTATCGGATCCGATGCAGCGTCACGCACACTGCCGATTCTGTCGCTGGACTCGGGTATGGTCTTTGATCGTAAGACCGAATATTTTGGTCGTACGCTAAATCAGACCTTAGAGCCACGCCTGTATTACCTCTATGTGCCTTATCGCAGCCAGACAAACCTGCCGCTGTTTGATACCGGTATCGCTGACGTGAGCTACTCACAGATGTTCAGCGAGAACATCTTTACGGGTTGGGATCGCGTATCCAATGCGAATCAGGTCACTGCAGCCTTGTCGAGCCGTTACTCGATGGATAAGACGGGTCAGCAACTCATGGGCTTTAGCGTTGGCCAGCGTATTTTCTTCCAGCCGCAACAGGTGAATCTGTATTCCGCGCCAGGTCTGTCGACCAGTAGTTACGGCAGTAATGACTACTTTGCGCAAGCGAACGGCATGGTGGCACCGTATACCTCGATTAATGGCTTTGCTCAGGTTAGCCCTTACGCTCAATCCAGCTCTACGAGCAACAGTACCAAGGTCAATCGTATCAACCGTGCCAGCATTGGCGGCAAGTTCCAGCCGAGTCGCGAAAATGTGTTGAATTATGCGTACCGTTACCAGAATCAGGATTACATTCCTGGTGCGACAACCTCGGGAGCGAGTTCTCCTGCCGTCATGCAGAACGATGTGAGTGCAGCCTGGAAAATCTGGGGGCCTTTGCGCGCGGTAGGTCGTTATACTTACTCAGCTGTGCAGTCATCACAAATTGAAAGTCTGGCGGGTATTGAGTACAACGCTTCCTGCTGGACAGCGCGCGCGGTTTATCACCGTGCAATGACCTATAGTTCGACACAGACGCCATTCCTTAACACCAGTTTCTTTGTGCAGCTGGAACTTAAGGGTATGGGTAGTATTGGCTCCAGCCCGCTGGACGTATTGCGTCGAAACGTACCGAATTACACCCGAACCTCGGATGCGGCTTTCATGCCGCCGATGACAGACCCTTATTATTGATCGATCGCAGAACATGAAGATGCTCAATCGTTTCAAAACTATGGTTGCCGTAACGTTTTCGGCAGCGTTAATGGTCGGGGTGAGTCAGGCTGCACCGGCCAATTCGGCACCTGTGCAAAGATCTTCGCAGCCACAAACGCTAGACCGTATTGTGGCTGTGGTGAATGATGGGGTCATCACACAGAATCAGCTCAATTCACGGGTGCGCTCGGCCACCTCGCAATTACATCGCCAGAAAGTACAGCTACCCCCGCAGGAGATTCTGCGTCAGCAGGTGCTCGATCAGATGATTACCGAACGGGCGCAAGTTCAAACGGCAAAAGAAGCAGGCATTCAGGTTGATGATTCAGATCTGGAACAGGCACTGGTTCGCGTAGCTGCCAACCAGAAAATGACGCCGCAGCAAATGCGTCAGGTAGTTGAGAAAGATGGCATTGCCTGGCCCGATTTCCGGGAAGAGATTCGTAGTCAGATGATGATCGCCCGTGTACGGGAACGGGAAGTCGATGCCCGGGTGAATGTGTCGCCGGGAGAAGTGGATAATTTCCTCGCCAACCAGGCGGCCACAGGCTCGGGCGAAGAGGTACATTTGGCACACATTATTATTCGGATCCCCGAAGGTGCTTCGCCAGAAACACTGAATAAGTTGCGCCTGAAAGCAGTCTCTATAGATGAGCAGGCAAAGTCTGGCCGAGATTTCGGGCAGCTCGCAGCGACCTATTCAGAGTCTAATGATGCGATGCAGGGCGGTGACCTCGGCTTCCGTCCGTTGGACAGCTTGCCTCAGGTGATGAGCTCGGCGATTGCTAATCTCAAACCGGGTCAGGTGAGTGACGTAGTGCGGAGCCCCAGTGGGTTTCACATCGTCAAATTGATCGCGCGTAAGGGCGGCAGTGCTTTGCCACAGATTCAACAGACCCATGCGCGCCACATCCTGATCAAAGTGACTGAAGTGACTTCCGAAGCTGAGGCGCGTCAGAAAATTAACCAGGTGCATAGCCGTTTAAAAAATGGTGAAGACTTCGCCGCGCTCGCCAAGCTTTATTCCCAGGATGGATCCGCCCAGAAGGGTGGGGATCTGGGTTGGCTGTATCCCGGTGACACCGTGCCGGCATTTGATCAGGCAATGAATGCACTCAAAATAGGCGAAATCAGTAATCCGGTTCAATCACAGTTCGGGTTCCACATCATTCAGGTGCTGGAGCGTCGCACAACAGACGTCTCTCAAGAACGACAACGTCAGCGTGCCACTATGGCATTGCGCCAGCGCAAACTGGAAGAGGCTAATCAGGAGTGGATCCGTCAGGTGAGAGATCGTGCCTATGTCGAGATCCGTCTGGATGATCAATGACCTCCGTACGTCTTGCCATTACTTCGGGTGAGCCAGCAGGGATAGGCCCCGATTTGTGTCTGCGCTTGGCGGAGCGAGCCTGGGCGGATGAGTTAGTGGTGCTTTGCGATCAACAATTGCTCGCAACACGTGCAGCAGAAATAGGGATTCAAGTGCGCTTTCGTGCTTATGATCCTGCGCAACCGATAACGCCATCGCAGCTCGGTGAAATTACCGTATGTGACATTAATAGCCATGTGCCTGTGGTCACGGGCGTGTTGAACCCGGCCAATAGTGAGTACGTGATCGCGCTGTTAGATCGCGCTATCACAGGCTGCAAATCGAACGAATTTGCAGCTATGGTTACTGCGCCTTTGCACAAGGGTGTGATTAATGAAGCAGGGCGTTCATTCACCGGCCATACCGAATACTTAGCGGAGCAGACTGACACACCGCTGGTAGTGATGATGCTGGCTGGGGATACGCCACATGGTCCGCTACGCGTTGCGCTGGCCACAACCCATTTGCCGTTGTCAGCGGTGCCTGCCGCAATTACGACAGAAACCTTAAGCGCCGTCATACGTATTCTGGATCATGATCTGCGTACCAAGTTTGGCCTGTCTGCTCCCCGGATACTGGTGGCAGGGCTTAACCCGCATGCCGGAGAGGGTGGTCATATGGGGCATGAAGAAATCGATACGATCATTCCCACCCTGGAAAAGCTACGTGCAGAGGGTATGCATCTGAAGGGGCCATTGCCTGCCGATACCCTGTTTACACCAAGAGTATTGCCACAGGGTGATGCTGTCCTCGCCATGTATCACGATCAGGGACTTGCCCCACTGAAGTACGCAACCTTTGGTCAGGGCATTAACATTACGCTGGGCTTACCAATTATTCGCACCTCGGTGGATCACGGCACGGCATTGGATCTGGCTGGTCATCGACTGGACGGCGTTGCATCCATCGCAGATCCGGGCAGCCTTTATGCTGCGGTGACTTTAGCTGCGCAATTGTCCAGAAAGCAGGCGTCATGAATCGCTCATCCAGCAAAACTGCTAGCAAACTGGTACAGGAAACAGGCCACAAAGCCCGTAAGCGTTTTGGACAGAATTTCTTGATCGATCAGGGCATTATTCATGGCATCGTCGATGCGGTGAATCCTAGACCCGGTGAGCGGGTGGTTGAAATCGGCCCTGGTCTCGGGGCGCTGACACAACCATTGCTGGAACGTGCTGGGCATCTGCATGTGGTGGAGCTGGATCGCGACCTCATTGCGCGCCTGGAGAAAAAATACACGCGGAAGCAGATGACGATCCATGCAGGGGATGCTCTGGCATTTGATTTCTCGACGCTCGGTCCCGAGCTCAGAGTGGTGGGTAACCTGCCTTACAACATTTCCACGCCTATTCTGTTTCATCTGCTCGATAAGGTCGAAGCCATTCGTGATATCCACGTGATGCTGCAAAAAGAAGTGGTCGATCGCATGGTGGCACCACCGGGCCATTCGGACCGTAGCCGCCTCTCTGTCATGCTGCAGCGCTACTGTTATCTGGAACCCTTGCTGGATGTGCCGCCGGAGTCATTCGATCCAGCACCTAAGGTTAATTCGGCTGTGGTGCGCATGATGCCACGACCGATCGCCGACCGTTTGCCGGTGGACGAAGCTGCTTTACGCAATGTTGTGAATGCCGCTTTCTCGCAGCGTCGTAAGATGGTTAGAAACACCCTCAAGCCGTTGATGAGCAGTGATCAGATCGAAGCTGCCGGAGTTGACCCTACAGAACGTGCCGAACAGCTCAGCGAAGCAGACTTCGTTGCGCTGGCTAAGCAGCTCGCCTGATTAGAAGTTAAAAGTTGCGATCACCGGCGTGTGATCGGACGGGCGTTCCAGAACGCGCGGTGATTTATCGATCACGCATTCAGTGCAACGTTCGGCCAGTGGTGTGCTGGCAAGAATATGATCAATGCGCAAACCGAAATTACGGCGAAACGCATTCATTCGGTAGTCCCACCAGGAAAAGCTTTTCTCCGCCTGCTCGAATTTACGAAAGACGTCGGTTAAGCCCAGAGCTTCGAGTGCAGCAAAGGCCTCGCGTTCCGGTGGTGATACATGAATGGCTTCTTTCCAGTCCGGGTGCGCATCGGCATCGGTAGGCGCAATGTTGTAATCGCCAATCACGCACAGCGCGGGATGCGCATTTAACTCGCTACGTAGCCACGCGGTTAAGTGCGACAACCAATCGAGCTTATAGGCAAACTTCTCACTGCCCGGTGTTTGGCCATTGGGGAAGTAGCCATTGACGACACGCACGCCGTTAATGGTGGCGGCGATAATGCGCTGTTGCGGATCATCATAGCCGGGTATGCCTCGCTGCACATCACTGGCAGATTCTCGTGATAGCAGTGCAACACCATTGTAGGTTTTCTGGCAGGCAAATACGGCGTGGTAACCGGCTTCCTCAATAGCTTCCAACGGGAATTTTGCATCCTCACACTTCAGTTCCTGCAGGCCAACCACATCCGGTTCGGCAGCGCTTAGCCAATCAAGTAGGTGTGGCAGGCGAACATTGAGCGAGTTGACGTTCCAGGTGGCAATTTTCATAGTTATTGGGGGGGGATTAGTGGCGGGCGTCAGATTCGGGCGCTGTAAAAACCCAATCTGCCTGCAAGGTCGTTTGTGCCAGTGCCATATGTAATCGAGCACGCCAGCGCATGGCACCGCTAACGCAAACGGGAATGCTCCCCGTGCCAATCCATTGACCATCAGGCTGCTGCTCAAGCGTTACCCGAATCAGCCCCATATCCATGCTGTCACCCGTCAGGTCGATCCATACCGCTTCGGGTTTGTTGGTCGACAGTATCCGCTCTGGCGGTGTTAGCGTGAATGAGAGTGGGGCGCTGACTGGGATTGGGCGTGGCGTAACACTGAACGTCCAGGGTGCTTCCGATGCCACAGGGGTGATGATGGAGAGTGAGCAGGCACTGCGATTCAGATCACAAGGGGGTGGTGTAATCTGTGTTGCAAGTGGCTCATTCGTAACCAGGCTCACTAACTGCGGCTTATAGATGTGCGATAGCGCGAGAGATAGGCCGAGCAGAATCATCCCGGCCATCTGCCATAAACGACGTTTGGTTTTCCAGATGCCTGACATTTTTAGGTAATGTCCTTCGTTGTTTCATCGTGGTGAGGGCGGTGCTGGTTTCTCAGCAGCACAATCAGCGCGCCTTCCCCGCCATCGACGGGTTTTGCCTGGCAGTACGCCAGCACCTCATGGCGTTGTATTAACCAGTTGCGGGTGAGGGTTCGTAACACAGCCACTTGTCCCGGTGATCGTAATCCGCGACCCGTCACAACACGCACGCAACGTTGTCCTTGAAGCAAACATCGACTCAGAAACTTTGACAGTGCTTCGCGGGCGGCATCACGTGTATGGCCATGCAGATCAATTTCGTTCTGAATGACCCAGCGTCCACGGCGCAAGTCGCGTAGTACCTGCATGGAAACGCCACGGTGCAGATAGGTGGGTTCGTCACCCCCCTCTAAGCGGTCAGCCAACTGAATCGGTGCATGAATAAGTTCATGCAGAACGGCTTGGTCATCCAGATGGCGTTGTCGTGCCACAGGACGGGGCGGTTTTGGTGCGAGATCCGCTCGCGGGCTTGCCTTGAGCGGATTTGCATCAGATACATGAGCAAGAAACAGGGCTTGTTCTTCCTCGGTCAGCTTTGCCGGCATAGTGACGTACCGGTCAACCATCAAAAGTTTTAAGCGGCTGGCGTCCAGGCCTTTAGTGCCACATCAAGGCCTTGCGCCAGGCTGTCGAGGAAACGTTCTGCATCCAGGGCAGCCATACAACCGGTGCCGGCCGAGGTAATCGCCTGGCGGTAATTGTGATCCTGTACATCACCGGCAGCAAAGACGCCCGGCACGCTGGTGGCTGTGGCAAAACCATTGTTGCCCATGCGGGTGATGAGGTAACCGTTTTCCATATCAACCTGACCGGCGAACATATCGGTATTGGGCTTGTGGCCAATCGCGATGAAGACGCCGCGTAGTTCCTTGTCTTTGGTCGAACCATCGGCAGCCTTGATACGTACGCCAGTCACGCCGGTGTTGTCGCCCAGTACTTCATCAAGGGTCGAATTCAGTTCCAGGGCAATCTTGCCTTCTTCAACGCGCTTGTAGAGTTTATCGACCATGATCTTTTCAGCGCGGAACTTCTCACGGCGGTGAATTAGCGTCACTTTGCTGGCAATGTTGGCGAGGTACAACGCTTCTTCCACAGCGGTGTTACCGCCGCCAACAACCGCAACCTCTTGATTGCGATAGAAAAACCCATCACAGGTGGCGCAGGCAGAAACGCCGCGGCCGGCAAACTTCTCTTCTGATGGCAGGCCAAGGTACTGAGCCGAGGCGCCGGTAGCGATAATCAGGGCATCACAGGTGTAAGTGCCAGCATCACCGACCAGTTCGAAAGGGCGCTGACCCAGTTTAACGGTGTGGATATGATCAAACACCATTTCAGTCTCAAAACGGGCGGCATGCTGCTCGAAACGCGCCATCAGCTCTGGGCCCATTACGCCATTCACATCGGCAGGCCAGTTGTCTACTTCGGTGGTGGTCATGAGCTGGCCGCCTTGCGCCAGGCCCGTCATCAGTACTGGTTTCAGGTTTGCGCGAGCCGCATAAATGGCCGAAGTGTAGCCGGCAGGCCCGGAACCAAGAATCAGCAGGGGGATATGACGGGCGTTGGCAGACATGAAAGCTCCTGGAAGTGGTGTGGCCCTTGTGAGGGAAGGCCGGAAAATCGTTAACTACAGGGATTATAATCGTTCCTTACGTCATCACCAGCCCGATACCGGGCATTCCATTTATTCATGACTCGACTTTTTAGCCGATCCCGATCAGTTACCCAGCGCATTGATGGCCCTCTGACGCTCCCGCAACGTATTAGAGCGTTGATGCAGGAAGCCCGCTGGGCTGTGCTGGGTTTTGTAGCGCTTGTCGCAGTACTGGCTCTCTGGGGATTCAACCCCGCAGATCCTGCCTGGTCGCACTCTGGCCCAGCGGGACGAGTCACTAATCCAATGGGGCGATTCGGTGCGTGGATGGCCGATTTGTTGTTTTATCTCTTTGGTGGTGCAGCCTGGCTTTGGGCGCTACTACCGCTGGTACTTATTCTGATCGGCTGGTCAGAGCGTAAACGGGCACTGCGTGAAGCGGTTGAGCCGGAAATGCGCCCTCTCTGGCTGACGATGGGTGGTTTCTTAGCCCTACTGGTGTGCATGTCGACATTTGCCGCATTACGTTTTCATACAAGTGGCGCGAAACTTCCCATGGGCCCAGGTGGTGTCGTTGGCGAAGGTTTTGCTACAGCAATTGGCCAAGCATTTGGCTTCACCGGTGCCACGTTGATTATGGCCTGCTTGCTGTTATTGAGCTGGCGTGTATTTAGTGGTCTGCCCTGGATGGTGCTTTTCGAGCGGACTGGCGCATTCATGGAAGGCGCAGTTGGCGGTGGGGGTCGTGCCGTAGAAAGCTGGCAGGATCGTCGTATTGGCAAGGAAGTCGCGCAGCAGCGCGAGGCAACAGTCGAGTTAAAACGTGCAGAGCCCATGGAGCCGGTGTTTATTGAACCGGCAGCGCCTGTAGAAGTGCCGGTATCACGCAAGGCCGTTCAGCGTAAAGAACGTGAGAAGCAGGTGCCACTGTTTCCGGAAGCGGTTGTCGGCGGCACCTTGCCACCGCTCAGCCTGCTAGATCCGGCACAACCACCGACGGATATGCCTACCGATGAAACGCTGCAATTTACCTCGCGTCTCATTGAAACCCGTTTGGGTGATTTTGGCGTCGAAGTGAAAGTCATCGCCGCCTATCCTGGCCCGGTGGTTACCCGTTACGAAATAGAACCGGCCGTTGGCGTCAAAGGTGCACAAATCGTTAACCTGGCACGAGATCTGGCACGTGCGCTGGCGTTGGTATCAGTACGTGTGGTTGAAACCGTACCCGGTAAATCGTGCATGGCGTTGGAATTGCCAAATCCGAAACGCCAGACTGTGCGTCTTTCGGAAATCCTTTCCTCTCGCCCGTATCACAACATGAGTTCGCCCCTCACAGTGGCACTGGGGAAGGATATTGGTGGCGTACCCATCGTAGCCGATCTGGCCAAAATGCCGCACCTGCTGGTGGCCGGTACCACCGGCTCGGGTAAATCGGTGGGCGTGAATGCCATGATTCTCTCGATGCTCTACAAATCGGAACCGGATGCCGTGCGTCTGATTCTGGTAGACCCGAAGATGCTGGAACTGTCGATTTATGAAGGTATCCCGCATCTGCTGGCACCGGTAGTGACCGATATGCGTCAGGCTGCTAACGCGCTGACCTGGTGCGTGGCGGAAATGGAACGCCGCTATAAGGTCATGTCCAAGTTGGGCGTGCGTAATCTGGCAAGCGCCAATGAGCATATCAAGGCGGCTGCCGAGAAGGGTGAGCCGATCCCTAATCCGCTGACGCTCACACCAGAAGCGCCGGAGCCGCTGCGCAGTATGCCGCACATCGTCGTGGTGATCGACGAACTGGCCGACCTGATGATGGTGGCGGGCAAGAAGGTCGAAGAGCTGATCGCCCGTCTGGCACAGAAAGCACGTGCATCAGGTATCCACCTGATTCTGGCCACACAACGTCCGAGTGTGGATGTCATCACGGGTCTGATTAAAGCCAACATTCCAACGCGCATTGCCTTCCAGGTATCCAGCAAGATCGATTCGCGAACCATCCTTGATCAGATGGGTGCAGAAGCGCTGCTCGGCCAGGGTGACATGCTTTACCTGCCACCAGGTACTGGGTATCCACAGCGGGTACATGGCGCCTTTGTTGCTGATGAAGAAGTCCACCGTGTTGTGGATTACCTCAAATCAATAGGCGCACCCGAATACGAAGAAGGCATTCTTACCGGTGCGACTGAAGGTGAAGGTGGCGAAGGCGAGGGTGGTGATAGCGATGCTGAAGCGGATCCGCTGTACGACCAGGCTGTTGAAATCGTGCTCAAGAATCGTCGTGCGTCTATCTCGCTGGTGCAACGCCATCTGCGTATCGGTTACAACCGTTCAGCCCGTCTGATTGAAGCCATGGAAAAAGCCGGGCTCGTGTCGACAATGGATGGCCGCGGTGGCCGTGAAGTATTGGCGCCTAACCGTGCCGGAGACGAGTAAGCGGCATGCATTTGAAAAAGCCTTCACTCGCATTGATTGCAACGCTCTGTCTGATCTCGGGTTCTGCCTGGGCTGATAGCATCGCCGATCTTAAAAACTGGTTGCGTGAAACGCGCACCTTAAAGGCCGATTTTTCACAAACATCGGCTGGCGGTATTGGCGGTGGCAAGAGTCAGGGCAATATGGCCATTAGCCGTCCCGGTAAATTCCGCTGGTCGATCAACAAACCCTACTCGCAACTCATGGTGGGTGATGGTAGCCGTATCTGGCTTTACGATCCGGAACTCAAACAGGTCATCGTCCGTAAATCAGAAAAAGCCCTGGGCGGCACGCCTGCAGCATTGCTGGCAGGTGATAACGATGCCGAGCAGCGTTTTACGTTCAAAGCCGATGGTGAGCATGCCGGGGCCGAATGGGTGATTGCCGAGCCCAAGCAGAATGACACCGGTTTTGTGCGTATCCGTATTGGTCTGGCAGGGAATGAGCTCAAAGGCATGGTCCTGGAAGACAGCTTTGGCCAAGTCACCACATTGGCGTTTGCCAATGTGGTGCGTAATGGGGATGCCCCGGCTAGCCTGTTCCGCTTTACGCCGCCTGCGGGCGCCGATGTGCTTAAGCAATAATCAGCATGGATCTTTTTGCCGACGCTGCGTCTCATGGTGCGCCATCGGCGTATGCACCGCTGCCAGAAAAGCTGCGGCCGCAAACGCTGGAAAGCGTTGTCGGGCAAATGCATCTGCTTGGGCCGGGTAAACCGCTACGTCTGGTACTAGAAAGTGGCAACCCGCACTCCATGATTTTCTGGGGGCCACCGGGTACCGGTAAAACCACCTTGGCCCGTCTGGTTGCAAGGCACTGTGATGCCGAATTTTTGGCCTTGTCCGCCGTGCTAGCCGGCGTTAAAGAAATTCGTGAAGCCAT
>ERZ1034365.1239-NODE-1239-length-13239-cov-4.283999_pt1 | contig 13239 bp, 10 predicted proteins | sample MGYA00520615_ERZ1034365 | MGnify/ENA primary metagenome ERZ1034365 (study PRJEB33736, sample SAMEA104284505) | Azolla filiculoides | biome: Urban; feature: Water surface; material: Ditch water | place: Netherlands | collected 2015-10-28 | depth 0-0.1 m ... | reverse complement strand
CGGCTGTCCCAGCCGGCCAGGATGCCGTCCATCAGGTCGTGCATGCGGTAGGGACTGTAGGTCCATCCCTGCAGGGCTGCACGCCGCTGCGCGACCGTCTGCAGGGGGGCACCGTTGCGGTACACGGGGACATACATGAGCGTGCCGGGCTGGACTTCCTTTTCGGTTTCCTGCACCAGTTCAACCTTGCCGGACAGCGCGGCCTCGCCGGTGTCACGCGCCTGCTCCATGGCCGCACGCCGGATGGGCTCGGAGAACATGTCAAAGCCGAAAGCCCGCAAATTGCGGCCGTGAAAGGGCTCCAGATAGACAATGGAGGAATACAGCGCACGCTCACCCGCCGGGCTCACGGCGTAGTCGGGAAAGCCCTCGGCACGCACCTTGGCGACATGGGCGGACAGCTGTCCGGGAGGAATAGCCTGCGCAAAGCCGATGCCCTGCACGCCGGGCACACTGTCACCGGCCCGCAGCTTCTCGACGTAGGCGGTCCACCCGGCCCGGCTCACTTCATCAGAGCCGGCAAAAAGCCCGGCACCGCCTTTCAGAATGAGGGCATAGGCGCCCAGCCGCTCCCGGACCTTGAGGGCAACCTGGTCACTGATGGCGGCGAATTGCCGGGCGGCATCGTCCTGCAGGGCCCGCAGGACGGTCAGGCTGGCATAGGCGGTCAACGCCAGCCCGACGGCCAGTGCAATCCATGCTGGGGCAGTGCCGGACGTCGGGTGCAGACGCTTTGGAAGCGTCATTTTTCCCGTGACTCCGCAGCGAACAAGACCGTATGCGCAAACATCGCCGGATTCTAGCGACGGAACATCATCTATCCAGCCTGCAACACCACCGGCACCCGCGGCGCCAACGCGCACATCAGCTCATACCCCACGGTGCCGGCGGCATGGGCCACGTCGTCGATCGGCAGCACCGCGCCGTGGCTGCTGCGGCCCCACAGGGTGACCTCACTGCCGAAACCGGCCCCGGGCACCGGGGTGAGATCGACCATGAGCATGTCCATGCTGACGCGGCCGACCGTGCGGGTGCGCACGCCGTTCACCAGCACCGGCGTGCCGGTAGGCGCCACGCGTGGATACCCGTCGGCATAGCCACAGGCAACCACACCGATGCGCATCGGGCCGTCGGCCCTGAAATGGGAGCCGTAGCCCACGGTGTCACCCGCCTGCAGGTCCTGCGTGGCAATGAGCCTGGAGGTCAGGGTCATCGTGGGCTGCAGACCCCAGTACGCGCTGTCGTGCTCGGGAAAGTCCGGCGCACTGCCATAGACGGCGATGCCGGGGCGAATCCAGTCGGCTGTCACCCGCAAGGCGTCCTTGCCCACCATCAGCGCAGCTTGGGCATGGCGCAGCGTGGCCGCGCTGTTGGACAGCGTGCGTTCGCCGGGAAGATCCTGGGTGACTGCGGCAAACACCGCAACCTGTTCCGCGAGGCCCTGCGGACCATCGGCGTCGCTGAAGTGCGTCATCAAGGAGATTTCATCCACCTGCGGCAGCACATTCAGGCGCGTCCAGGCGGCGCGAAAGCGTTGCGGCGTGAAGCCCAGGCGGTTCATGCCGGAGTTCATCTTGAGGAAGACACGGTGCGGCTGGTGCGTCTTGTGGGTGGCCAGCATGTCGATCTGTGCGTCGCAGTGCACGGCGTGCCAGAGGTTCAGGCGCGAGCACAGTTCCAGGTCGCGCGGCTCGAAAACCCCTTCCAGCAACAGGATGGGGCCGCGCCAGCCCAGGCGCCGCACACGTTCGGCCTCAGCCAGATCCAGCAGGGCAAATCCATCCGCTGCGCGCAGGCCTTCAAAGACATGCTCAATCCCATGGCCATACGCATTGGCCTTGACGATCGCCCAGGCGCGTGCGTCGGGTGCGCCCGCGCAGGCCCGGGCGAGGTTGTGGCGCAGGGCGTCAGAATGGATGGTGGCCTGGATGGGACGGGGCATGGCGGGCAAGGACGATGGGAGGATGCGCAGATTCTGGCACCAAGGGAGATACGGCAGTCCAGGGACGGCGTGATATAACCCGCTGTCCTCAGGAGACACGTTACAAATCAAACGACATCAGCCCGGCTGGTGCTTAAAACAAGAGTTCATGAAGCGCGGTTTTTACACCATCATGTCGGCGCAGTTTTTCAGCTCGCTGGCTGACAACGCGCTTTTTGTCGCCGCCGTGGAGCTTCTCAGGACCGGGGGCGCCGCCGAGTGGCAACGTGCGGCCCTGGTGCCAATGTTCGCGCTGTTTTATGTCGTGCTGGCCCCGTTTGTCGGCGCATTTGCCGATGCACGCCCCAAGGGACAGGTGATGTTCATCAGCAACGCCATCAAGGTCGTGGGCTGCCTGATGATGCTGTTCGGCACGCACCCGCTCATGGCCTATGCGATCGTGGGGCTGGGCGCCGCAGCCTATTCGCCAGCCAAGTACGGCATCCTGACCGAGCTGCTGCCCGCTTCCCAGCTGGTCAAGGCCAATGGCTGGATCGAAGGCCTGACGATTGCCTCCATCATCCTGGGCGTGTTGCTGGGCGGCCAGCTGGTCGGCCACGCGGTGGCCGGCACGCTGCTTTCATTTGACTTTCCAGTATTCAACACCGGTATCGACACCCCTCCGGAGGCAGCCATCTGTCTCCTGATTTTTGTCTATGCCCTGGCGGCGTGGTTCAACACCCGCATTCCGGACACGGGCGTCGAAATGCGCGCCATGCCCGCCAACAAGCTGGCCCTGCTGCCCGACTTCTGGCGCTGCAACACGCGCCTGTGGCAGGACCGTCTGGGCCAGATTTCGCTCGCCACCACCACACTGTTCTGGGGCGTGTCGGGCAACCTGCGCTACATCGTACTGGCCTGGAGCGCCGCGGCGCTGGGCTACAGCACCACGCAGGCCTCGGCGCTGGTGGGCGTGGTGGCGGTCGGCACAGCGGTGGGTGCGGTGGTGGCGTCGCTTCGCATGCGGCTGGACATGGCCACCTCGGTCATGCCGATGGGCATTGCCATGGGCCTGCTGGTCATTGGCATGAATTTCATCAGCAATGTCTGGGTGGCCGCACCATTCCTGATCCTGCTGGGCGGGCTGGGCGGCTTCCTCGTGGTGCCGATGAACGCGCTGCTGCAGCACCGTGGCCACAACCTGATGGGTGCGGGCCGGTCGATCGCGGTGCAGAACTTCAACGAGCAGGCCTGCATTCTGGGGCTGGGCGGCCTCTACGCCCTGTCCACCGGCATGGGCCTGTCAGCCTTTGGCGCGATCACGGTCTTTGGCGTGGTGGTGGCAGGCTTCATGTGGCTGATCCAGCGCTGGCATGCCCACAACCTCGTGCACCACCGCGAAGAGGTGGACCATTTGATGGATATCGCGCGCAACGACAACCACCACGGGTGACCTCCTTCACCCGCATGGTCGGGACAGGTCCGGTCCTCTGATGCGTCCTTCTTTTCCCGCGCTGCCAGCCTTCGCCCTGCTGCTGAATGCGCTGATCTGGGGCATTTCGTGGTGGCCGTTCCGCAAGCTGGAAGCGCTGGGTCTGCATCCGCTGTGGGCCACGGCCCTGATTTACGGTTTTTCACTGCTGTGCCTGCTGGTCTGGCGGCCGGGGGCCTGGCGCGGCCTCGTCGCACACCCGGCCTTGTGGGCCCTGATGGGGGCATCGGGCCTGACCAATGTGGGTTTCAACTGGGCCGTGACCGTGGGCGACGTCGTGCGCGTGGTCTTGCTGTTTTACCTGATGCCCGCCTGGTCCATCCTGCTGGCGTGGCGCTTGCTGGACGAAAAACCGACGGTGGGCGCGTTGCTGCGCCTCGGGCTGGCGCTGGTGGGCGTGATCGTCGTGCTCAAGACGCCGGATTCCCCCTGGCCCGTGCCGGAGAGCGCGGCCGATGCACTGGCACTGATGGGCGGGTTCTGCTTCGCGCTGACCAATGTGCTGCTGCGCAAGCTGGAGGCCACGCCCGACGCATCGCGCGCCCTGGCCATGTTCAGCGGTGGCACCGTGATGGCGGCTACGGTAGCGCTGATCGGTGTGGGGCAGGGCGTGGTGTCGCCCTTGCCCACGCCGTCAGCGGACTGGCTGCCCATGGCGCTGGGCCTGAGCGGAGCCTTCCTGGCGGGCAACCTGGCACTGCAATACGGTGCGGCGCGTCTGGCGGCGCACACCACGGCATTGATCATGCTGTCCGAGGTGTTGTTCGCCAGCGGTTCGGCGGTGCTGCTGGGCGCAGCCGAACTTACCGCACGCACCTTGACCGGCGGCAGCCTGATCGTGCTGGCCGCCCTGCTGGCGACCTGGCCCTCACGCCGCGCGGCCTGACCCGTTTTCCAGCAGATAGGTCCGCAGGCTGCGCTTGCGCAGCGGCGTGACCATCCAGCGGTCACAGCCGGCCAGCCGCGCGAAAAGACGGCGCAGCCAGTGCCCTCCACGGGCCACCACAACGATCTGCGGGCGCTGCCCAAGCGCCCGCAAGCGCTGGCGCAGGGCCCGGCACACCGCCAGCGTCTCGTCGCCCAGCGAACGGTCATCCAGAAACACGAAGCGGTAGTCCTGCTGCGCAAGATACGTCAGGGCCGTCGCACCATCGGGTGCGCAGTCGACCGGATGACCGAAATCACGCAGGGCTTTCAGCAGCGAACCTTCCCTGGCCCTCGGCCGGATCACCAGCAAAACAGCCGGCATGGAACCTGGCCGGGCCAGCCGCTGCGGCGCTGTCAGAGACTCCGACGGATCGACAAAGCTGCTGCTGGGCTCGTCCTCTTCAGCGTCCGGCGACTGCGGCGGCGGGAACCGCTCCAGCGCCTGCTGTCGGGCCCGTGCCTGCCAGTTTGCCGGCACCGTGGCGCGCTCCACCGCAACCGCATCTCGCGTGGGCTCGAAGCCGGCCATGGCGGGGAAACCAGAAGCCGGCCGCGTGAGCCCCTGTCCGGATGGCGCCGGCGCTGCCGCCAGCGCATCCCGCCACAGCAGCACTGTGCGGGCATCGATCGGATCGTCCACGCCAGGGCGCGCAGCGCCCCGCTGGAGAGGTGTGGCACCGGATGCCGACCTTTCAAAAGGCCGCGTCGCCTCGAAGCTGTTGGGGGCTGGCGCGTCCGCATCGCCGCAGTGCCCAAGCGGCGCAAAAGGCTCGGTGGCCGCGAAGGCTGGCGGCGTGGAAGGCGAGGCCGCCCAGTCCCGACCCGCGTCCGCGCAACCGGCCTCTGCCACGGGCGCGCGCGCGCTGGCGGCAGGTGCGCAGGGCGCCAGCACGCTCACGGTTTCCATGACCGCATGCAACTGGATCGGGCGGGCAAGCACCGGCCAGCCCGTGCCCGCGTCGGAGTCCCCAATCAGCACGACCGGAGCCCGCAGGCGGCGCGCCTGGAGCGCGCGCACGGCATGCATGTCATCTGCATTGGAGATGATCAGATCCGCCTGATCCAGCACACGCACCAGGGCGTAGTCCGCACCACGTTGCGAATTCCGCGAAAAAATGGCTTCGAGCAGCGCGCGGTCCAACGGCGGCAAACCCACCAGCGCGACACGGCAGGAGGAGGAAATGGTCAAGATAAAAGGTGTGAATGAAGAGAACAAGCCGGTTCAGGAACCGGCCGCAGGGTCGAGGGGCGACTGTGACGCACAAGCTGCACGCGCCTGCATGAAGCCTGAAAAGAAACCGGCGTTGTGCGTCAAATTCAAGTTCGTGTTGCGTGGACGCCGCACGCAATGCGAACTTATGCACAACCGCGCCATTTGAAACCGCCGGCGGAACGGGTGCGATGGGCACCCTGCAGCCTGCTGGAGCGCGTCAGTCCCGGGCTGAACCTTCTGCGCGATGCAGCTGCAGGTACTGCAGCAACGCGGCCTTCTCCAGCGGAATGGCCATCCACGCACTGCAGCCGGCAAACCAGGCGCGGATGCGCGAAAAAAGCCCCCGATGGCTGGCCACAATCACGATGCGCAGGCTCTGCGGCGACACATTGGGCCGCTTGCGGATGGCATCACACAGTTGAATGGCCTGCGGACCCAGCGAGACCTCAATCAGGAACACAAAACCGTAAGGCTGCTGCGCCAGCTGCCGGAACGTGAGTTCTTCGCCCGAGGCGAAATCAGCCGGGAATCCCTCAGATTTCAGGGTACGGAGCAAGCCCCCGGCGGCAGTCCCGGGATGGCCCACCACCAGAATCCGGTCGGCAGGCACGGCCACCTCCCCGGCTTCGGGGGACCGGTGGCCCTCCGGCCGGACCGGCGGCTGAAGACCGGCGTCCTGCCCCCGGACGGACTCTTCCTGTTCCCACCCAGAGGGGGCAACCGACGGCACACTGCTGGAAAACTGTTGCGTTGCGGCGAAGTCTTCGCCGTCATCGGGATCCAGGTCAGGCGGCAAGGGCGGGTGCGCGGGCGTGCCATGAGGGACGGTTGGGGTCCGGGAAAATGAGGCGGCATCACCCAGTGGGGTATCACGGGGCACCAAGACCGGCGGCGCCGTCTCCGGCGGCGACGGCAGCCGTGATGAAGCGAACTGCCGCGTTGCCTCGAAGTCGCCCGGTTCGACGGCATCCGTGAAAGGCTGGGTGGCCGCAAAGCCCGCCGCCTCACGGGCCGGGCCTCGCCAGCTGCCAGCGTACAAGCCAGATGGCGATCCGCCGGGACCTGCGGGGTGCGACGCAGGGAGCGCACGGCGGGCGGCCTCCAGCACGGCATGCAGGCGCAGCGGCCGCGACACCAGGGGCCAGCCCGTGCCGGCGTCCGAGGCGCCGATCAGCAACACGCGGCCGGACAGCGTCAGCGACTGCAGCATGCGCACGGACACCAAGTCGTCCGCGTTGGCGATGACCAGCTCTGCGCGCAGGAGGTCATGGACCTGGCATGCGCCAGGGATCTGGGTGCTTCCGGGCTGGAAAAGAGCGCCCTCAAGCAGGATCTGCTCGGTAGCGGAAAGACCGGCCAAGGCAATGGGACGTTGACGGGACATTCTGTGGAGGACGGACAGTGGCGGGAAATCGACACGGTTGAAGCGAATACAAAATTATTCACCCGAATGGCCTCCTCCGCACACCAGCGTCGCCCACATGCCCCTACTTGACGCATTTGGAAGCGCAAATGTTGCAAACTCGCCGCACCATCGCCACCCATCTTTTGAACAGGACACGCATGCCTTCGATTTACGACTTTGAAGCCGTGCCCATGCACGGCAAAGCGGTACCCCTGAAGAATTTCAAGGGCCAGGTGTTGCTGATCGTGAATACCGCCAGCGCCTGCGGCTTCACCCCGCAGTTCGCCGGCCTGGAGAAGCTGCACGCCACCTGGGGTCCGAAAGGTCTGGTGGTGCTGGGATTCCCGTGCAACCAGTTTGGCGCGCAGGACCCCGGCAGCAACGAGGAGATCGCCAGCTTCTGCCAGCGCAACTTTGGCGTGACCTTCCCGATGATGGGCAAGGTCAACGTGAACGGCGCGGACGCCGACCCGCTGTTCCGGTGGCTCACCGCCGAAGCGCCGGGCCTGCTGGGCAGCAAGGCCATCAAGTGGAACTTCACCAAGTTCCTGGTGGGGCGGGACGGGCAGGTGCGCAAGCGCTATGCGCCGACCGACAAGCCCGAAAGCCTGGTCCGGGACATTGAAAAGGCCCTGGCCGCCTGACGCCGCGGCCCTGCACGCCCATTTTCAAGCCGTACGGGCAACATCCCAGCGTCAAATGGTCATAGCTTGCTACTTTTAAAGTAGCAAATCTGTGCCGTGGACGACGACTCAGGCGGCCGGCGCCGGGGCCGGCCGGCGGCGCCGGGCGCGCTCCAGCGTCTGGGTGGCGCTGCGCGGGTCCAGGCCGTACATGTCGGCGAAGGCTTCCACCGCCTGGCCGCTGGCCTCGAAGGCCCGCAGCAGGGCTTCGTCTTTCGCGGCGCGGGCAGAGGCCTCCGCCATGGCTTCGTCCAGCACGACGTTGACGGCCTCGTCGCGGCTGCGCACCAGCGTGCCATAGGCTTCGGCCGACAGGCCCGAGGCTTCGAAGGCCTGGACGATGCGGCTGCGCAGTTTCGCCTGCTGGTCATCACCGCCCCGGCCCTGGCGGCGGCGGAATACTTCGAGCAGCGCGTGGTGCACATGCTCGGGCGCCATGTCCTCCACCGGCTGCCCCTGCAGGTCGTGGCGCTCCATGCCGGCGGCCACGCTCTGCAGGTAGCGCGTGGAGCGTGTGTGAAAGGCCAGCGCCGTCTTCAGCGCCTCGGACTCCAGTTCGGGGTGGGCGGCCACCAGGTCCTGGAAGATGCCGCGCTTGAGCGGCAGGAAGACCGCGCCGAACAGCGCCGGGTACAGGCTGGCCAGCTGCCCCAGCATCGGGGGGATGACGCGCGGGGCGCGCGTCGGCGGGGCGCCAGCGCCTTCTTGCGGGGCCGTGCCCGCTGCGGGACGCTCACCGCGCCCCGGGCGACGCGACCGGGCGCCGGCGCGGCCTGCAGGGCGTGGCGGGCGGTTTTCCGTCCGGGCGTCAGCGCCTGGCGCCTCGACGGCACCGACCGCCTCGACAGGCGAAACATCAGGGACGGCCGGGGCCTGGGGCGGGGTCGTTTCTTGGGGTGCGGACAGGGTGTCGGTCATGGCGTGGCGGTACGGAAATAGGGGAGAGTCGAACCCTCGATCATGCCAGCCTTGCGCCGGCCGGTGCCCACGCGGCCTGCGGGCTCAGGCCTGCGCCGGGTGCAAGGCGGCGTCGAGCACCTCGACCCAGTGCCGCACCGGCGTGGCCGTGCCGCTCTGCAGATGGGTGATGCAGCCGATGTTGGCACTGACGATGACGTCAGGCTGCAACTCGTCCAGCACACCGAGTTTGCGGTCGCGCAGCTGCTGGCTCAGCCCCGGGTTGAGCACGGAATAGGTCCCAGCCGAGCCGCAGCACAGGTGCGACTCGTTGCGTGCCAGCTGCACCTTGAAGCCGAGCGCGCCCAGGTGCTGCTCGACGCCGCCGCGCAGCTGCTGGCCGTGCTGCAGGGTGCAGGGCGGGTGAAAGGCCAGGGTCCGGCTGGCGCGATCCGGCCCGGCCGCGCGCACGAAGTCCGGCCGGCTGACCTGGAGCGCGGCGACGATGGCGGGCAGCAGCTCGCTCAGGTCTTTCGTGAGTTCGCCGATGCGCTGCGCCCGGGCTGCGTAGGCCGGGTCGTCTTTGAGCAGGTGGCCGTAGTCCTTGACGGTGGCGCCGCAGCCCGAGGCGTTCATGACGATGGCTTCGATGCCGCCGGCCTCCACCAGGGGCCACCAGGCGTCGATGTTGGCGCGCATCTCGGCGCGTCCGCCATCCTGGTCGTTCAGGTGGAATTTGACCGCACCGCAGCAGCCCGCCTTGGGCGCGATCAGGGTCTGGATGCCGGCGGCGTCCAGCACACGGGCGGTGGCGCTGTTGATGTTGGGCATCATCGCGGGCTGCACGCAGCCAGCCAGCATCAGCACCTTGCGGGCATGGGTGCGCGTGGGCCAGGCGCCTGCGGCCTGCTTTGGCGGGACCTTGGCCTGCAGCGCGGCGGGCAGCAGGCCGCGCACGGCCTGGCCCACTTTCATGGCCGGGCCGAACAGCGGCGAGGGCAGGCCTTCTTTCAGCGCCCAGCGCAGGGCCTTTTCCCCGGCCGGGCGTGGCACTTTGGCGTCCACGATCTTGCGGCCAATGTCCAGCAGGTGGCCGTACTGCACGCCGCTGGGGCAGGTGCTCTCGCAGTTGCGGCAGGTCAGGCAGCGGTCCAGGTGCTGCTGGGTTTTGCGCGTGGGCGCCTGGCCTTCCAGCACCTGTTTCATCAGGTAGATGCGGCCGCGCGGGCCGTCCAGCTCGTCGCCGAGCAGCTGGTAGGTGGGGCAGGTGGCAGTGCAGAAGCCGCAGTGCACGCATTTGCGCAGGATGGCTTCGGCCTCGCGGCCGTCGGCGGTGTGCTGGAATTCGGGGGCGAGATGGGTTTGCATGGGGCGTCCGGGGCAGGTTCAGAAGCTGGCCGCCATCCGGCCGCGGTTGAGAATGCCCGCCGGGTCGAACTCGGCCTTCAGGCGCTGCTGAATCCGGTCCAAGGGGGCCTTTAAAGGCTCAAATCGGTCTAATTCCAGCGTCGCAGGGTCATTGTTTGCTATGAATAAAGTAGCATATCCACCCACACGGGCGGCGGCCTCGCGCAGGGCGCTGGCATGTTCAGGGCCGGCCTGCACCCAGCGCTGGCCGCCGTGCCACTCCACCAGCGGCGCGCCGATGTCCTTGGGCAGCGCCAGTACAGGGGCGGTCTGCGGCACCGACAGGCGCCACAGGCACGCGGCCGGGTCACGGTCGGTGAACCACGGCAGGCGCTGGTCGCGGCAGGCGTCCCAGTCGGCGGCAACTGCGGCGTTGTCCTGGCGCTCGCCGCCCAGCGTGCGGCAGGCCGCTTCGACCGCCGCCACCGCACCGCGCAGGCGCAGGAACAGCGTGCCGACACCCGCGTCTTCGACCCAGCAGCTGGCGTTGAGCGGCAGCGGCTGGCCGCCCCAGGCGTTGAGCCGGCGCAGCGCCTCGGCCTGGTCGCATTCAAACTTGAGCGTGGCCTCGGCTGGCGCCACGGGCAGCACCTTGAGGCTGACGGTGGTGATCACGCCCAGCGTGCCCCAGGCGCCGGCCATCAGGCGCGAGACGTCGTAACCCGCCACATTCTTCATGACCTGGCCACCAAAAGTCAGCAGCTCGCCGCGCCCGTTGAGCAGCTCCAGACCCAGCACGTAATCGCGCACCGCGCCCACGCTGGCCCGCGCGGGGCCCGACAGGCCCGAGGCCACCATGCCGCCGACCGTGCCGCCTGCGTCAAAACGCGGCGGCTCGAACGGCAGGCACTGGCCTTGTTCCGCCAGCGCGGCTTCCAGCTCGGCCAGTGGCGTGCCACCGCGCACGGTGACGACCAGTTCGCTCGGCTCGTAGCTGGTGAGGCCGCGCAACGCCTTGGTGTCGAGCACCTCACCTTGCAGACGCTGCCCCAGAAAGTCGCGGGTGCCGCCGCCGCGGATGCGCAGCGGCGTGGCGCTGGCGGCCGCGCTGCGCACGGTGTCGGAGAGGTGTTGAAGGGCGGCGTCTTGCATGGTGGGGCATCGTAAACCGGGCCCGATCCGGCCGCGCTGAATTTTTTGAACGCGCAGCGTGCGGTTTTTTCGTGCCTGTTGCGCAACGAAGCCTGAAATGGACCGCCTCTTCCGGTCCGGCGGATTGCAGCCCCAACGCAGCTTGTTCATGCCATTTTTCTCACGCCGCCGCCCCACTGCACGCCAGCCTGAAGGCGGCCTTTTGACGTCGGGAGGGTCGACCTTGGGACGCTAAAGTGAAAAAATCTGGGTCTTGAGGGGGTAATTTTTTGCATTGTGGGATTGCATTGCAAAAAAACTGACGCAGGTCAGACCGCCGAAAGCAAAATCGGACAACATCCGATCCTTGCCCCCGGTCTGCGCTCCAGCCGGAGGTTTTCCCATACCTATTTCTGGAGATAAGCGATGAGTACCCAGCAACCCACCATCATCTACACACTGACCGACGAGGCGCCGTTGCTGGCGACCAGTGCCTTCCTGCCGATCATCCGGACCTTCACGGCGCCAGCGGGCATCAACGTCACCACCAGCGACATCTCGGTGGCCGGGCGCATTCTGGGCGAGTTCCCGGAATTCCTGACCGAAGCGCAACGGGCCCCCGACAATCTCGCCGAGCTGGGTCGCCTGACCCTGCTGCCGGACACCAACATCATCAAGCTGCCCAACATCAGCGCGTCGCAGAACCAGCTGGTGGCCGCCGTCCGTGAACTGCAAGCCAAGGGGTACGCCCTGCCCGACTTCCCCGAGCAGCCGCAAACGGCCGAAGAAAAGGCCATTCGCCAGCGCTACAACAAGTGCATGGGCAGCGCGGTAAACCCGGTACTGCGTGAAGGCAACTCCGACCGCCGCGCCCCCAGGGCCGTGAAGGAATACGCCCGCAAGAACCCGCACAGCATGGCCGAATGGAGCCAGGCCTCGCGCTCGCACGTCTCGCACATGCACCATGGCGACTTCTACCACAACGAAAAATCCATGACGCTGGACCGCGCCCGCGATGTGCGCATGGAGCTGGTCACCCACAGCGGCAAGACCATCGTGCTGAAACCACTGACCAAGCTGCTCGACCGCGAAGTCATCGACAGCATGTTCATGAGCAAGAAGGCGCTGTGCGACTTCTATGAGAAGGAAATCGAAGACGCACGCAAGACTGGCGTGATGTTCTCGCTGCACGTCAAGGCGACCATGATGAAGGTCTCGCACCCCATCGTGTTCGGCCACTGCGTCAAGATCTTCTACAAAGAAGCGTTTGAAAAACACGGCGGCTTGTTCAAAGAGCTGGGCGTGAACGTCAACAACGGCATGGCCGATCTGTACAACAAGATCACCAGCCTGCCCCAGTCCAAGCAAGACGAAATCAAGCGCGACCTGCACGCTTGCCACGAGCATCGCCCCGAGCTGGCCATGGTGGATTCGGCCAAGGGCATCACCAACTTCCATTCGCCCAACGACATCATCGTGGACGCCTCCATGCCCGCGATGATCCGCAACGGCGGCAAGATGTGGGGCGCTGACGGCCGCCTGAAGGACGTCAAGGCCGTGATGCCCGAATCGACCTTCGCCCGCATCTACCAGGAGATCATCAACTTCTGCAAGTGGCATGGCGCCTTCGACCCGAAGACCATGGGCACGGTGCCCAACGTCGGCCTGATGGCGCAGCAGGCTGAAGAGTACGGCTCGCACGACAAGACCTTCGAAATCGCCGAAGACGGCGTGGCCAACATCGTGGACATCGCCACCGGCGAAGTGCTGTTGAGCCAGAACGTGGAAGCCGGCGACATCTGGCGCATGTGCCAGTGCAAGGATGCCGCCATCCGCGACTGGGTCAAGCTGGCCGTGAACCGCGCCCGCAACTCCGGCATGCCCGTGGTGTTCTGGCTCGACGCCTACCGTCCGCACGAGGCGCAGCTGATCACCAAGGTCAAGATGTACCTGCACGAGCACGACACCACCGGCCTGGACATCCAGATCATGAGCCAGGTGCGCGCCATGCGCTACACGCTGGAGCGCGTCATCCGCGGCCAGGACACCATCAGCGCCACTGGCAACATCCTGCGTGACTACCTGACCGACCTGTTCCCCATCATGGAACTGGGCACCAGCGCCAAGATGCTGTCCATCGTGCCGCTGATGGCCGGTGGCGGCATGTACGAAACCGGTGCCGGTGGCTCTGCGCCCAAGCACGTGCAGCAACTGGTGGAAGAA
>ERZ1034365.1235-NODE-1235-length-13244-cov-2.380573_pt1 | contig 13244 bp, 11 predicted proteins | sample MGYA00520615_ERZ1034365 | MGnify/ENA primary metagenome ERZ1034365 (study PRJEB33736, sample SAMEA104284505) | Azolla filiculoides | biome: Urban; feature: Water surface; material: Ditch water | place: Netherlands | collected 2015-10-28 | depth 0-0.1 m ... | reverse complement strand
GACACTTTGCCAGAGTCTTTCAGATCGTTGCCGGTTAATTCAAAATGTTTGAATTCAGTATCGCAATAAATGTGACCAAATTTCGACTTATCCCGCAGTGTTGCGGAACATCGGGTGATATCCTAAGCATACGAGTTCTGTCACGCAGCAATTACAGAATGCTTTTGCGACCACTCGGTCACATTTTGCCAAGTAGGCGGAATACAACCTTGCTGCTGCACGCACAGGCTAGCGCTGGCGAGTGCGTGACGCAAAAGGCCGCGAGCATCCGATTCGCTGAATCCAGCCAGAATTTCGCGAGCAGATGCTGGGTGCGTCATCAAATTCATCAGAGCTGCCAGGAATCCGGCCAGGAAGCAATCCCCTGCACCCACCGTATCAGCGATGGACAGTTTGTCCGCTTCTCGGGCATGATATTGAAACTCAGAAGTCAAAAGCCATGCGCCTGCTGCACCCATCGTGAGCAGCAACATTGATGCATTGGTTTGTTGTAACAACTCACGGGCTGCCTTAACTGGGTCAACCTCACCCCACCCCAAATTAACCAAGTCTTCATCACTGACTTTGATGAGATCAGCAATAGCAAGAGTCGTGAGCACGTTGCGCCGGTATGACGATAGATCGGACATCACGGAGGGTCTCAGATTGGCGTCAACGACAACATACCTCCCGGCAAGGCGTTGCTCCTCAAGCCAAGTCAAGTAGATGGAGGCATCGCGAGGATCCAAGGCCAGCGCACCTGTGCAGACTACTTTAAGCCCCGGTTTTATATTGCATGCATGATTCAGACCCTGCGTTGTCACCTCGCGATCGGCAACGCCCTCCCGGTAAAAAGCATAGTCCGGGTGACCCGACTCATTGATGCTGACGACCGCAAGTGCGGTTGTCTGAGGAACTGGAGCCTCACAAGCCAGATTCACCCCATCATTTTGTAGCTGTTTGGACAGCATTCTTCCGAATCGATCAGCCGAAAGTGGGTTGAGATACATGGTGTTGACATCCTGACGTGCCAAAGCACGTGCAAGGTTGTACGGAGCACCGCCCATACATGGCAAAAAAGTGCCATCCGGCCGACCAATCAAGTCGATCAATGCTTCACCGGCAACGGCGATGCCAACGTTATTACTTGAAGCTGGGTTCAACATAAAACCTCGAATTACTCAGTTCATTAGAAGAAATTGGTCAATGCCGGATACAAGCTCCGATAACGCGAGTAGCGCTGGCACAAAGTCTCGCGAATTACGTCATCAGGTACAAACTCCTGAGATATCGGTAGTGGCCGACAAACTTCCTCTTCGCTACCTTCGTCGGCTAGCCAGGCCAGTCGAGCAGCACCTAGAGCAGCTGCGGCATGTGCGTTTTCAGACCGCTGCAGCGGGCAACCCAGTCCACTGGCGAGCAATTGCGCCCAGGCATCGCTGCGTGCACCACCACCGACCAGTGCCAGTGGTATTTGAGATGCCTCGGTTTGTCCCATGGCACGCAAGCCATCCATCAGGCCAAAGGTGACGCCTTCCATCACCGCGTAGCCCAAGTCAGCCGCTGTGTGCTCGCTGCGCAAACCAATGAAGACACCGCTGGCATCCGGGTTGTTGTGTGGGGTGCGCTCTCCGCTGAGGTAGGGCAAAAACACGGGTGCTGCAGCGCGTCTTTCGGGAGCCAAATCCGACACCCGTTCGGCCAGCTGTGCTTCATCCGTACTGCCAGTCAGCTGGGTAATCCAGCCAAAGGCACTGGCAGCGCTGAGCATCACCGACATCTGGTGCCAGCGCCCGGGCAACGCGTGTGCGAAAGCATGCACGGCCAGTTCTGGTGCGGGTTTGTAGGTGTCACTGACCAGGAACACGACCCCCGAGGTTCCCAGTGACACAAAACCCTGACCCGGCCTGGCCGCACCAATGCCCACAGCGCTCGCTGCGTTGTCGCCACCGCCACCAGCCACCATCACACCATCGGGCAAACCCCAGGCTTTGGCGAGTGCCGGCAACACGATACCGCTTGGCTGGCTGCCTTCCACCAGGCTAGGCATATGCGATAAATTAAGCCCGCAAGCAGCCAGCATCGGCTCACTCCAACAGCGCTGACCCACATCGAGCCACAACGTGCCAGACGCATCCGACATCTCGCTCACACAATCGCCCGTGAGTTTTAGACGCAGCCAGTCCTTGGGCAGCAAAACCTTGGTTGTTGCTTTAAACGCATCCGGTTCATTCTCTGCCAGCCACAACATTTTTGGAGCTGTGAAGCCAGGCATGGCCAAGTTGCCAGTGATCTGACGCGACTGGGGTGCACGTTGTTCCAGCGCGAGGCACTGCGCTCCAGAGCGGCCATCGTTCCACAAAATGGCTGGTCGCAACACTTCCAGTTGAGCACCTAGCACCACCGCGCCGTGCATCTGACCCGACAGGCCAATGGCTTGCACGGCAGCGTATTCGGCGGGGTGCTGTTGCTGCAGTTTCTGCAGCGCGATGCACGTGGCGGTCCACCAGCTGGCCGGATCCTGCTCGCTGTGGCCCGGGTGCGGGCGCGAGACTTCAAGGGTGCTGCCTGCGGTGGCGATGGCCTGGTGCTGGTCATTCAGCAGCAGTGCCTTGACCTCCGAGGTGCCAATATCAATTCCAAGGTACGTGTGCATGCATAGCGTCCATTGCGAGCCTTTGACCGGGAAAATCCAATGCGCGTGAAATCGCGTTCGAAGGACTCTCCAGGGGTCGTAGACGATAGTAGTGAGGAAGGGCTGCCGCACCTACGGCTGTGGCCAGATCGCCATACGGGCATTCCTTGACGATGGGGACTTGTGAATCACTGGTGTTCTCGACCAGGAATCGGAGTCTTGCCGCTTCAAACAGCTTGGGCCATCGACCCAGCGAATCGCCGCCCATCACAAAAATGGAGGGATTGAAGGCCTTCCACAAGTTGTGCAGAAGCGCTGCGATAGCAGACTCTCTGACAGATGCGTCAGCAAGCTTCTCCAAGGCAGCAGAAGCCAGCAAGGAATCGACACAGCCACTGCGTCCACAGACTGCGCAGACCGGTCCATCGCCCTGAATATAGGTATGCCCGATGTCGCCTGCAGTACCGCTGAAGCCGGCGCAAATTCTGTCACCCACCACAATGCCCGTCTGAATCGATTGGGAGAAATCCAGGTACATCAGCGTATCGGCGCGTTGTTCTGAAAATTCATAGGCACCCACAGCACAACAGTGAGATTTGCTGTGTACGAAAAAGGGAATGTCAGACAACCCCATTTTCTTGAATGCCATCCGAAGCTTCTTGACAATCGGTTCGTTACTCCAAGTGAAGTCCGGGGAGGATCGCAAGGTGCCGCTGTTCTCATCAAACACACCGGAAAATGCCAGCCCAATGCCTCCCAAGAGCAGCCCGCTGTTTTGAATTTGGTTACTTGCCTCGCAAACCAGGCTTGCCACCAACGCCAATACAGCGTCAATGTCGGAAGAGGTGTTGCCTGCTTTGCGTGTGAATCGAACCTCGCCCGATGTAGAAACCGCTACCAGTTGAATCAGGTCCTTGGTGATTTCAATGCCAATGAGGGAACGGGATTGTGTATCCACAAAAATGGATGTGGATGGCCTTCCCATGGGGTTCTTTGAGAAAGCCTCACTTTCAACCAGCCAGCGATCTTCAATCAGTTCCTTCACCAATAGACTAATGGTTGATTTGGTCAGGCCGGAACAGTGAGAGAGCTGTGCCCTCGACATACCAGGCTTGGCCCTGAGCAAGCGGTACACAAAGCCCTGGTTGATCAACTTCAGCAGTTGTGGATCACCAATTGCGCTCATGGGGCGTACTCACTATCGCGTCATAGGTGCGGATGATTGCGCTTGCCTTGGCAATCGGTACCCCGTGAGGAGCATGAGCCTGAACTTCCAAGGGCAGCAAACTCGCCAGGAAGCAAGCGATCAGCGTCATCAAGATGGCGCTGCAAAAGGACGATCGCTCAAGAAGGTCGAGAAAAGGACGACGATTGACTACCATGAGGCGCTCGGTTGGAAGTTCGGGAAGGGGAACCCCCCATTGCAGGGGGGCGGAGCATCACGCGGGGTCGATCAACTCGGGCAGACGGGTAATTTTCTTACCCGCAATAATCATTCCCAAAACCTCATCTTCCGTGCAATCGGCAGTCTTGTAGGTTCCCACGGTCTTGCCGTTTTTCATGACGCAGAGGCGGTCTGATAATCCAAACACATCAGGCATATCGTGGCTGATCAGGAAGATGCCCACGCCGCGGGCCTTCAAGGTGCGAACCAGAGCGTGCACCATTTGCGTTTCTTCTGGCCCCAAGGCGGCACAAGGCTCATCCATCACCAATGCTTTGGCCTTGAAGTACAGCGCGCGTGAAATCGCAACGACTTGCCGTTGACCACCCGACAGGGCGCGCACCGGAACACGATTGTTCTTGAAGTTGGGATTGAGCTGCTTGAAGACTTCACGCGCTTCGCGCTCCATGGCGTAATCATCCAGCGTACCCCACTTGGTCTTGATCTCGCGGCCCAAAAACAGGTTGGCCACTGCGTCCAAGTTATCGGCAAGGGCCAGCGTCTGGTAGATTGTTTCCACACCGTAGGCCTGCGAGTCCGATGGGTTCTCGATCTTGGCTTCTTCGCCATTGATATGGATGGAGCCACTGTCAATCGGATAGGCACCCGCCAGCATCTTCATCAGCGTGGACTTGCCAGCGCCGTTGTGGCCCAGCAGCGCGACCACTTCACCGGCATAGAGCTTGAGCGTGACCTTCTCCACGGCATGCACGCCGCCAAAGGCCTTGCTGACTCCCTGGATGTCCACGAGGGGTTTGGTATTGCTAGTCATCACAGACGCTCTCCCGTTGCACGGCGATAAATCACATCGAACACCACCGCCACAATGAGCACCTGCCCAATGATGACCAGACGTTGTCCCACTCCCACTTCCATCAGCAGCAAGCCGCTCTCCAGGAACTGAATAATCAAAGCACCCAGCACCGTGCCGAGCACGCTGCCGCTGCCGCCCGATAGCGCCACACCGCCGATTACGGCGGCAGCGATGGCATACAGCTCCATGCCGGTTCCCAGCGAGGCAGTGCCGGCGTTGAGGCGCGAGATGGCGACCATGGCAGCTATGGTGGTCATCACCCCCAACAGCAAATAGATCTTTAGCGTGACCCAGCGCACGGGTATACCCACCAGATTGGCCGCCTCGGGATTGCCGCCGATGGCGTAGATGTAGCGGCCAAAGCTGGTGCGGTTGACGATGAAGGATATAAAGGCCACTACCACGGCCCAGATCAGCACCGGGTTGGGAATGCCTTGCGGCTCTTCCTTACTTTGGATTTGATACGAACACATAACGCCTACAAAAAGCAGGATCACGACAATGAAGAAGCCGGTGATCATGAAGTCAAAGAGCAATGGACGCGGTGCCAGCCCGTGGGAATGCATCGAGCGTCTGCGCTGAAAGGTGTTGACCATGAGGACCAAACTAGCAATCAAACCCAGTGTCCAACTCGCCGTGGTTCCGATGGCACCATCCAGACCGCCGCCAATGAGCAGGAACGTAGGGTCAGAAATAGGTTGTGTACGTCCGTCAGAGAACAGAAACGCAATGCCGCGAAAGGAGACGAGGCCTCCCAACGTTACAACAAAAGAAGCCACGCCCAGATAGGCCGAAAGCCAGCCTTGGTAGAGATAGATGGCCAGTGAAATTCCCAATCCCACCATGCTGGCGGGCACCCAGTGCCAGCCCCTGCTGTACATCAGGTAGGCAATGGCGACACCCACCGTGGCCAGCACCGAGCCAACCGATAGATCGATTTGTCTGGCAACGATAACCAGACCGATGGCCGTAGCCACGATGCCCACGACGGCGGATTGCTGTGCGATGTTGTAGAGGTTTTCAGGGGACAGGAAGTTGCCTGTGGCGACGTGGAACGCCAACGCCATGGCCACCAGCACGATGGACATGATCATCAATCTCAGGTCGAGCGCGCTGACTTGGAATTTCTCTTGTATCGATCTCATAGTGTTCTCTCGTAAGCGGTTGTATTGCAGGCAGAAGTGGGAAGCCATTTGGCTTCCCACCCTTGGTTCAACTCGCTAGGACCTAGTTACTTGCAAGCTGCCGGGCCAGTGGCCTTTTCAACACCCTTGCATGCGGCGTCTTTGGAAATCCATCCCGCTTTGATCACGACATCCAAGTTGGCCTTGGTGATGGGGATGGGCTTGAGAAGGATGGACTGCAAGGCCACTTTCTTCTCGCCATCGCTGAACACGCCTGCGCCTTTGGGCTTCTCACCCTTGGCGAGTGCCACGGCAACTTGCGCGCCAACCTTGCCCAATTCACGGGAGTCTTTCCAGACGGAAACCGTCTGGCTACCCAGGGCAACGCGGTTCAACGCCGCGTGGTCGCCGTCCTGACCGGAGACGGGAACACCCTTCATGCCCTTGGAGGACAGGGCGGCAACCACGCCGCCAGCCATGCCGTCGTTGGAAGCAACTACAGCATCCACCTTGCCACCGGACTTGGTCAGGATCTGTTCCATGTTCTTCTGGGCAGCTTCAGGCTTCCAGTCATCGGTGTACTCTTCACCAACAATCTTGATGTCGCCCTTTTTGATGGCAGCGTCCAGCACTTCTTGCTGGCCTGCGCGCAGCAGGTCGGCGTTCGGATCGGTGGAGGCACCCTTGATCATGGCGTAGTTGCCCTTGGGCTTGGCAGCGAGGATGGCCTGAGCCTGCAGACGTCCAACTTCCTTGTTGTTGAACGAGAGATAGAACACCTCTGGGGATTCAAACAGGCGGTCATAGGCGATCACGGGGATGCCCTTGGCCTTGGCCTTGGCCAGCGCAGGTGCAATCGCATCCTTGTCCTGGGCCAGAATCATCAGCACTTTTGCGCCCTTGTTGATCAGGCCGTCGATGTCGGCGAGTTGCTTCTCGGGAGACGCTTGTGCATCAGCTGCGACGTAGGTGGCGCCATGCTTGGCCAGCTCGTCCTTGATGGCCTTCTCATCTGTTGTCCAACGCTCTTCGCGGAAGTTGGACCAGCTCACCCCGACCAACTGTGCCATCACCGAAGTGCTTGCTGCGGCTACCATTGCGGCCAAAATTACCGAACGTTTAATTTTCATACAAGTCTCCAAAAATAAAGGAATCGCTCACATCGAACTGGGACGGGTCCGATGCCACATTTCTATTCCCGGGCCGCCCCCCCAGGCATTTCTACTTGCTCAAGTTCGTCGAACTCGAACCAAGATCTCGGGCTATACCCACATCACAACCACCAGCGCTGCCGAGCCACATTTCCAATGCCTGGCGCCGGCAGCTTGAGCTTCTTTGCGCCAGTCCCAAAGGGACAGAATGACTTTGACTAACATGCGTTTTGCGCCGCCAGGGTTGACCGTGGATACCGAACTTCTTACCGCTTATGCAACAGATGTTGCAGATACTTAGAAGAAGCAATTGCATTGAATGATAGTTCGCAATAATTATTGCGTAATTCGGGTTTTCCCTAAATTTTGTGGTCCGTACGTACTTTGTTTAGGAAAAACGGATTGGGCGCGAGAGGTCGAAGCTGGCTTCGGGCCAAAAAAAAGGGCGTCACCTTTTTGATGACGCCCTATCGCTTGAAGTACAAAAAAAGGGCTATGCAATGACCTTCAATGCATCCCGGTTTACCACCAGGGTTTGGTCAATACAGCCGTTGAAAAAGTCCAGCACGTTTTGCACAGACGAGATGGCCATGCGCTCGCCCGCTTCTGCGGTCAGACCCGCGATATGCGGTGTCAGGATGGCGTTGTGCAGACCAAAAAAGACGTTGTCCTTGGTCGGCGGCTCGGTCTCAAAGACATCAATGCCGGCGCCAGCAATCACACCATTCTTGAGCGCGGCTGCGAGTGCGGCTTCGTCAATCACACCACCGCGTGCGGTGTTGACCAGCACGGCGTTGGGTTTCATCCAGGCCAGTTCGGCCGCGCCAATCAGGGCCTTGCCACTGTGTGGCACGTTGACCGACACGGCATCCGCCCAGCGCAGGCCTTCTTCCAGGGTGCTCACTGGCTTCACGTCGCCAGTAGGCCAGCCAGACTTTTCCAGATAGGGGTCCAGCGCCCGGATATGCATGCCAAAGCCGGAGGCCATGCGTGCCAGGTGCCGACCAATGCGGCCATAGCCAATGATCAGCAGGTTCTTGCCGCCTACCTCACGGGCCGCCAGCAGATTGCGCCAGCCCCATTCACCATTGCGCACCGACGCGTCGGCCTTCACGGTCTGCTTGGTGGTTGCCAGCACCAGCATCATGCTGTGCTCGGCCACCGAGACCGAGTTGGCATCGCCACAGATGGCCAGCGCGATGCCGCGTGCATTACAGGACGGCAGGTGCACCGCGTCATAGCCTACGCCGTGGCGCGACACAATTTTGAGATTGGGTGCCAAGGCAATGGTGGCCGCACTGCAGGGCTGCGTGCGAATCACCAGGCCATCGGCCCGGGCCATCAGCGGCGCATAGCTGGTCTCGCTCACTTCTTCGACATAGTCGTAGGTAATGCCAGGCGCATTCTTGATGAGCGCCATGCCGCTGGGATGGATCTTGCCGGCAATCAGGATGTGTGGCATCAATACGCTCCCTTGGCTTCAGCCACCTTTGAGGACTTCTGTCCCACCAGCTTCTTGAACTTGGTCACGCTATCCGCAGCCGCAGCCGCCAGCAGACGTGAGTCGCCCGAAACCGTGGTCATGTTGAAGCCCCATTCAATGGCGCGTACCGCGTATTCCGGTGTGCCGCAGTGCAGGGCGGCACGGATGTTGTTCTTCTTGCAGGCGGCCACGATTTTCTTCAGTGCCTCAATCATTTCCGGCTCTTCCCGATCGAAGGCCGGAGCCAGGCGGCCCTGCGCCAGACTGAAGGTCAGGTCGGCCGGGCCCACATAAATTCCATCCAGTCCGGGTGTGGCAGCAATCGCCTCCAGGTTTTGCATGGCCTCAGCGGTTTCCACCATGGCAAAGGCCAGCATCTCGCCATTGGCCTCCTGCGCATAGTTGGCACCGGCCGAGAAGTTGGCGCGGGTGGGGCCAAAGGAGCGCTGGCCCAGGGGCGGGTAGCGCATGTAGCTGACAAACTCAGCCGCCTGTTCTGCGGTGTTGATCATTGGGCAGACCACACCGTAGGCACCGGCGTCGAGGGCCTTCATGATGATTCCGGGTTCCAGCCATGGCACACGGGCCAACAGGGTCATGCCAGAGGCACGCATAGCCTGGAACATGGGCAGCACGTCGCTGTAATCCAGCGCGCCGTGTTGGATGTCAATGCAGATGCTGTCGTAGCCTTGGGCGGCCATGATCTCGGCAGTGAAGGGATTGCCCACCGACAGCCAGCCGTTGATGCTGGGCTTGCCCTGTGCCCAAATTTCTTTGAGTGCGTTTTTAATCATGTTTGTCTCTTAAAGAACGATTTGTGCAAGCTTGGTGTCGAGGTAGTCAGAGATACCCTCGATGCCGCCCTCACGCCCCATACCTGAATACTTGGTGCCACCGAATGGCGCTTCTGCTGCTGCCATGGCAAAGCTGTTGATGCCCACCATGCCCACCTTCAGCCCGGCCACCGTGGCGCGGATGCGCTTGGCGCTGCGTGTGAACGCATAACCCGATAGCCCCATCTCCGATGCGTTGGCCCGCTGAAGCACTTCCTCGTCATCCCTGAACGTGGTGATGGCAGCGATGGGGCCGAAGTTCTCCTGTTCGAAGACCTTCATGGAATCGGTCACGCCGACCAGCACCGTGGGCTCGAAAAAGAAGCCCTTTGCGTGCGCCGATGAACGGCGTCCGCCCGTTGCCACCTTGGCACCGGCTGCCACTGCACTCTCCACAATGGATTCCATTTCGTCGATGCGCGCGCCATTGATCAGTGGCCCCATTTGGGTTGCGGCATCCATGCCATCGCCTAGTTTGAGTGCGCGGGCGCGCTCCACAAAACCTTTGACGAAGGCATCGTGCAGGCTTTCATGGATGAAGAAACGATCGGCCGTGACGCACACCTGTCCGGCATTGGCATACTTGGTGGGCACCGAAACGCTGAGCGCCAATTCCAGATCCGCATCGTCATACACGATGAGGGGCGCATTGCCACCGAGCTCCATGGAGGTCTTCTTCACCGTGTCCGCAGCGTCGCGCAGCATCTGCTGTCCAACCCTTGTGGAGCCGGTCAGAGAAACCTTGCGCACGGAAGGCGCTGCCATGATGGGCGCATAGGTGGTGGAGGTAGGGCCGACCACCAGACCGACTACGCCGGCAGGGAGATTGGCCTCTTTGATGCAATCAATCATCACCATGGCAACACCCGGCGTCTGGCTGGAGGGGCGAACGATGATGGAGCAACCTGCGGCCAGGGCCGGTGCGACCTTGCGGGCGATCAGGGCGGCCGGAAAATTCCAGGCGGTAAATGCCGCGGCCACACCCACAGGCTCGTGGCTGATTTCAAAGCGGCCGCCCGGCACGCGGCTTTCCACCACGCGGCCATAGACACGTCGCGCTTCTTCAGCCATCCAGCGGAACTGGTCGATAGACAGGTTCCATTCGCGCTCAGACTGCACCAAAGGCTTGCCCGTCTCCATGGAGATCATGGCGGCGCCCTCTTGGCGGCGACGCGTCATGATGTCAGCGACCAGGTGCAATGCGTCTGCCCGTTCAAACGAGGACTTTCGCTTCCAGATTTCAAAACCCTTTTCCGCGCTGGCAATGGCTTCCGCCGTATCGGCGTGGGTCGCATAGGGCACATTCCCCATCGATTCCTGCGTCACTGGGCTGAAGACGGGAGCACCCTGCTTGTCAGACGCTTCACGCCATTCTCCATTGAGAAATAGACCGTATTTTTTGTACATCACTCAGCCCATTTCATTCATGTTGACGACCTTGCCGGTTTGCACAGACTTCAATGCAGCCTCGGCAAGCATCAGTGCAAGACGGCCATCGGCAAAACCTACTTCGGGATCGCGCTTGATTTCAATGGCGTCAACAAACTCACTCACTTCAGCGGCAAAGGCCTCGGTGTAACGCTCGATAAAGAAGTTGAGATAGGGCTCGCTGCGCTCCGTAAACGTCTTGGTATGCAAGGTCGCTTCGTGGTTTTTGCGGTTTTGTGAGCTGGCCATGCCCAATGTGCCCAAGGCTTCCACGCGCTGGTCATAGCCGTAGGCGGCCTGGCGTGAATTGTTGATTACGCATTGCTTGCCGCTGGCGGTGCGCATCGTGACACAGACCGTGTCGTAATCCTGCAGCTCGTTCATCAGTGCCGGATTGATCAGGCGACTGCCGGTAGCGTAGACCTCGGTCACTTCTTCGCCCAACACAAACCGGGCCATGTCAAAGTCATGGATGGTCATGTCGCGGAAGATGCCGCCAGACACACGCAAATACGCGTCAGGAGCCATGCCAGGATCCCGCGAGGTGATCATGACCTGGTGCAGTTCACCAATGTCACCGCGGCGCACCGCGTCACGCGTAGCCCGGTGGCCCGGATCGAAGCGGCGCACAAAGCCCAGCATGATGGGCACAATCTTGTCGCGAATCTTTTCCCAGCAGGCGTTGACACGCTCCAGGCTCAGATCAATGGGCTTCTCACACAGAATCGGCTTGCCGGCGGCAACCGCCAACTCCAGGATGTCTGCGTGCGTGTTGGTGGATGTTGCAATTAATATTGCATCCACATCCGGGGAAGCCAGGACTTCTTCTATCGATTTGGAGGTTTTTACCCCCAATTCAGCTGCCACCCGATCAGCCGATGGCTGATGGATGTCAAATACCGTCGCCAGACGGGCTCGCGGATGATTCGCGATGTTACGAGCATGCATCACACCGATGCGACCACAACCTAAAACTGCAATATTGACCATAAGGTACCTCCTTGTGCAATAATAATTGCTGTACGCCGCAATTGTCAATAACTCATTCAACACATGGAGATCTAAATGCCCGAGAAGACCGTACGCCTCACCATGGCCCAAGCGCTGGTCAAGTACCTTTGCAACCAGTACACCGAAATCGAGGGCGAGAAAGTGCCACTCTTTTCAGGTGTCTTCGCGATCTTTGGCCACGGCAACGTGACCTGCCTTTCAGAGGCACTGGAAGCAGTACAAGACACATTGCCCACTTGGCGCGGGCAGAACGAACAGTCCATGGCGCTGGCAGCAGTGGCCTTTGCCAAGGCCAAGAAGCGCCGCCAGCTGATGATTGCCGCCACCTCCATTGGACCGGGTGCCGCCAATATGGTGACAGCCGCCGGTACAGCGCACGCCAACCGCCTCCCCGTACTGCTATTGGCCGGTGACACCTTTGCCAACCGCCTGCCCGACCCGGTGTTGCAGCAGGTTGAGCACTTCAACAACCCCACCATTACCGTCAACGACAGCTTCAAGGCTGTCGTGCGCTACTGGGACCGCATCACGTTGCCCGAGCAAATCATCACCTCACTGCCCCAGGCCATTGCCACCATGCTGGACCCGGCGGACTGCGGCCCGGCCTTCATCGGCCTGTGTCAGGACACGCAGGAAATTGCCTTTGATTACCCGGCTGAGTTCTTTGCGCCCACCACCTGGACGGTGCCACGCCCCCGCGCAGACAAAGACAAGCTTGCCCAGGCCGTTGCCCTGCTGAAGACGGCCAAAAGGCCGCTCATCATCTCGGGTGGCGGTGTGCGCTATTCTGGCGCGGAAAATGCCGTGGCGGATTTTGCCGCCAAGCGCGGGATTCCGGTGGTGGAAACCATCGCGGGCAAGGGCGGGCTGACCCATGACCATCCCGTGCATTGCGGTCCCATCGGCATCGTCGGATCGACTTCGGCCAAAGCCTTGGCCGCCGAGGCGGATGTGATCGTGGCCATCGGCACGCGGTTGCAGGACTTTACCACGGGGTCCTGGACGGCTTTTGCCCATGACGCGCAGTTCATCTCGATCAACGCGGCGCGGTTCGATGCGGTCAAGCATCGCGCGATTGCGGTTGTGGGCGATGCGCTGGAAACGGTGACGGAACTGGATGCAGGTCTGGCCGGTTGGCAGGCACCTGCCGCCCATCTGCCGCATGGCAAGGCGCTGTTTGCCGACTGGAACGCACTGCTGGACAGCCATCAGGCCGTGACCAATGGCCCGATCCCGACCTATGCCCAAGTCATCGGCGTGATGAACAAGACCGCCAAACCGAACGACACCCTGATCGGCGCGGCAGGCGGCACGCCGGGCGAGAACACCAAGGGCTGGCGGG
>ERZ1034365.1234-NODE-1234-length-13244-cov-4.281233_pt1 | contig 13244 bp, 8 predicted proteins | sample MGYA00520615_ERZ1034365 | MGnify/ENA primary metagenome ERZ1034365 (study PRJEB33736, sample SAMEA104284505) | Azolla filiculoides | biome: Urban; feature: Water surface; material: Ditch water | place: Netherlands | collected 2015-10-28 | depth 0-0.1 m ... | reverse complement strand
AAGAGTTTTCATTTTATTATGATCACATTGATAATTTACCTTTAGTTGAATGGGAAGAGGCCTATGATTGGCTAAAATAAAAATAATTTTAATTATAATTAAATAATTAATAAAATATAAATTACAGATGGAATTGCCTGTACTCCCATCATCCATCTCCACGAATTTTCACCCATATCGTTTAAAAGGTAATTAGACAAAAAAGCCACCAATATCCCTAAAACAATATTAAATTGATAAAAAGCAACCAGCTTACCTCTATCTTTTGCAGGAGCAATTTCAGATATATATGCTGGCGCTGCAATTGTTGATGCACCAACACCAAGACCACCAACAAACCTAAATGCGGCAAACACAAATGGATCATTTGCAAAAGCAGATCCAATTGCAGAAAATAAAAATAAAACCCCTATCCATAATAAGGTGTTTTTTCTGCCAATCTTATTAGTAGGAATTCCACCAAATATCGCCCCAAGTACGGTGCCCCACAAAGCCATTCCCATAACTACTGTACCATGGAAAGCGTCCGAAGAATCCCAAAGAACTTGAAGCTTTTTATCAGCTCCTGAAATAACAACAGTATCAAACCCAAAAAGAAAGCCAGCTAATGAAGCTATGAGAGACCAAACAATAATTTTTTTCATTATCAAAAAATATTAAATTAGATTGCTAAGGTATTTGCAAAAAAAGCGGTGGTATTTTGAATATGTAACAATTACATATAATCATATTAATAAATTATCAAAAAATTGAATTTCAGTATATTAAGTATAAAAAAGTACACAAACTATTTCGTTATAGTTACAATGATGTTACATGATTTATAATTATGATACTCCGAATATTAATTAAAAATATTTTTCAATTAATCCTATTTGATAATTTATCTAGTTTACTTCTGTTAGAGATAAATTAAGTTTTTTGTGAGGCCTTCAGATAATTCAATTAATAGTTGATTAATGAAGTTCATTTTTAAATTTGGTTGAGAATAAAACTAAAATATACTTTCCATAGACTATATATTAGTAAGTCAAACGAAATGATCTTATTAATCAATCGGTATAACTATTTTACAACAGGATTAAAACAAGTCATTATATGTAATTACAAATCTTTATGTAATCAACACATAAAAAAAGCCCATCAAAAAATTTGATGGGCTATGGATATAAAACGATAAAATGAAATATGTATTTTAAACGGGATTTATTGAAATGATCCTAATTTATTTATATCTTTTAAACTTATTTGAAAATTTTCAAATCTGAAAAAGAGACCTCTCCATTGTCAGCAAAAACTGCCCATGAATTTTGATTCATTTTATAAATACGATTAGTAAATGCTATTTCATCATTAATATAAATTACACATACGGAGTTCTCAGATACAATAGTGATATCAAACTCTTTATTCATAGGGACTTTCAAAGGTAATTGAGTAAGATTTAACGGTGTACTGTTCTTAATCACTTTATCCAATCTCACTTGATTCTTTACTAAATCAAACACAATAGCAAAAACCTCGTTTCTGGTTCCACAGGCTCCAAATTCAAAACCAAATTGTGAAGAAGTTAAGGTTTTAATATGTGATTTAATTTTAAACGCACCAGTCCTTTTATCAAATAAAGAAAATGCTTTCTTAGAACCATCAGATTTCAACACATAGTTTTCACTCTGCTTTGTCATTCCAAAATTACTTATAGAACTAAGAACATCATTTGTATTGAACTTATTATTAACACCATCCGGAATGGTAACGCCAAAAGTTCCATCGGAATTTTGGACAAGACGGTGAGTCACTAATGATCCAGCCCAATCAAAAACATTAGAATCACTATTTATTTTTTTAGTAGGACACCACCCCAATATATATCGGTTAACACCATCAGAAACAGTTCTTCCAGCATAAAAAGCAATACCGTCTAACTTAGTATTTTCTGGTGTTATCCACTTCATTGATGTTAAAGGGCGGTATTTATAATGTACCATACGGTCATCTATGTTAGAATAAATCAAGTATTGATACTCTCCCATTGTAAATATATCAGGACATTCAGTTATAAATGTAGAAGAATCTTCATAAAATGGTTTTTCCAACGTCCAATCAATTAAATTAGTTGAACTATATTGAGCGATGACAGCACGCCATGGCACATTAGTATTCGAAACCAAATCAACTTCAGAGCGAGTTGCGATCAACATTTTGAAGGTTCCGTTACTTTTATCTTCTATAATAATCGGATCTCTAAATTCATTGCGATCATATCCCCAAGAGGCCTGTAACTTAAATGATGTGTTCTTTATCCAAGTTTTTAAATCTGTAGAAGTAGCCAACATAATTTTTTCTTTAGGATCTAGAATTCCGTTATGACCTGTATAAAAGGCATAATAAGTTCCGTTCCATTTAAAAACTGATCCTGTTCCTAAAGCACCGTCCTGATCTGATGAATTTCCTGTTCGAATCATTTCGCTATTCTCTGTAAATGTGGAAAAATCGGTTGTCATGACTTTATACCAAGGATGAAAAGTAGGCAATGTGTTCCTAGCATCATACAAATAGAAAATATGAAATTTTCCGTTTTCATAAAACGGCATAGGATCACCTACCCAACCTGTAGTTGGTTTATAAAAAGTGGAATACTGATTTGCCGATTCAGACGTCGTCTGACAAGCCGGCGCATTGGTTTCGACATCGGGATTTTCAGAACCACCATTATCTTTACTGCAATTATAAAATAGAGTAATACAAAAAGAAAGGCATACAATTTGGAAATTCATTCTCATGTTTTTTGTTGGTTTAACGAAAAGATCAAGTATATCAGGACACTCGATTATTCCGGAGTAAATAATTATGTTAGCAATAGATTCAATTAGAAAAGGATCTATAGTAATTGCTTACTAATTCCTTTTATATCTTAAAAAAAGTACAATTCAGCTACTAAGATAGTTACAGAATTAGCGCACCTTCTACAGAAATGTTACCATATCATATAATGCTATTTAAAAACACCAAAAAACACACAAATACATGTATATCAATTAATTAAATACAAATAAAAATAAAAATAAAAATCTAGAATCCTGTTTATGTTACAGGATTTACACTGATGATACCTAAATATTTTTAAACTCGGTAGGGGAAATTCCAAATTTATTCTTGAAAGAAGTAGAAAAATAATTAGGTGATGAAAAACCAACGGCATAAGCAACTTCCGAAATCGTTTGGTTCGATTTTTTTAGTAGTTCTTTGGATTTGTCCAATCGCATATTATTGATATGATCGCTGATACTGATGCCTAATATGGCTTTCACTTTTCGATACAATTGAACGCGAGAAATTGATAAATCTCGCGCCAAGTCTTCAACGGTATATGCAGAGTTTTCTAAGTTTTTACAGATTAATTCGTTTAATTTTTTAAGAAAATCCTGTTCGGAAACACCAAAACTGCCTTCCTCAATATTTACAATATTATTGGTATAATAAAACCTTAGTTTTTCACGATTAAAAAGCAATCCTTTTATAGACTGTGCTAACACTTTTAAATTAAAAGGTTTGGTCAAAAATATATCTGCCCCGCTATCCAAAGCCTTTAAATAAGAATCTTGATCATCTGAAGCTGTCAAAATAATGGTAGGAATATGGGACGTTCTCAAATCTTTCTTTAGTCTTTCGCAAATTTGAAAACCATTCATTTCCGGCAAATTCAAATCACAAATAATAATATCCGGAATTAATTCCAATGCTTTCTCAACGGCATCAGTACCATCAGAAGAGAAAAAAGTATACTCAGTTGAGAATTTGTGCGAAATAAAGTCTAAAAGATCTTTATTATCCTCTATGTACAAAATCGAATATTTATCCTCCGTATTTTGGGGTTCCACTTTTTGAATCACCTCTGAATCCAAATAATCCGATTGATGAACAAAGTCTAAAACAGGTTCTTTTATTATCTCTTTTTCGTCAAGATGTGCCGTTCCTAATAGTAATGTAATTATAAATTCAGCACCGTTTTTTGAATGAATTTCTATACTTCCTTTGTGCAACTCAACAAAACTTTTGGATAAATGCAATCCAATTCCAGAACTGTTTCTATAATTATTGGAGCCCTGATAAAATGCATTAAAAACTTCTCCCAATTCATTGTCTGGAATTCCAATTCCTGTATCCTTAAAGTGAATTTTAACGCTGTTATTCGTTTTATCTTCTTTAATGATAATCGAAATTTTTCCTTTTTCGGGAGTAAATTTGAAGGCATTGGACAACAAATTAAAATATACTTTATCCATTAAATTACGATCCAAATACACCTCTAATTCAGAATTATTGGTTGTTAATGAAAAATTAATATTCTTTTTCTTTGCTTCCCTATCAAAATCAGAGATAATACTATTTGAAAAATCTAACAAATTAGTTTTGGATGCTCTTAAAGTAAATTTATGATCTTCCATTTTTCTGTAATCTAACAATTGATTTATCAATCTCAATAATCTTCTCGAATTATTGTACATCAAATTAATTTCTTTAGTTACAGAAATTCCTTTGTTTTTTAATTCGGCTTCCAATGATTCAACTGAACTTAAAATCAGAGTTAAGGGTGTTTTAAATTCATGTGACAAGCCTGTGAAAAAATTCAATCTTGCCTCATTACTCTGCTTTAATTCATTAGAAAACCTTTTAATTTCATTCTTTTGGTTTTTAATTTTTTTATTTGTTTCCTCTAATTCTTGTTTCTTACGACTGATTATAATTCTTGAGTAGACACTATATATTGCCAAACTTAATACAATAACAAATAAAGAAGTCAAAAGCTTTAAAAGATTATTTTGAGTGGAGTATTTTCTCTCCTGATTTTTGATAACACTTTGTTGTTGCTCAATATCCGATTGCTGAATAGTTATTTTATCAAATTGATTACTCATTATATCTGCATTCAGAGAATCTATTAATATGGTATTCAGTTTGTTGTTTTTAGGAACAATTTCATTATTCAATATCTTTAATGCCAGTTTAATTGCTTCGCTACCCCCTGTAGGATATAAAATAGTGCTCTCTAGAGTTCCATCTTTCACTAATTGAATTCCTCCAAATGGGCCATTAAGACCATCAACTCCTATAAACTTTATTTTTTTCTCTAATCCTTTACTTTTAGCTATTTTCCAAGCATTATAAGCTATGATATCATTAAACCCGTATATATAATCTATGTTAGGTAAGCTGTCTAATAGTTTTATATAATTTCCTTTAGGATGTCCAAAATTATCTGAATCGACTGTAATCACTTTAATCCCAGGATATTGTTTCAATATTTGTTTGAACCCTAAACTTCTTTCCAATCCTGGTGAGGTATTAAGATCTGCATTAATTTCAATCACATTAGCGCTTCCATTCGATTTTGATGCAATATGTTTTCCGGCTAATCGTCCCACCTCTAGATTATCAGCCCCTAAAAATGCGGTGTATTCCGAAGTATTTGCTTTTCGGTCTACTATAATTACTGGAATCCCTTTTGCTCTTGCTTTTTCAATAACAGGAACTATAGAATCTGATTCATAGGGTGCAACTATAATTACATCTACATTTTGCTCAATCATCTTATCAATATCCCGAATCTGATTTTTTGCTTTTCGATTTGCATTATAAATAGTTAATGAAACTTCAGGATGAAGTGAAGCCTCGACTTCCATGGCATGATCCATAGATTTTCTCCAAATGTCATTATTAATACTTTGAGAAAAACCAATAGCTATTTTATCCTTTTCATCATCCCCCAATCTACAAGAGTTCAACGATAAAGTACAGCTAATAAGAATTATATAACTAAGTTTTCTTAACATTGGTTTTTGTTAAATATTTTAATCAATTAAATTACAACAAAAAATAATTGTAATCATATATTATTGAAATGAAATGTGATTTTAAAATACTTTTGATTTATATGTATGGCTATTATTTATAAATCGTTATAAAAAAGGTAAATGTATAGAAAAGCAATTTATCGTTAAAATATTCTACCAATAATGTCTAACTTCTTTTCTACCCATGTAAATATCATTATGAGATGCAAAATAATAAAAATTTATTCAAACTAAATTGATTAAGCTACAAGTAACAATTTTTCAGAATAACCGCAATATCGTAACAAAATATATTTAACGCAATTAACTGGTTTGCAATTCTATAATATTTTTTTATCTGACAGAACAATTATTTTGTTCATAAAAGAGGTGATTATTTTGATTTTGGGAATTTTTAATTAAGTCAATTTTTTAATGTCGACTAGTCGTTACATATACTATTTCAAATACTAATTTGGATCAATTGTGCAATAAAAAAAGTTCATAAAAGAAACCTGATTTTTACATTTATATGACGCAATTAAGAGGTTTGTGGCGCAATTATGACGCAATCAATTTAATTCATAAAAAGCTCCAGCACCTTTTAGTCCGGTATCTTTAAAAATTCCAATATCTACCAATTTTTTTAAATCGCGACTAGATGTTTCTCTAGATAAACCGGTGAGTAATTGGTAATCTTTACTGGTTATTTTTTATTTTCTTTTACGAATTCTATAGCGGCAATTTGTCTTTCGCTTAGGCCTAAAGGTTTGAGTTGTTCCGTACTGTATTTGTCTTTGAATAAAGTAACTAATATACCACCATCTAATGTCGTGATTGTAGGTTCGGGCAAACCTGCTTCTTTACAACTGTTGATTATTTTTAGTGTGCCACGCCCCCACGAATCTATGTATCCTGCTTTGAAACAAATATCTGCTATTATAGGATTTCTGGGGCGTGAAATATGGTGGCGTTTTAAACTTTCTAATTCCATTCCTTCAGGTAAATTTCCTTCGTTCCAAAGCGTGAGCTTGTTGTCATAAACACGCAGTTGAATCATTGACCCCATATACATTCGATGTACTAATGCGTTCAACAACATTTCTCGAATTGCCGCCACAGGATATTCCCCTTTTTCTATCCGTAGCATTCCTTCAAAATCTATTGATTTGGTGAAAAACTTGTAGTTTAATTGATTGGGAACATTTTTCAGTAATTGAAATAAATTCCCTTCTTCTGTTTCCTGAAATTTTAAATCTGCATCATCACTACCAAAACGACCGATTTTTATCATTACATTTGGATAAAAACGATTTGGGTCTTTGCCAAAAAGAATGATTGCTGCCCGTTTGATTTCTCCATTTTCTAATAGTCTTAATTTTTCAAACAATTCTTCGATGGATAAATCTGAAACATCGGGCATTCTGCCACTTTTTTGAGCATCTTTTATAAAAGCCTTTACACTTTCGGAATCAATATCGTTAAAATTTGCAACAGCTTCAGGAACATTGTCCCAAGTTTTTCCCAATTTTTTCAATAAAAATTCATTCAAAGCATTTCCTGTCAATTCCTTTTCAGCATCTAAAACTTTAGCTTTTAAAACATCTAGGTGACTATTTACTGTTCTTGCTTCTTCCGAAGTTCCTTTCATTTTAGCTCCCTCAACTGACCATTTAAGTGGATCAATGTATTTACCTGTACTTTTGTCAATTCGTTTCCCATTAACAGTGATTCTTTGAAAAATGGGAACTAACCCTTTTGGATTTACTTTGGCTCTCTTTAAGTAAAAGAGAATTGAGATTTTTGTTTTCATTTTGTGGTAACCTTTTTGATAGTATAATTTAATTAAAATATCAAAGTAAAACAAGATGTTCATTTCCTGAACTGCCTTATTTTACTAGGGTTTCCATACTATTCGGGGCACAAATATCAACTTAAATAATGTGCCCCGAATTGTACCCCTAAGGGTTGCGAATTAATGAATGTTCTGAAGGAGTATTTAATAAAAAAACCCTAAAAACATACGTGTTTAGGGGTTTTGAAGTGTTTTGAATGAGATTCAGCAGAGAGGAAGGGATTCGAACCCTCGATATGTTGCCATATACACGCTTTCCAAGCGTGCGCCTTCAGCCACTCGGCCACCTCTCTATTTTGGTTTGCAAATAACTTAAAAAAAAACGAGTTAGAAAAGTAAAATCCAATTATTATCCTATTTCTCCACGCAAAGGAGTTTCAAATACTGTTTTGAAGTCGTTTTGAACAATAGTATGCCCTAACAAATACATCAATTTTGTAATTGCTGCTTCGGTCGTAATATCTTTTCCTGAAATCACTCCTATTTTTTTCATTGCCGAACTCGTTTCATATTGTCCCATGTTCACACTTCCTGCGGAACATTGTGTCACATTTACGACTTGAATTCCGTTTTGAATTGCTTGGGTCAAAAGATGAATAAACCAGTCCTCAGTAGGTGCATTTCCTGCTCCGTAAGTTTCTAAAACTATTCCTTTTAGATTAGAAATATTGAATATAGCTGCCAAAACGGTTTCGCTCATTCCAGGAAACATTTTAACAATAACAACATTGGTATCTAAGGTTTTATGTACTTTGAGTTTCAACTCCTTTTTTAAAGGCAGGAATAACTCTTTGTTCATTTTTAAATGTACGCCGGACTCAATTAAATGTGGATAATTCGGAGAAATAAAAGCGTTAAAATGCTCTGCATTTGTCTTTGTAGTTCTATTGCCTCTATACAATTTATATTCAAAATAAAGACAAACTTCACTGATAACCGGATTCCCGTTTTCACGCAAAGAAGCAATTTGAATCGCAGTGATCAAATTTTCTTTGGCATCAGTCCGCAAATCACCAATAGGCAATTGAGACCCTGTAAATATTACAGGTTTCGATAAATTTTCGAGCATAAAACTCAATGCCGATGCTGAATAAGACATGGTATCCGAACCATGAAGCACCACAAATCCATCATAAGAACTATAATTATCCTCGATAATAGTCGCAATATCCGCCCATTTTTCGGGATTCATGTTCGATGAATCGATTGGCTTTTCAAAAGAAATCGTTTCAATTTCGCAATCCAACAGTTTTAACTCCGGAATTCTTTGCAATAATTTACTAAAATTGAAAGCTTTAAGCGCTCCGGTTTCAAAATCTTTTTTCATACCAATGGTTCCACCGGTATAAATCAGAAGAATTTTTGCCTTAGATGGCATGAGTATATTTTAATTTATTCACAACAGGATTGGCATACATCGCCAAAAATCCTTCTAAAGCAATTGGATTGTCGTGATCAATTCGCATCTCTAATCTGCGTTCGAAAAGTGATTTTTCGTTTTCAGTATATAAATGAGAATAAGTATTGGTCTTGTTTACAATATCGTAAGCAATATAATTCGTTGGCCAAAGCTTGTAATTAGTCAATATTGCATCATCGATAACTTGTGCCAAAGCTTGTATTTGCTTATTTCCATTGTCATTTTCTGCTACAATCGTATCAATTTCCGAATCTAAAACTTTACCTACATGAATGTGAATTCGTTTCTTTTGTCCCATCACTCCACTCAGAATAGTCATGAAATCTTCATTTTTTTCTTTGATGTAAATTTCATTATTGGCTTCAGCCATCAATTGAGGCATTTTCAAAACATCCGTCGGATCATATTCGTATGAAATGGAAACAGGTACAATTTTAATTTTCTTAAAATAATTCATCAGATTGTTTTCATCCGATGCCATTCCAAGCATTTTTAATACTCCGGGATTCGTCGCGTCATTCCCGTCTTTGGTTCTTCCTTCCCGTTGTGCGATCCAAACAGAGCGGTTTTCGTGCAACAATAACTGCCCAATATACTCTGATAATAATTTAGAACTTTGCAACATCTCCCTTGGCGTCAAGCCTCTTAATACCAAAAAGTTTCGGTTTAATTTTGCCAATATGCTCAAAAAAGTTTTTTTGACTAAATTATCACCAATCGCCGAAGCTGTCATTACAAATCCATGCTCAAATAAAGCTGCATTTAATAATGTTGTATCCAAAAGAATATCTCTGTGATTCGAAATAAACAAATATGAGGTATTTTTTTCTAAATGTTCAAAGCCGGAAGTCGTCAACCCTTCAGAACTTTTTTCAAGTATTTTTTGAACGGATTGGTAAATAAAATTACATTGAAAATCACGGATAGAGTGCGTTTTTTTGAGTTGTTCTTTCCAAACCCCATCTTCAACCTCAGGGAAAGAAAAATTCATCAATGCCTTCATCATAGGATGATGGATCACGTTTTGAAGTGCCTCGTTTACTTCTGAATCGTAAAATGGACGAATAGCGTCAAATTTCTGCATTTTGATTTTCAATTTTAGTAACGACAAAAGAACAAAAAAAATATTAAAATACCGTGAATTCTACTTTAAATCCCGAATATATCTTTCGAATTTTCGGTTGTTATTGCTGCAATTTCGTTTTCGGAAACACTATAAATTTGTGACAGCTTGGCAACAACATTTACTAAATAACTACTTTCATTTCTTTTGCCTCTAAAAGGAATTGGCGCTAAATATGGCGAATCGGTTTCCAGAACAATATGTTTCAAATTGATTTGGCTCAAAAACTGATCGATTTTCCCGTTTTTGAAAGTAACTACACCTCCTATTCCCAGTTTCATGTTATACGAAATCGCTTGTAAAGCCTGCTCATATGTTCCTGAGAAACAATGAAAAATACCAAATAATTCCGGTGATTTTTCTTCTTCTAAAATTTCAAAAATTTCATCAAAAGCTTCCCGGCAATGAATCACAATAGGCAATTTGTAGTGTTTGGCTAATTGTATTTGTCTTTTGAAAACGATTTGTTGTTCTTTTAAATGGGTTTTATCCCAATACAAATCGATTCCAATTTCACCTACCGCATAGAATTTTCTTTTGGCTAATTCCTGTTCTACATGTTGCAATTCTTCGAGATAATTATCCTTCACATACGTTGGATGCAAACCCATCATTAAGAATACATTTTCGGGATGATTGCGTTCTAAATCATACATAGATGCTGTACAACTGGAATCGATCGCCGGAATAAAAAACCGCGAAACACCGGCATCAATTGCACGTTGAATCATTTCGTTTCGGTCCTGATCAAATTCTTCTGAATATAAATGCGTGTGGGTATCTGTGATTATTTTTTTTGTTTCCAAGTCTAAAGTTTAAGCGTACAAATTTACTGGAATAAAACTTGTCAAAAAAATGGTTTCATAAAGTTTAATATACCCGAAATCCTTCGACTATCTTTGTAAAAAATAGTGTAAATCTTTGCCAAATTAAACATGAAAGACCTTCAAGATATTCTTAAAAAAGAAAAATACAAGAAAATAAAATTTAAGATTACCAAAACGCAACATCTTTTGATAAAAGCAAAAATCAACGGTGTCACAGGAAATTTTATTTTAGATACCGGAGCTTCCAGCAGTTGTGTGGGTTTTGAAAGTGTCGATTTCTTTTTATTGGAAGCTAAAAAATCTAAAACTAAAGCTTCCGGTGCTGGCGCCAATGGTATGTTTACCCAAATTGCTTTCAAAAATCAATTGCAATTAGGCTCTTGGAAAGATTCTGATTTTGAGCTCGTTATTTTCGACTTATCACATGTAAATGAAGCATTGACACAACATAAAGCAAAACCGGTTCACGGAATAATAGGTGCTGATATCTTGATGAAAGGGAAAGCCATTGTAGATTATTACAACCACTATTTGTATTTACTGAAATAAACCCTTTTGGCAACAGCCTATAAAAAAGAGCTTCGAAATATCCGAAGCTCTTTTTACACTACACTAACTTAAACAAATTTAATCCTTAATAATTTTAGAAGTCGTCACATTTCCGTCAACATTTGTTCTAACGATATACACTCCTTTTTGAAGTCCTCCTGTTTGTAACGTTGTAGAATTGCTTTTTGGATTTCTTACTAAAACTTCCTGACCTAAAAGATTATAAACCGCTACTTTTTCAATAGTGCTGTTAGCATCAATTGTCAATGTACTTTTAACTGGATTTGGATACATCTTCACAGAAGCAGTTTCGAATTTAGCAACTGATAAAGTATTCGTTTGTATAACATCATCAAACAAATACGTTGAATTTGCTGACCCATCACCTGCTGTTCCTAAATCGAATATGAAAACGATTTGATTATTCAAATTATTCACTCCACCTACGGATGTATAATCAAACGTTAATTCTTGCCATGTATTTGCTGTTGCTATTGGAGCTGATTCTAATTCAAAAGGAGCACCGGCACCTTCAAATTTCAACAATAATTTTTTACCAGCAACAGGAGACCAAACTTTCACTTTAAATATTTTATTTACAGAAAAATCAATTGGAGATGCCATTATGATTTTACTACCAGCCCATCCTGCTCCTGCTCCTTTTACCATTTGTGCAACAGTGGCACTAGTATTGGCTCCACTACTTTGAGGATTGGCAATTTTTGTAACTGCACCACCATCAAAATCAATAAAACTATAATTAACCGTAGACGATTCGAAAGTTAAAGGTAAAGTAATAGGATCCGAAACAGGTCCGCTTGCCGCAGATTGTGTTATATCATCTATTAAATACGTTGAATTTGCAGAACCATCTCCTACCGTTCCAAGATCAAAAATCAAAACAATTTTATTATTCAAATTATTAACCGATAAACCTGTAAAGTCAAAAGTCAATTCTTCCCATGTATTTGCAGCGGTAATAGCCGATGACAATTTTTCGAAAGCTGCACCTGCTCCTTCAAACTTCAACAGCAGTTTTTTACCTGCCACTGGAGACCATACTTTTACTTTGAATATTTTTTTAGTAGAGAAATCAATTGCAGAAGGCATCGTAATATAACTTCCTGCCCAAGCAGCTCCAGCTCCTTTAACCATTTGCGCAACAGTTGCACTAGTATTGATTCCGGAACTTTGTGGATTTACAATTTTTGTAGCTGCACCACCGTCAAAATCAGTGAATGCATAGGTAATCGTTGAAGATTCAAAATCTATAGGAAGTGCCAAACCAACAGTTTCTACTGGCGCAGCTCCAAATTTCACATCATCAAAATAATATGTTTTCTCTCCTGCTGTCGCACCTGTAACTCCAAAATTGAAAAAAATGGAAGCTTTGTCATAATTTTTTGTAACATCTAAAGCGGCTGAACCAGCAACTTGATTCGCAAAATTAAATTCTAAAGTCTGCCATCCACTTGCAGTTGTTACCGTAGCTTCTGATTCACATGTAATTCCATTATTAGCATGATCTTCCACTTTTAAACGCACTTGAATTCCAGCATTTGGAGACCAAACACGAACATTCATTTTTGTATCTGTTAGCGTAAATGGGATTTTAGTTAAGAAACCTAATTCAGCA
>ERZ1034365.1233-NODE-1233-length-13252-cov-6.277192_pt1 | contig 13252 bp, 8 predicted proteins | sample MGYA00520615_ERZ1034365 | MGnify/ENA primary metagenome ERZ1034365 (study PRJEB33736, sample SAMEA104284505) | Azolla filiculoides | biome: Urban; feature: Water surface; material: Ditch water | place: Netherlands | collected 2015-10-28 | depth 0-0.1 m ... | reverse complement strand
TCGGAAGCCGCCATGGTGCGCTTCCTGCAGCTTATCGCTTCGGAACCGGATATCTCTCGCGTGCCCATCATGATCGATTCGTCCAAATGGTCGGTCATTGAAGCGGGTCTCAAGTGCATTCAAGGTAAAGGCATCGTTAATTCGATCTCCATGAAAGAGGGCGAAGCCGAGTTTCTGCGCCAGGCACGTTTGGCACGCCAGTATGGCGCCGCTGTAATCGTCATGGCCTTTGACGAAAAGGGCCAGGCCGATACCTTCGCCCGCAAAACTGAAATCTGCGAGCGCGCCTACAAGCTGTTGGTCGCTAATGGCTTCCCTGCAGAAGACATCATTTTTGACCCGAACATTTTTGCCATCGCCACTGGTATTGCCGAGCATGATGGTTATGCCGTCGACTTTATCGAGGCAGTACGCTGGATCAAGGCTCATCTACCGCATGCCCATATTTCGGGCGGCGTCTCGAACGTGTCGTTCTCCTTCCGCGGCAACGATCCTGTACGCGAAGCAATTCACACCGTCTTCCTCTATCATGCCATTCAGGCAGGCATGACGATGGGCATCGTTAATGCCGGCCAACTGGGCGTATTCGATCAGTTAGATGCTGAATTACGTGCCAAGGTAGAAGACGTCGTACTGAACAAACATGCCGGCGCCGGCGAAGCCCTCGTCGAGTTCGCCCAGAATGTAAAAGGCACCGCTAAAGAAAAGGTTGAAGACCTTGCCTGGCGTAGCTGGCCTGTCGCCGAGCGTTTAAGCCACGCCATGGTGAAAGGCATCACAGAGTACGTGGTGGCCGATACCGAAGAATGTCGTGCCGAACTGGCTGCTGCCGGCCAACCCCCGCTGGCGGTAATCGAAGGCCCATTGATGTCCGGCATGAACACGGTTGGCGATCTCTTTGGCGCCGGCAAGATGTTCCTGCCACAAGTGGTCAAATCTGCCCGCGTCATGAAGCAGGCCGTTGCCCATCTGGTGCCATTTATCGAAGAAGAGAAAGCCCGCACCGGTGCCGCTGCCAAAGGCAAGCTGTTGATTGCCACCGTAAAAGGTGACGTGCACGATATCGGTAAGAATATTGTGGCGGTTGTGTTGGGCTGTAATGGTTACGAAGTGGTCGACCTGGGTGTCATGGTGCCCTGCGAACAAATCCTCAAGGCCGCACGTGAACATAATGCACAAGTCATTGGCCTCTCGGGTCTGATTACCCCGTCTCTGGAAGAGATGACCCACATCGCCAGCGAAATGACCCGTCAGGGCTTCAACGTGCCACTCATGATTGGTGGCGCGACAACCAGCCGGGCTCATACCGCCATCAAGATCGCACCGAACTATGCACATCCGGTGGTTTATGTACCTGACGCCTCACGTGCCGTAGGCGTTGTATCGAATCTGCTTTCGTCAGATCCGGCCAAAGTACAAGCCTACAAAGACGAACTCAATGCCGATTACGAAAAAGTGCGGCAGCAGCACGCCAACAAGAAGGGCGTTACGCTCGTCTCTGCGGAAGCCGCCAGCGCCAATGCCTTTGACGGCTTTGGTGGCGAATTTAATGGTTATCTGCCTGTCACGCCCAATCAAACCGGCGTACAGGTCATTGAACCTGCGCTGTCTGAACTGGTGCCTTATATCGACTGGAGTCCCTTCTTCCAGACCTGGGATCTCACCGGCTCATTCCCGGCGATTCTGGAAGACAAGGTCGTCGGCGAAACAGCCAAACAGGTCTATGCCGATGCTCAGGAGATGCTTAAGCAAATCGTCGCCGAGCAATGGCTGAAGCCGCGCGGCGTATTCGGTCTATTCCCCGCAAACCGCGTGGGTGATGATATCGAGATCTATACCGATGAGGCACGTCAGCACACCGGTATGCTCTGGCACAACCTGCGTCAGCAACAGGAACGGCCGGCTGGTAAACCTAACTGGTGCCTAGCCGACTTTATAGCCGAGAAAAAACCGTCAGGCACAACGCCCGACTGGATTGGCGGCTTTGCCGTCTCCTGTGGCGAAGGCATCGAAGTACCCCTCAAGCGCTTTGAAGCTGAACACGATGACTATCGCGCCATCATGCTCAAATCTCTGGCCGACCGTCTGGCCGAGGCCTTTGCCGAATGGTTGCACCGCGAAGTGCGCATGAAGCACTGGGGCTACGCAGCAGATGAAACCCTGGATAACGCCGCTTTGATCAAAGAAGCCTACGTCGGCATCCGTCCGGCACCAGGGTACCCGGCTTGTCCAGATCATCTGGCCAAACGCGGTCTATTCGATTTGCTGAATGTGCCTAAACTAGCCGGCATGACGCTCACTGAATCGTGTGCCATGTGGCCAGCTGCTTCGGTTTCCGGTTTCTATCTGGCGCACCCGGCTGCCCGATATTTTGCTGTTGGCAAAATTGGTATGGATCAGCTTGAAGATTGGGCGCGTCGTTGCGGCTTGTCCGTAGATGAAGCCAAACGCTGGCTGGCGCCAAATCTGTAAAGCACCTGCTTGAAACTAGGCCACCGTCAGGTGGCTTAGTTTTTATTGGGCAGAGAAATCTTTTGGGGCTTCCCAAGTAATTTCTTTTTTCTCGCGCTGCGCCTGATCAAGCATCTTGATGAAAGGCTGTGCCCGGACTGCAAGCCCCACCAATTCATGCGGCTCGATACCCACTTCGGGAATAGGCAGCTCTTCGCGCCGCTCACGGCCTTCTCGCATCCGCTTTTCCTGCTCGGTCAGCGCATGCAAACGCACCAGTGCCGGTGCCATCTCCTCAATGGTGATTACCCCCCGTTGTGTGGGGGTCTTGCCGATGACTTTAAGCAGCGCGCGCGCCACATCGTCAAACATCAATAGATTAGCTGTCGCCTGTGAAACAAACCGAACCAGCATAGCGCCTCCTTGGATTAACTGACGGGTTATGAATCCCGTTTTTTGCTCTCCTTTATAATACGCCATACCCCGATAATGAATAAAAACAGAGAGCTACCATCATGCATATCCTTGAACCCCTCTTTGAACAGAACCGGATCTGGTCCGAAAAAACCCAAACCGAGAATCCGGAATTCTTTAGCGACCTGGCCAAATTACAAAAGCCGGAGTACCTTTGGATCGGCTGTTCCGATTCGCGCGTACCGGCCAACCAGATCATGGGTCTGAAGCCGGGCGAGGTTTTCGTGCATCGTAATATCGCCAATGTGGTGGTACACAGTGATCTGAACTGCCTATCCGTTGTGCAATATGCTGTGCAAGTCTTGCGTGTAAAACACATCCTCGTGGTCGGCCACTATGGCTGCGGTGGCGTTAAAGCGGCGCTTGATGGCTTACGCGTTGGTCTTGCCGATAATTGGCTGCGCCACATTCACGACGTCAAACAGAAACACCAGGGCATTATCGATGCCGCACCGGAAGCTGAACGCCATGACCGGCTCTGCGAACTTAACGTTATTGAACAGGTGCTTAACCTGGCTCAATCAACCGTGGTTTACGATGCCTGGGCACGCGGTCAGGAACTATCCGTACACGGTCTGATTTACGGGCTTCAGGATGGCATCGTTAGCAACCTGAACATCTCCATCCACAGCCTCAATGCTATCTGCCCAGCCTACAATCACGCGCTGAGCAGCTTTAATACCGAGGCCTAAGCATATGCGTCCAGCCAGCATGCGACGCACACTGCTGGCTGGCGCCGTTGGTAATGCGATCGAGTTTTACGACTTTATCGTTTACGCGTATCTGGCTGCTTACTTTGCTGCCCAGTTCTTTCCGACGCATGATCCCGTTGCCGCCATGCTCGCGAGTTATGGGGCATTCGCTACCGGCATGATCATGCGCCCGGTAGGCGGCATTGTCTTCGGCAACATCGGCGATCGCATCGGACGTAAAGCAGCACTGCAACTCTCCGTCCTGCTCATCGCCATACCCACATTACTCATTGGCCTGATGCCTACCTATGCCACCATAGGACTCTGGGCACCCGTGCTATTGATAATCCTACGTATGCTGCAGGGGCTCTCAGTCGGTGGTGAATACTCATCTTCCATCGTTTTTCTCATAGAGCATGCACCGCCCAAGCAACGCGGCTTTGTCGGTGGATTTAGCCCCATGGGTGCGTTTGGCGGTCTGCTACTCGGCACGCTTATCAGTTTCCTATGCACCACGGCGCTAGGTAAAGCGGTCATGGCCGACTGGGGTTGGCGCGTCCCGTTCATTGCCAGCATCTTTTTAACCGGCATCGGCATTGCAGCGCGTCGTGCACTGGCTCAGGACATACTAAACAAAGACGAGGTCTTGAAATCTCCGGTGCGCGAAGCTTTCCGCTACTACTGGCAACCCATGGCAGCCATCGCCCTGGCGAATACCGCAACTGGTATCGTCTCCTTCGTTGGTTTCATGTATTGCGTGCCGTGGATGGTTAAAGAAGCCGGTGTGCCAACCACACTAGCGCTTGCCGTGAATATGTTTGGCCTACTCATGGTGAGCTTACTCTCCGTAGTTGGCGGTCGAGCGGGTGACAAATTCGGTCGTCTACGCATCAGTCGCCTTGGCGTTCTCATCCTCTTGCTGGGCGCCTGGCCTGCGTTTAGTCTGTTCCGCAGCGGCAACACGTTTGCCATGCTGTGCGGTGGATTGCTTCTTGCCATTGGACAAGGTTTCTTTCTCGGTCCTTTGTCCGCCAGCATGGCAACGCTGCTGCCTAAACAGGTACGCGTTACCGGACTTTCTTTTGGCTATAGCCTGGCCGTTGGTGTATTTGGTGGCTTAGCTCCGATGCTTACCGAATTTCTGATCGCTCGTTTTGGCTTATCGATGGCACCTGCACTGGTCATCATGATCGGCGCACTGATATCGCTCAGCACCCTCTGTCTGCATCCCCTCTGGCGACACAGCACTGGCCATTTGCCGGAAGATGATTTACCTGTCATCACATCAAATGCCTGACATGCATCTCGGTATAGATCTGGGCGGCACCAAAATCGAAGCGGCTATTCTGGATGCCGCCGGCAACTTCACATTCCGGGAACGTATTCCTACCCCGCAGGGTGATTATGAAGCAACGCTCAAAGGCATTGAAACGCTTGTGATACAAGCAGAGTCATCATTACAACGAACTGTCATGGCGGTAGGTGTTGGCCACCCCGGATCGACTAACCCACTGGATGGTCGCATTAGAAATGCCAACTCCACCTGCCTTAACGGCCAAACACTACAGGCGGATTTGCAGACATTGCTAAAGCGCCCCGTAAAGCTAGCAAACGATGCTGATTGCCTTGCGCTATCTGAAGCCACTGATGGAGTAGCACGCGACTTTGATTCCGTATTCGGTGTCATACTCGGCACGGGTGTGGGTGGCGGCTGGGTTATCAACAAGCAATTGCATCAAGGCCCCAATGGGCTCTCTGGCGAATGGGGGCATAGCCCATTGCCTGTTAAAAATGTCGATGAACTAACAGGCCCTACCTGCTACTGCGGCAAACACGGGTGCATTGAAGCCTGGCTCTCCGGTCCTGCGCTGGTTGCAGACTATCTTCGCCAGACTCACGATCACACCATCACCGATGTGCCAGCCCTCGTTAACGCGGCAGCACAGGGCAACAAGAACGCACAGCAAGTGTTAGATCGCCATACGCAACGATTAGCCCGCGCTCTAGCTGTCATCATTAATGCCGTTGATCCTGCGGCTATTGTTTTAGGCGGCGGCGTTTCGCAACGCCCCGGGTTAATTACAAGCCTCTACGCAGCATTACCTGCACACGTTTTCCTACCCGCCGGCACACCACTACAAACGAAAATCTTATTGCCAGCTTTCGGTGATAGCTCGGGTGTGCGTGGTGCCGCACGCCTGATTTAACATTCCAGCGGATCTACCTCTACACCCCACCTTACGCCGCCCGGAGCATGGCCACGTGTCATGCCCCGCCCAGCGCTGATCATCGGCAACCATTGATTCAGAAAATTCTGCAAAGCAATCCGGCTGGGCGATTCCAATAAGAGCTGCGCCCGCTCACGACCAGCCAACCGCACCATACGCATGGGCACCGGATCATAAATAAAGACATCCGGATGTTGTTCTTGCGGCACGAGCGTACGAATACGCTGCAGAAACTCAAGCACATTATCAATCTGTTTAGCCTCTGCCCGAACAATCGCCTGCGCCGCATACGGCGGAAATCCCGCACGCTGCCGCTCTGTCAGTTCCAGATCCAGAAACGCTGGTGTGTCATGGCGTAATAGGCATTGATAGAGCGGATGTTCCGGATGCTCGGTTTGCACAATGACCCGACCCGGTTTCTCTGCCCGACCGGCGCGACCGGCAACCTGCATCAACTGCGCAAACAATCGTTCCGGCGCACGCCAGTCCGCAGCAAAGAGGCCGGCATCTGCACCGACCACACCGACGCGTGTGAGTGCCGGAAAATCATGGCCTTTCGCCAGCATTTGCGTGCCCACTAGGATGTCGACATCTTGAGAGCGAATCTGTGCTTCCAGCGCCTCCCACTGTTTTCGCGTTGTGGCGACATCACGATCAACACGCAGAATTCGCGCTTGAGGAAAATGCTGACGTAGCGCTTCTTCAATGCGCTGCGTGCCGCGGCCCAATGGTCGCAAATCGGCATTACCGCAATCCGGGCATTGGCGGGGAATCGGCGATGTGTCACCGCAGTGATGACAGCGCAATGTGCGATCCAGACTATGTACAACGCGATGTGCCGCACATCGACGGCAATTAGAGACCCAGCCACACGCGGTACAGGTCAGCACCGGTGCATAACCGCGGCGATTAATGAATAGCAGGCTCTGCTCTTTAGCCGCAAGCCCCTGGGCAAGTTCATCCAGTAGTTGAGGGGACAACCCTTCTTCGAGGGTCATACGTCGTGTGTCCAACAACGTTATATCTGGCAGCACGGCATCGGCATGAGCACGCTCTGGTAAATCCAGCCGCTTATAGCGCCCGCTTTGCACGTTGGCCCAGCTTTCCGGCGATGGCGTTGCCGACCCTAATACAACCGGCACGCCCAGCTGATGCGCACGCCATACAGCAAGATCACGCGCGTGATAACGCATGCCTTCCAGCTGCTTATAGGCCGGATCGTGCTCTTCATCGACGATGATAAGACCCAAGGCAGGCATAGGCGTAAATACAGCCAGACGCGTACCGATCACAATCTTTGCGTCACCTGTCAGCGCTGCGACGAAATGGCGTGCACGCGCTGCCTCAGTTACTTCACTATGTAGGCTTACCACCGGAACATTCGGAAAACGCTTTGCAACGCGTGATTCAAGTAACGGCGTGAGGTTAATTTCGGGCACCAGCAACAAAACCTGTTTACCCTGATCCAGTGCCGCCTCAATAAGACGTAAATAGACTTCGGTTTTACCGGAACCAGTGATCCCGAATAAAAGATTGGCCGAGTAGCCATTCAGACGCGGCAGCAGATCATCAAGAACGCGAGATTGCCCTGCAGTCAGCAACGGGCGCGCATCGTTCGGTAACTCAGCGGCATCAGCTGCTTTAGCAGGCGTTAACTTTCGACGCTTCACCGGATCTGGCTTACGCAAACCTGTTGGAATTGCCTGTAATAGCGCCTCACCAGGCGCCGCCTGATAATAGCTCGCAGCAAACAGGCACAGCGAGATCCAGTCCGCAGGCATCGGCGGTAGATCGCGCAAAATGCTTTCGGCAGGTTTTAACTGGGCCGCATCTGGTGCATCTAGTGCACCATCTGGATCGCTTAAGGGCAACACGGCCAGAATCACCCCGACTCGTCGCCCTGTTCCAAAAGGGACAACCACCCGCAAACCCACATCATCCGGTGTGGCATCCGCCGGGGCTAGATAGTCAAAATTAACCGCCAGCGGGGCATCAATCGCAACACGCAATCGCCACAAAACAGCCTGATTTTCAAGGGGTTTTTGCATGGCTTGCAGTTATCCCCGCGTTAGCGGATATTTCTTAACGGAGTTCTCTGCCAACCGCTGCAACATGCTGATATATATAGGCAAAGCGGCATTTCTGCATTGTGGATAACTTTGTGGGTAAAAGACCCAAGACAGCCGTCTTGACAGGTTGAAACCAGCCACAGCACAGCCTTGCACTCGGGTCTTCCCATCCATCCGAATTACCGCCCTGCGCGCATCGCCCGGCCGACCGAATGCACCGTGTCTACCAGCACCGATACGTTCTCTGGTGGGGTAAATTGGTTGATACCATGCCCTAAATTAAAGACATGCCCCGTATCAGCCTGACCGAAGCTGCGCAGCACTTTTTCTGCCTCACGTGCCACCGCTTCCGGCCCGGCACGCAGAATGGTCGGATCCAGGTTCCCCTGGAGCGCTACGCGATCGCCTACACGGGCGCGTGCCTTACCAATATCAATCGTCCAGTCCAGACCCAGGCCGTCAGCACCGGTATCCGCCAAAGCCTCAAGCCACAAACCACCACCCTTGGTAAAGACAATCGACGGGATCCGTTCACCATCCCAGGTCTTGTGCAAAGCAGCCACAATACGCTTCATGTAATTCAAGGAGAATTCATGAAAAGCGGATTCGGCCAGCGTGCCACCCCAGGAATCAAAAATCATCACCGCCTGAGCACCTGCTTCAATCTGTGCATTCAGGTACTGAATCACCGACTCGGTCGTGACCTCGAGAATCTTGTGCATCAGATCCGGTCGATCGTAAAGCATCGATTTGATTCGGGCGTAATCATCCGAAGCCCCGCCTTCAACCATATAACAGGCCAAAGTCCATGGGCTGCCTGAAAAACCGATCAGTGGTACGCTGTTATCCAGCGCTTTACGAATCTCGGCAACGGCATCAATTACGTAACGCAGCTGATCATGAGGGTCTGGCACGCACAGGTTACGAATTTCCCACTCGTCGCGCAGTGGTCGCTCGAACTTAGGACCTTCGCCTTCAGAAAAATATAATCCCAAGCCCATCGCATCAGGCACGGTGAGAATGTCGGAAAAAAGAATTGCGGCATCCAGATCGTAACGCGCCAAGGGTTGCAGCGTCACCTCACAGGCGTAAGCCGGGTTTTTACACAAACCCAGAAAGCTACCGGCACGTTTACGCGTTTCCCGATATTCCGGTAGGTAACGGCCGGCCTGGCGCATTAGCCATACCGGGGTCGTTTCAGTGGGTTCCTTAAGTAAGGCGCGCAAAAAAAGGTCATTACGAGGACGGGACACAATAACTCCAGACGATCTTATAAGTAGAAAAGATAAGCAAAAACTAACTGCCGGAAACGTTATCTCTACGTTCCAGCGTAATACCCAGCTGTTTGAACTTGCGATACAAATGCGTGCGCTCTAAGCCGCTCTGCTCGGCGACACGCGTCATGTTGCCGCTGCTACGTGAAATATGATGCGTTAGATACAGACGCTCGAAAGCATCGCGCGCCTCTTTAAGCGGCATCGCATAAAACTCGGCGAGCGACCCTTCGGACTCGTCGTCAGACTTTTCTGTCATCGGCTCAGCCACAGAAAGCAATAGGCCATCGACATCCTGTCGACTAATCGTTTCATCGAGCGCATTCAATGCCAGATTCTTCAAGGCACCGAGCAGCGAACTCCACCCACCATCCGAGCCACTCCAGTTTTTCTGGCGCAATACATTGAGCGCATCGGGTGCCATGTTGCGATGGGGCACGTTACCCTGTTCGCAGAGCAGTGTCAGCAAAGCCGGCAAGAGTTCTGGCAAATCATTAGCGGATTCAGAGATGGCCGGCAGGCCAACCCAGACATCACTGAGTCGGTTAACCAATGCAGCATCAACACCGCTCTCGATAATCGCTTCTGCTGAAACGCTACTCGCCACCACCAGCGTCAGACGGTACTTGGCAAGACGATCGAGCACAAAACTCAGATTCATCTGAGCCATACGACCGGCGCCATGTAGTTCAGGGAGAAACAGTACGCCACCTGCGTTCTGTTCCAGCATTTCCTGCGTAATGGCACGACTTTCTTGCGATAGATTCAGCCAGGGCGCATGCGGCGTTAGCAGACTACGCGCACCAACTTCAGCAATCAGCCCCTGTGCGCCGCGCAAAAACAGAATCGGCGAATGCTTCGCGGACTGGGCAATGCGCTGGCCGAACTTCTTCAGCAAACCAATCTGCAAGAGCGAATCGACCGCATAGTGCTGACGCGTCGCAGAGGCATCCGGCTTCAGACATTTCTTAACGGTTGCCAACAGTTTCTGAAGCGCGATCGGCTTCTCAAGAAAATCGACAGCGCCGATGCGGGTTGCTTCAACAGCGGTATCGATGGTGCCATGCCCCGACATCATCACCACCGGCATGGTGAGCAAGCCGTTGGCTGACCATTCTTTTAATAATGAAATACCATCCGCATCCGGCATCCAGATGTCGAGCAGCACCAGATCAGGTCGGCGACTGGCGCGTAGCTCACGCGCCCGCGTGGCGTTCTCAGCCAGCATAATGCTGTGCCCTTCATCCGCCAGGATCTCGGAAAGCAATTCCCGGATACCAACCTCGTCATCAACTACCAGTATTTCTGCCATATCAGGCTCCTACCGACTTCTGTGGTTCTTGATTAATCAATTCGGTGTCATTAGCCACCTGTAAGGTAATACGAATTTCTGCGCCACCTGTCTCTCGATTAGCGAGAGCAATCTTGCCGCCGTGCTCCTCGATAATTTTTTTAACGATGGGCAAACCCAGACCCGTCCCCTTGGGCTTGGTCGTGACATAAGGCTCGAACGCATTCGCCATAATTTCAGGCGGGAAGCCCGCGCCATTATCTGCAATCACCAAGGCGATCTGTTTGCCCACAATATGCGTCGTCACATCGATCCTGGCATCCGGCAGACCCTCGGTAGCGTCTTGTGCATTACGTATCAGGTTATGAATGATCTGTCGTAGCTGTGTCGGATCACCCTTGATCTTAGGCAATGCTGCAGCAAGATCGGCATTAATTGGCGTCTTGGAGCTTTCATACAACACCAGCATGTCGCGCAACAATTCATTCAGATCGATCGCCATCAAATTAGCTGGCGGCAAGCGCGCGTAATCGCGGAAGCTATCCACCATGTGTTTCATGGCCTGCACCTGATTGACGATCGTTCGCGTTGAACGTTGCAGCATATCGGCATCGGCATCCGCCAACTGCTTCGACAATTTATGCTCCAGCCGCTCTGCAGCTAGTTGGATCGGCGTTAGCGGGTTCTTGATCTCATGGGCCAATCGTCTTGCCACTTCACCCCAGGCCGTCGCCCGCTGGGCTGCAATCAACTCGGTGATGTCATCAAACACGACCACGTAACCACCACCGGATTGTTCCGGCAATTCCGAGCCATGCACCATCAATTGCTGTTTACGCCCATCCGGTAGCACACGCTCTACCTCAAGCTGCCAGGAGGCATCACCGTATTTGGCAAAACCATCGCGAATGGTCCGTGCCAGATGCTCCTGTCGTGGCCAGGCTTCCAGTGGCTCCGAAATCAAACCGACCCAATCTTCCGCGAGCAATGTCTTGGCCGCATCATTCACCGCCTTCAAGACAAACCGGCGATCAAAGGCCAGAACCCCGGCCGATAGGTTATCCAGAACTTCCTGCAGGTATGCACGAGCACGTTCCAGATCACCACGATGCCGTTCGGTTTCGGTATGTGCTTCACGCAGCTGGAACGTCATGCGATTGAATGATTGGGTCAGAATCCCCAGCTCATCATTGCTAACTACTGTTTGCTTAGGAGAGAAGTCGCCCGCTGCAACAGCCTGCGTACCTTCCGCCAGAATGGTTAATGGTGCCGTAAACCGACGCGCCAGAATAAAGGCTGCAGAAAAAGCGGCGGCCAGCGCCAACATCAGCGTCAGCGTTAACGTAATGGCATAAAGGCGCGTTAACCCGTCACGCGCCAATTCCAACTCCCGGTACTCACGATAAACCGACTGTACGGCTTCCGAATCGGCAGCAAGCTTGGCCGGCACCGGCACCACTACTTCCAGCAAACGATTAGCAACCTGTTGCGGCGAAGCCGTCGGCAACAAAACGATGGCGCGCAGGATTGGCAACCCTGTACTGTCGGCTTCGATAACGCTAAACGCCCCGGTTTTGCGGGCTTCTGCTACCTGCGCTGGCAGCGGCAGCACCGGTGTTTCACCGCGTGCCAACGTACTGCCTATTACTTCAATGCGGTTGCCCGAAATCTGTAACAGCGCCGTTGATTGAGCACCCGTTACCTGTTTGAGCTTGGCGAGGACCGCAGGTGCTTGTGCGGCATCGCGCTGGGCAATCGCCGTTGCCGCATCACGTGTAGTGCTCACCAATCCAATCGTCACGCCTTCGAGCGCATCACGCCCCAGATTCAGACCGGCTTCTAATGCCTGCTCAACGCGCACATCAAACCAGCTCTCGATACTGCGCGTTACAAACTGTACCGATACTGCATAAATCAGCGCACCCGGCACCAACGCCATAATGGCCAACATGAGCATCAAACGAAATTTCAATCGTGCGCCAAAAATCTGCTGCCGGTGGTCTCGCCATAAACGAAACAGCTGCACGCCGATCACAAGCAGCATCGCTGCGCCCAGCAGAATATTCAACCCCACCAGCCATGAGTAATGGCGGGCAAAGAAGTCTGTATTCGCTGAGGCCTGTGTCAGCAAAAACAACAACGCCACTGACACAAGCGTCATGATGAACATGGCCAGACGCATTATTTGCCTCCCGAGACGGCGGGTACCGTCAAACGGAAACTGCGCCAATCACTATCCAGGCGCCAATCGCGATCACCAAATGAAACAACCTGAAATGGTTTAGGCAAGAACGCCGGATCGAGGCGGAAGCGCACCTGCACATCAACCACCTCACCAGAACGAATCCGCCCGCCGGCGATAGGCCAACTCACCGGGCGCGCCACATAATTCAATGCATCCGAGAGATTCTGAAAATTGCGACCTTCCTGCCCTTCCGTCACCCGGTAATTGCGCACTAGGGCGTTATAAGTCAGGCGCCGATCTGTATGCGCTGTATACAGGGCTTCATCAACCCAGTACCAGCGTGGTCGACGCACCTGCGCCTGAATCTGAAAGACCAGCGGGATGCCATGATTTACTGCGTCGGTCAGAGAAGGTGAGAGTTGCAGCGCAAAGCTGCCGTTCAAGCTCACCGCTTCTTCGCTTTGCGTCAGCGTCACTTCTCTGACTTCTGCGCCGGCATGCGCCTTCAACACCTGCGCGCTGAAGAAAAGCATTGCCACTAACAACCACCATTTCGAAAAGAAACGGTCGTTGAATGTCATGCCGGCA
>ERZ1034365.1232-NODE-1232-length-13258-cov-3.481223_pt1 | contig 13258 bp, 13 predicted proteins | sample MGYA00520615_ERZ1034365 | MGnify/ENA primary metagenome ERZ1034365 (study PRJEB33736, sample SAMEA104284505) | Azolla filiculoides | biome: Urban; feature: Water surface; material: Ditch water | place: Netherlands | collected 2015-10-28 | depth 0-0.1 m ... | reverse complement strand
ATTACTACAACCTCACTGTGTTTGAGTTTGTGACCGATCGCTTGGGCTCGCAAGGCACCATCTGCGGTGGTGGCCGTTACGACTACCTGATTGAACAAGTGGGAGGCAAGCCCGCACCCGCCGTGGGCTGGGCCTTGGGCGTGGAGCGAGTGCTGGAGTTGCTCAAAGAGCAGGGCACATTGCCAGAAGCCACTGGGCCTGACGTGTACGCCATCGTGCCGGATGCAGCAGCTTTGCCTGTGGTGTTCAAGACTCTCCAAGCTTTGCGTGCGCAAGGCGTGTCTGTGCAAATGCACGCTGGGGCGGGAGAGGGCATGGGTAGCATGAAATCGCAGTTCAAAAAAGCCGATGGCAGCGGCGCTCAGTTCGCCCTCATTTTTGGTGGTGACGAGTTGGCCCGAGGCGAAGTCACCCTCAAAGCCTTGCGCGATGGCGCTGGTGCTCAAGAGGCAGTGCCTCTGGAAGAAGTAACGGCTCGTGTGGCCACCAAACTGCTGCAGGGCGTGGCTTGATAGCGCCCCCTACAATTCGCTCAATTTTTAAGTCAAAGCATTCACACCATGTCATCGCACCTCAACCTTGAAGACCAAGAACAACTCGACGAACTCAAGCACTTTTGGAAGCGCTGGGGCGACCTCATCACTTGGGTGCTGATTGCGGTGTTGGGTAGCTATGCCGCATGGATGGGCTGGCAGTCTTACCAAGGCAAACAAGCCGCGCAATCGGCCGCGTTGTACGACACCGTTGAACGCTCAGCCCTCAGCGGCGACTTGGCTTTGCTTGACCGCTCGGTCAACGACATTGAAGAAAAATTTGCCAGCACCACCTATGCTCAGCAAGCTGCTTTGTTGGCTGCCCGTGTGTACAACGACAAAGACCGCAAGGCCGATGCCAAAAAACAGCTGACTTGGGTGATTGATCAAGCGAGCGACGAGGGTTATCAAACCTTGGCCCGTTTGCGCTTGGCCGCTTTGTTGGTGGAAGACAAAGCCTACGACGACGCCCGCAAGCAGCTCACCGCCAAAACGCCTGAAGCCTTTGCGCCTTTGATGGCTGACCGCTTGGGGGATTTGGCCATGTTGCAAGCTCAACCTGCTGAAGCTGTGCAACATTACAAAAACGCATGGAAGGGCTTTGAGCCCAATGCTGATTACCGCCGTTTGGTGGCCGTTAAATTGGCTGCTCTGGGTGCAGATCCTGAAGACACAGCCGCTGTGGAGACCAAAAAGTGAACACAACTACGTCTCGCTGGACATCGTTCACGCGCTTGAGCTTGCTCAGCGCGTGCGTGGCTTTGGCTGCCTGCTCAGGCCCATCGCGCCCCAAGCCCACAGAAATTCCGGGCGTGCCCGTGCTGCAAGATGTGCGCACCAATTGGACCGCCAATATTGGCAAGGTCGATTTCCCCTTGGTCGTGTCAGCCCGCGAAGACCGCATTGCTTTGGCCAACAGCCAAGGCGTGGTGGCCGTGTTGGATGCAGCCACTGGCAAAGATGTGTGGCGCATCAAGCTGGACCAAGCCATTTCCGCAGGTGTGGGCAGCGATGGCCAGCAACTGGCTGTGGTCACCCGCAACAACGAACTCGTCACCTTGCGTGACGGCAAAGTGCAATGGCGCAAGAGCTTGCCAGCACAGTCATTCACTGCGCCATTGGTTGCCGGTGCACGCGTGTTTGTGCTGACGGCAGATCGTTCAGTCATTGCCTTTGACGGCGCAACAGGTCGCCAGTTGTGGACGCAACAGCGTCCAGGCGAGCCTTTGGTCTTGAAGCAAGCGGGTGTGATGCTGGCTTTTAAAAATACCTTGTTGGTTGGTTTGTCTGGCCGATTGGCGGGTCTTGACCCCAACACCGGCGTGATTCGCTGGGAGTCTGCGATCGCCACACCACGCGGCACAAACGACGTGGAGCGTTTGGTTGACTTGGTGGGACCCTTTGACCGCGTGGGTGATGTGGTGTGCGTACGCGCCTTCCAAGCCGCTGTGGGCTGCGTCAATGCAGACCGCGGCCAAGGCGTGTGGACACGTCCTTCGGCTGGCGAAATGGGTGTGAGCGGCAACGAAACCCTGTTGGTCGCACCCATGTCTAACGGCGTGGTGCAAGCATTCAACCGTGCCACGGGTGAGCGCGTGTGGGACACCGAGCGTTTGAAATACCGCATCTTGAGCGCACCGTTGGTCACACCGCGCGGTGTACTGGTGGCTGACAACGGCGGTTGGTTGTATCTGCTGTCGCTGGCCGATGGTGCATTGCTCAACCGCATCAAGCTCGACTCTGAAGAATTGGCAACGGCTCCTGTGTTTGCAGGCGGTCGCTATGTGGTGGTCACACGCGAAGGTCGCGTGACTGGCCTCCAAATCCCGTAATTGGGAAAGTTAAAGGATTAAGTTTTGAAACCCGTATTGGCTCTGGTGGGCCGCCCCAACGTCGGCAAGTCCACGTTGTTCAACCGTTTGACCAAATCGCGTGACGCGATCGTGGCCGACTTCGCGGGTCTGACGCGCGACCGTCATTACGGCAACGCCCGTTTTGACAAACATGAATTCATCGTCATCGACACCGGTGGCTTTGAGCCCACCGCTGACAAGGGCATCTACAAAGAGATGGCCCGTCAAACCCAACAAGCTGTGGCTGAAGCCGATGTGGTGGTGTTTGTGGTGGATGCCCGTGGTGGCATTTCTGCCCAAGACCACGACATTGCCAACTACCTGCGCCGCTTGGGCAAGCCCACTATTCTTGTGGCCAACAAAGCCGAGGGCATGAAAGAGGGCGCTCAGCTGGTCGAGTTCTACGAGCTGGGCTTGGGCGAAGTGTTGCCTGTGTCTGCCTCGCATGGACAAGGTATTCGCGACATGATGGCGCAAGCCTTGGCACCGCTGAATTTGGCCGATCCAGACGACGAAGATGCAGATGCCGACAGTGGCACCATCAAACTGGCTGTGGCCGGTCGCCCCAACGTGGGCAAATCTACCCTCATCAACACGTGGTTGGGTGAAGAACGCTTGGTGGCGTTCGACATGCCCGGCACCACGCGTGACGCCATCAGTGTGCCGTTTGAGCGCAACGGTCAGATGTTTGAACTCATCGACACGGCAGGCTTGCGTCGTAAAGGCAAAGTGTTTGAAGCCATCGAGAAATTCTCGGTGGTCAAAACTCTGCAAGCCATTGAATCCGCCAATGTGGTCTTGCTCTTGCTAGATGCCACTCAAGGCGTGACCGACCAAGACGCGCACATCGCTGGCTACATTTTGGAAAGCGGCCGCGCTGTGGTGCTGGCTGTGAACAAGTGGGATGCGGTGGATTCGTACCAGCGCGAACTGCTGATGCGCTCGATTGAGACGCGTTTGCCATTCTTGAAGTTTGCGGCCATGCATTTCATCTCGGCCAAGAAACGCCAAGGTTTGGGCCCGCTGTGGGGCGCCATCGCACAAGCGCACCGCGCGGCCATGTGCAAGATGCCAACGCCTTTGCTCACCCGCTTGTTGCTCGAAGCCGTGCAGTTCCAGTCGCCTCAGCGCGGCGGTATGTACCGCCCCAAGTTGCGTTATGCCCACCAAGGTGGCATGAACCCGCCCATCATCGTGATTCACGGCAATTCTTTGGAGCATGTGACCGAAACCTACAAACGCTTCTTGGAAGGGCGCTTCCGCAAAGCCTTTAATTTAGAAGGCACCCCCTTGCGAATTGAGATGAAGACCTCAAGTAACCCTTACGCAGGCAAAGACGATTGATTTCAAAGGCTTTACGTTGATGTGGTAACGTGCGATTTCTTTCAACTTTATAGACACGGAGCATATCGTGAACACCGACAACTCAAAGAACAAAGGCCAACTGTTGCAAGATCCATTTCTCAATATCCTTCGCCGCGAGCATGTGCCCGTGTCCATCTACTTGGTCAACGGCATCAAGCTCCAAGGCCAAATCGAATCGTTTGATCAATACGTTGTATTGCTGCGCAACACTGTGACGCAAATGGTCTACAAACACGCCATCTCGACCATCGTGCCTGGCCGCGCTGTGAACTTCAACCCAACCGACGGCACTGGCAGTTCGCCAGAAGTCTGAGCTTGAACGCTCTGCAAAAAGGGCTGTTTCAGCCCTTTTTTTATGTCTCACTTTTCTTAGACTGACCGCTTGAACGACACCCCTGAAAAAACCGCCGGCGCCACTATTCTTGTGGGGGTCGATTTCGGCTTGCCGCATTTCGATGGCGAGCTAGAAGAACTCGGCCTGTTGGCCGAAACCGCAGGCTTAAAGCCTGTCGCACGCATCACCTGTAAACGCAAAGCACCTGATGCCGCATTGTTTGTGGGTAGCGGCAAAGCCGATGAAATCAAAGAGCTTGCTCTGATGCATGGGGCGACTGAGATTTTGTTTGACCAGTCGCTCAGCCCCGCGCAGCAGCGCAACCTTGAGCGCCACATGGGTGTGGCGGTGAATGACCGCACCTTGCTGATTTTGGAAATCTTCGCCCAGCGCGCGCGCAGCCACGAAGGCAAGTTGCAAGTCGAGCTGGCCAAGCTTCAATACCTCAGCACGCGCTTGGTGCGTCGTTGGTCGCACTTGGAGCGTCAAAGCGGTGGTATCGGTATGCGCGGTGGCCCCGGCGAGACCCAGATTGAGCTGGATCGCCGCATGATCAATGATTCGATCAAGCGCACCAAAGAGCGTTTGGACAAGGTCAAAAAGCAGCGCAGTACACAGCGCCGCCAGCGCAACCGCCGCGACGCCTTCACCATCTCTCTGGTGGGCTATACCAACGCTGGCAAGTCGACGCTGTTCAATGCCTTGGTCAAAGCCCGCGCTTATGCGGCCGATCAGCTATTCGCCACGCTCGACACCACCACGCGCCAGTTGTATTTGGGCCATGCCGATGGCTCGGGCCGTTCGGTGTCGCTGTCAGACACGGTGGGTTTCATTCGTGATTTGCCCCACGGTTTGATTGATGCTTTCCAAGCCACCTTGCAAGAGGCGGCAGACGCCACGCTGTTGATGCATGTGGTCGATGCCTCCAACCCGAATTACCCCGAACAAATGGTTGAGGTGCAAAAGGTTTTGGCCGAGATTGGCGCGGCCGATGTGCCGCAGGTCTTGGTGTTCAACAAACTCGACGCCATGAGCCCAGAAACCCGACCTTTGCAGCTCAGCGACCACTACACCGTGGATGGCCAAAGCGTGCCGCGCTTCTTCGTGAGCGCCCAAACAGGCGAGGGCGTGAGTGCCTTGCGCGAGTTTTTGGCCCTAGAGGCGGTGTCCACTTTGCCCGAAGACCATGCAAATCCGCAGGAATTGGAATGAGGCCTGAAACCTTAGGCACAATCAAAGACTTCAGAGAAAAAACAACCATGCGCATGAACTCAACTACCCACACGGTCAGCCCCAAGTCTTGGCGCGCGCGACTGCTCGGCATGTTCAACCTCAACGATGGCCGCTGGGGCCGTGACAAAGATGGCAACCCCACCTTTGACCCCAATGGCAGTCAGCCCGTCCCGCCTTCTAGCGAAGACAAAAAGCCGCAAGAAGAACCTAAGCGTCCGGCACCTAGCGCAGGCGCGGGCGGCCCCCCTGACTTAGACGAGTTGTGGCGCGATTTCAACGCCAAGCTCTCAGGTTTGTTTGGCAATAAAAACGGCGGCTCACAGCCACCTAACAACGGTGGCCCGAATGGACCCTCAGGCCCAGACTTCAAAGCCGCGCGTTTTGGCGTGGGTGTGATTGGCGCTGTGGTGTTGGCCATTTGGCTCAGCACTGGCTTCTTCATCGTGCAAGAAGGTCAGCAAGCGGTGATCACGCAGTTTGGCCGCTACCACTCCACCGTGGGTGCGGGTTTCAACTGGCGTTTGCCTTATCCGTTCCAACGCCAAGAGCTGGTGTTTGTGACACAAATCCGTTCGGTCGATGTGGGACGCGACACCATCGTCAAGTCCACAGGCTTGCGCGAGTCAGCGATGCTGACCGAAGACGAAAACATCCTCGAAATCAAATTTGCCGTGCAATACCGTTTGACCGACGCACGTGCCTATTTGTTTGAAACCAAGAACCCCACTGAAACCGTGGTGCAAGCTGCCGAAACAGCCGTGCGCGAAGTGGTGGGCAAGATGAAGATGGACGCAGCGATGTCCGAAGAGCGTGACCAAATTGGCCCACGCATTCGCACCATCATGCAAGGCATTCTTGACCAATACAAAGTGGGTGTTGAAGTGGTCGGCATCAACTTGCAGCAGGGTGGCGTGCGTCCCCCAGAACAAGTGCAAGCCGCGTTTGACGACGTGCTCAAAGCCGGTCAAGAACGCGAACGTGCCAAGAACGAAGCTGATGCTTATGCCAACGACGTGGTGCCCCGTGCCGTGGGTGCCGCCTCGCGTTTGAAGCAAGAAGCGGATGGTTACAAGGCTCGTATCGTGGCGCAAGCCGAGGGTGATGCCCAACGCTTCAAGTCGCTCGTGGGCGAATACCAAAAGGCACCGCAAGTCATGCGCGACCGTTTGTACATCGACGCCATGCAGCAGATTTACAGCAACACCACCAAGGTGTTGGTGGATACCAAGCAGGGTTCAAACCTGTTGTATTTGCCCTTGGACAAAATCATGCAGCAAGCAGGCCATGTGAATGGTGCGGCTCCCGCTGCTGATGCCACGGCGCAAAGCAATGCCGCCGCCGCAAACACCAACCCAACAGCGCCTGCGGCCGATGTCCGCGCACGCGATGGCCGCTCACGCGACCGTGATGGCCGTTGATAGGGGACACGAACATGCAACAAAACAAAATCGGTTTTTATATTTCCTCAGCCTTTGTGGCTTTGGCGCTGCTCAGCTCCACCCTCTTTGTGGTGGACCAACGCCAGTTTGGCGTGGTGTATTCCTTTGGCCAAATCAAGAACGTCATCACTGAGCCTGGCTTGAACATCAAGCTGCCGCCTCCGTTCCAAAACGTGAGCTACATCGACAAGCGTTTGCTCACGCTCGATAACGCCGACACCGAGCCCATGCTCACTGCTGAGAAGCAACGTGTGGTGATTGACTGGTATGCCCGTTGGCGCATCACCGATCCATCACAGTACATCCGTAACGTCGGTTTGGATGAAAACGCGGGTGCAGTGCAGCTGGCCCGTGTGGTGCGTAACGCCTTCCAAGAAGAGATCAACAAACGCACGGTGAAAGAATTGCTTTCATTGAAGCGCGAAGAGTTGTTGGCTGACGTCAAGCGTGAAGTATTGAACTCAGTCAAAGGTGCCAAGCCTTGGGGCGTGGACGTGATTGATGTGCGCATCACCCGTGCCGACTATGTGGATGCCATCACCGAATCGGTGTACCGCCGCATGGAAGCCGAGCGTAAGCGCGTGGCCAACGAGTTGCGCTCCACGGGTGCAGCCGAAGGCGAAAAGATCCGCGCCGATGCTGATCGCCAACGCGAAGTAACTTTGGCCAACGCCTATCGCGAAGCCCAAAAAATCAAAGGCGAGGGCGATGCCGAAGCCGCACGTTTGTATGCGGATTCGTTTGGCCGCGATGCCAACTTTGCCCAGTTCTACCGCAGCTTAGAAGCCTACAAAACCACGTTCAGCAAAAAGAGCGACGTGATGGTGGTTGATCCATCCAGCGACTTCTTCAAAGCCCTGCGTGGCAGCGGTGGCGGCAGCGCCCCAGCGCCTAAGAAGTAAAAGGCCCCGCGTATGAGCTTGGACAGCGATACGCTGTGGGTCGCGTTCGGGTTGATGCTGATTTTTGAAGGCATCTTCCCGTTTGTCTCGCCCCATGGTTGGCGCGACAAAATGGCCCAATTGATGGTGCTGGAAGACGGTCAAATCCGCTTTTTTGGCTTGGTCTGCGTGATGGCCGGTCTTTTGATGCTCTGGTGGCTGGGTTGAGGGCGATTAGCCCTGTAAAATCTCGGTTTTAACAGCCTCCCTTAATTTCATGTCTGCTTGGGTTCTGCCGGATCACATCGCCGATGTTCTGCCTTCTGAGGCCCGGCACATCGAAGAGCTACGTCGTCTATATCTGGACACGGCTAGAGGCTATGGCTACGAGCTGGTCATGCCGCCATTGCTCGAGTACCTCGAATCCTTGCTGTCAGGTACAGGCCGCGCACTCGATTTACAAACATTCAAACTGGTCGACCAACTCTCTGGTCGCACTTTGGGCTTGCGCGCTGACACCACGCCACAAGTGGCCCGCATTGATGCCCATTTGCTCAACCGTGCGGGTGTGACACGCCTGTGCTACTGCGGCCCCGTGCTGCACACGCGCCCAGACCGCCCATTTGCCACCCGTGAGCCATTGCAGTTTGGTGCTGAAATCTATGGTCATGCAGGTATCGAGGCCGACCTCGAAGTGCTGCATTTGGCCTTGGACAGCTTGAAAGCTGTCAAGCTGAAAAACTACACCCTCGACCTGAGCGATGCGCGCATCGTGCCAGCCTTGCTGGCTGGCGTGAATCTGAGCATTCAAGATCGAGATGCCTTGCACAGCGCTTTGGCCGCAAAGGACACTTCAGGCGTTCAAGCCCTCACCAAAGACTTGCCTGCCAATGTGCGCAGTGCCTTGGTGGCCTTGGTCGGCATGTATGGCGATGCGTCTGTGTTGGATCAAGCCGAAAAGGCTTTTGCTGCATGGCCCGTGGTCATGCAAGCCTTGGCTGAGTTGCGCCAAATCGCAGCGGATATGCACGACGTGGCCATCACTTTTGACTTGGCCGATTTGCGCGGCTACGCCTACTACAGCGGTGTGCGCTTTGCCATCTTTGTGCCGGGTGCCAGCGATGCCTTGGTGCGCGGTGGTCGTTACGATGAAGTGGGCGCGGTGTTTGGCCGTAAGCGTCCCGCCGTAGGATTTAGCTTGGACCTGAAAGAGTTGGTCAGCGTGGTGCCTGAGTGCGCCCTCAAAGCCGCCATTCGTGCGCCTTGGGGAACCGCCAAAGGTTTGCGCGAAGCCATTGCCACCTTGCGTGCCAATGGCGAAACCGTGGTCTGCGTATTGCCAGGCCATGAGAGTGAAGTTGATGAATTTAACTGCGATCGTGAACTGATCGAAGTGGCCGGCCAATGGGCCGTGCACGCCCTTTAATTTTTTTGAGTAATCGAGTCGATATGAGCACTACCCAAGGACAAACCGTGGCCGCTACCAAAGGCCGTAACGTCGTCGTGGTCGGCACCCAATGGGGTGACGAAGGCAAAGGCAAATTGGTCGATTGGCTGACCGAAACCGCCACTGGTGTGGTGCGCTTTCAAGGCGGCCACAACGCAGGCCACACCTTGGTCATCAACGGCGTGAAAACCGCGTTGCATTTGATTCCTAGCGGCATCATGCGCCCCGGCGTCAAGTGCTACATCGGCAACGGTGTGGTGTTGTCTGCGCCTAAATTGCTTGAAGAAATTGCTGGGCTCGAAAAAGCTGGCGTGGAAGTGCGCTCACGCTTGCGCATCAGCGAAGCTTGCCCACTCATCTTGCCTTACCACGCTGCCATCGACGTGGCCCGTGAAGCCGCCAAAGAAAAGGCTGGCACTGCCAAGATTGGCACCACCGGTCGTGGCATTGGCCCCGCCTACGAAGACAAAATTGCACGCCGTGCTTTGCGCGTGCAAGACTTGAAGCACCCAGAGCGCTTCGCCACCAAACTGCGCGAGAACCTTGAGTTGCACAACCATGTGTTGACCGACATCTTGCACGCACCCGCTGTGGACTACGACACCGTCTACAACGAAGCCATGGCTTACGCCAAAGAAATCTTGCCGATGGTGGCTGACGTGTCACGCGAATTGAACGAAGCTCACAAAGCCGGTGCAAACCTGTTGTTTGAAGGCGCACAAGGCACCTTGCTTGACGTGGACCACGGCACATACCCCTTCGTCACCTCTAGCAACTGCGTGGCCGGTAACGCCGCTGCAGGCGCAGGCGTTGGCCCTGGCATGCTGCACTACATCTTGGGCATCACCAAGGCCTACTGCACACGCGTGGGCGGCGGTCCATTCCCCACCGAACTCGATTGGGAAAAAGAAGGTACACCCGGCTACCACATGTCAATCGTGGGCGCAGAGAAGGGCACGACCACCGGCCGCTCACGCCGATGCGGTTGGTTTGATGCTGCTTTGCTCAAGCGCAGCGCTCAGGTGAACGGCCTCACAGGCTTGTGCATCACCAAGCTCGACGTGCTCGACGGCTTGACCGAATTGCTCTTGTGCGTGGGCTACGAATTGGACGGCGAAAAAATCGACATCTTGCCCATGGGCGCAGACGAGATCGCACGTTGCAAACCCATCTACGAAACCATCCCTGGCTGGACCGACAGCACTGTGGGTGTGACCGATTACAACAAGCTGCCAAAGGCCGCACAGCATTACCTGAACCGCATCGCCGAAACCACTGGCGTGCCCATCCACATGGTGTCGACCAGCCCTGACCGTGACCACACGATCTTGCTGACCCACCCCTACATCGCTTAATTTTTTAAAGGACCAAACCATGTTGACCGAAGACGGCAAACACCTGTACGTGTCTTATGACGAGTACCACAACCTGATTGAAAAACTCGCCATCAAGATTCACCAATCTGGCTGGGAATTCGACACCATCCTGTGCTTGGCCCGTGGCGGCATGCGCCCAGGCGACATCTTGTCGCGCATCTTCGACAAGCCTTTGGCCATCATGTCCACCAGCTCGTACCGCGCTGACGCAGGTACTGTGCAAGGTCACTTGGACATCGCGCGCTTCATCACCACACCCAAAGGCGAAATCGCTGGCCGCGTGTTGTTGGTGGACGACTTGGCTGACACCGGCCACACCTTGAAGGCTGTGGTGGACCAACTCAAAAACAACTACGCACCTATCACTGAATTGCGTACCGCTGTGATTTGGACCAAAGGCGTGTCGGCATTTGCACCTGACTACTCGATGGACTACTTGCCCACGAACCCTTGGATTCACCAACCCTTCGAGCCGTATGACAGCATGCGTCCAGCGGCTTTGTTGGAGAAGTGGAAGGTTTAATCTTTCACTGCGCAAAATTGAAAAGGACTTAGATCGCTCTAAGTCCTTTTTTGTTGTCGGTAGGAATTGCAGCAAAATGCATTTGTGTGATGTGTTTGGCAAGGTTTGAAGTGATGGGATGGAGTTTGCGATGACGGAAAAAATTGTCAGAAGCGTGACGGCTCATTCGGTTGTAACGAGCGAAGTCACCAAAAACGCGGTCAATCCTCGCAACAGCTTCGTAGATCAAGACAAACCCACCCTCGCAGACCCTGCGACTGACATGGATGCGTCCGAAACCAAAGATAAGACGTTGGTCGCGTTTCCAGAAAGCCAATCCATTGAGACAGGGCCAGCACCTTCTTATCCCAGCATCGTCGAGCACTTTGATACACGAAGCGGGTTTGTTGAGGCGAAGAAACACATCCAAGATAACCGCCAAAAATTGACGCTTGAAAATCCCACGGACAACGATCAGTTTGTTGAATCGCTCCACCGGATCGAGGAGCGGATCAGCACGCTTCGACAGAAACATCCGAGGGACAACCATCAAAGCACAGGCCCCGTGCCGCACTTTTCAGACAACATCCAGCCCTTGGATAAGGTGTCATACAAAGACAATATTCTTTTTCGTGAGAAAAAGAACATCGGTACAAATATTCAGTCGGTGAGGGATGGCTTACCGCGCGATGCACCGAGCTTGCCCGCATATAAGCCTTCATCTGAGGAGGGCGAGGCCCTTGCCGCTGCAGACGCTGCGCAGACGACGGATGCTTTGAGCGATGAAGTTAACCTGGATGATGCACAACTCCTGCTCAATGGTGAGCTAGGCTCTTTTGATGAAGACGAACTCAGAGCGAGAGTGAGGAAGATGCAAGAGAAGTTAACGCGTGTGAATCAAACACTCAAAGACATCGAAAACAACAAAGAATCAACTTAAGTCAAAGTATGTCGCGAAGCACAGACCTCATTCACCACGCGTACCTTCCTCCCGCCGAGTTTGAAGCGCCACAAGTGGGTGTGTTCAAAGCCTCAACGGTGATCTTCCCCAATGTGGCTGCCATGCGCACCAGAGAGTGGATGGACAAGTCGGCTTACACCTATGGTTTGCACGGCACACCCACCACGTTCACGCTGGAAGAACGCTTGGCCACGTTAGAGGGCGGCTCGCATTGCATCCTCACGCCCAGCGGTTTGGCGGCAATTGCGCATGTAGATTTTGCTTTGCTCAAAACTGGCGATGAGGTGTTGATTCCGGATAACGCCTACGCGCCCAACAAGTCGTTGGCCGAGGGCGAGTTGGCGCAGTTTGGCATCACGCATCAGGTGTACGACCCGCTGGACGTGAACGACTTAGCCGCGCGCATCACACCGCGCACGCGTTTGGTATGGCTCGAAGCGGCGGGCTCGGTGACGATGGAGTTTCCAGACCTCGTGGCCTTGGTGCAGCTGTGCAAAGCGCGCGGTGTCTTGTGCGCACTCGATAACACATGGGGCGCGGGCTTGGCGTTCAATGCGTTTGACCTCACACCAGGGCAGGGGCAGCTGGGAGTAGATCTGACCATCCATGCGCTCACCAAATACCCCAGTGGCGGCGGTGATGTGCTGATGGGCAGCATCGTCACGCGCAGCGATGAGTTAGCGCGTGTGTTGAAACTCACGCACATGCGTTTGGGTACGGGTGTGGGCGCGAACGATGCAGAGATGGTGTTGCGCTCATTGGCCAGTATGCCGCTGCGCTACAAGGCGCAAGACATGGCTGCACGTACCTTGGCTGCATGGTGCGCTTCGCAACCTGCGTTTAGCCAAGTGTTGCATCCTGCGCTGACCAGTTCACCTGGCCACGAGCATTGGCAGCAACTTTGTACCACGCCTCAAGAACCTGATGGTCTGGCTGCGGGGATTTTTAGTGTGGTGATGGATGCGCGTTTCCCCGCTCACCAAGTGGATGCGTTTTGCGATAGCCTGAAGCTGTTCAAGATCGGGTACAGCTGGGGCGGGCCCATGAGTCTGGTGATGCCCTACAACATGGCCTCTAGCCGACAACGTCCGACCGAACACATGCAGCGTGGAAGGGTGGTGCGTTTTTGTATTGGTCTTGAAGACGTGAACGATTTACAAAGAGACATCTTGCAAGCGCTCAATAAAGCCAACTTGCAAACATAAATCACAAGAAGGGGTGTACATGCAGCAACTGGTACCTGATGAGAATCATGATCGCATCGCAATCAACCCCATTCGTTTCAGCGATCCATTCTTATAGCTTTGGATGGGACAGCGTGACATGGCATCACA
>ERZ1034365.1229-NODE-1229-length-13310-cov-2.748885_pt1 | contig 13310 bp, 12 predicted proteins | sample MGYA00520615_ERZ1034365 | MGnify/ENA primary metagenome ERZ1034365 (study PRJEB33736, sample SAMEA104284505) | Azolla filiculoides | biome: Urban; feature: Water surface; material: Ditch water | place: Netherlands | collected 2015-10-28 | depth 0-0.1 m ... | reverse complement strand
GAAGCTTTATCAAACATCAAAAAATCGAAAGGCATTGATTTGGATATCGACGCCATTCCGATTGACGATGCAACAACATACGAACTTTTCAGTAAAGGCTTGACTGTCGGAACATTCCAGTTCGAGTCGGCCGGTATGCAAAAGCACTTACAGGCTTTGCAACCCACTCAGTTCGAAGACCTGATTGCGATGAATGCCCTTTATCGCCCGGGTCCGATGCAGTATATTCCGCAGTTTATCAATCGTAAACACGGTCGCGAAAAGATTGACTATCCGTTTCCGATTATGGAGAAACGTTTGAATGATACCTATGGAATCACCGTGTATCAGGAACAGGTCATGCTCCTGAGTCGTGATTTGGCCGGCTTTACGCGCGGTCAGTCCGACGAGCTGCGTAAGGCGATGGGTAAAAAGCTGGTCGACAAAATGGAGGCACTGAAGGTGAAGTTTATGGCCGGTTGCGAAAAAAACGGTTTCGGACCTAAAGATAAGCTGGAACAAATATGGAGCGACTGGGCTGAATTTGCTAAATATGCTTTCAACAAGTCGCACGCCACCTGTTATTCGTGGATTGCTTACCAAACAGCCTACCTCAAAGCCAATTTTCCGGCTGAGTTTATGGCTGCCAACTTAACGCGCAACAAGGATGAGATCACGGAAGTTGGTAAATTCATGGATGAGTGTAAAAACCTCGGCATGAGTGTTATGGGCCCCGATGTGAATGAAAGTGACCTGACTTTTACCGTAAACAAAGATGGAAACATTCGTTTTGGGCTTGGCGGTGTAAAAGGTGTGGGCGAAAGTGCGGTAATTGCCATTGTAGAAGAGCGCAAAAAGAACGGACGATACAAAAGTGTTTTTGATTTTATTGAGCGCGTAAACCTGACTGCCTGTAACAAAAGAACGGTGGAAAGTTTAGCGCTTTGTGGTGCTTTTGATGAATTTACGGATATCAAGCGTGAGCAATTTTTTGTTGAAAACAGCAAAGGTGAACTTGTGCTCGAAGCCATTATGCGTTATGGAAACAAATTCCAAACGGATTCGGCCATGAGCAAAAACTCGCTCTTTGGCGATGGCGATGCGGTGGATATTGCCAAACCGGAAACTCCGTATGCTCCAGAGTGGTCGCCGCTCGAAAGGCTGAATAAAGAACGCGATCTGATTGGAATGTACCTGTCAGCTCATCCGCTCGATGAGTTTGAACTCGAAATAAATTACATTTGTAATACCACCACCTCCGATTTGAAAGACCTCAATGCTTTGCAGGGGAAACAACTTCGCATTGGCGGTATGGTTACCAATCTACGTCACGGCACATCCAAAGCAGGAAATCCTTATGGTATTCTTACAATTGAAGACTATGTCGGAGCCCATGAGTTTGCTTTGTTTGGCAATAATTATGTGGAATACAGCAAGTATATGATCAAAGATTTGTATCTCTATATCAATGCCGTTGTGCAGGAAAGAGGTGCCGATTTTAAGTTCAAGAAGCCATCAGACCCTAATCTACCGAAAGAACTTGAACTAAAGATTCAGAAAATTGATCTTTTCAGAGATATAAAAGATAAACTGATTGACAAGCTCACACTTACTATACCTTTGCAGCAGCTCGACGATGAGTTTGCTACCGAAATTTCAGACCTGGTGTTGCAGAACAAAGGAAGTGTAAATATCTATATACATGTGGTGGACGAAAATTCGCCCAACAAAATAAAACTATTTTCGCGTCAGCACAGGTTGAAGATAGATACCGATGTTTACCGAAGACTGAAGCGTGCCCGCGAAGCCGGACTGCTTGAATTTCAGGTAAATTGATAGTGATAGAAATTATCAATACAGGTATAATATTTTTCTGAAAACAATTTAGTGTTACGACTGTTTTTATACACGAAACACTTTTAGAAAATATTAGGATGAAATTCTCAGAATTACTTTGTATTTTTGGGCTTTCAAATTTTAAAATCGAAAATTATTAATTATAAAAAAATATCGTAATGGCATTAGAAATAACAGATGGAAACATCAAAGAAATTATCAACAGCGGAAAACCTGTTGTAGTTGATTTTTGGGCAGAGTGGTGTGGACCATGTCGTATGGTTGGACCAATCGTTGAAGAACTTGCTAAGGAGTTCGAAGGACAGGTTATTATCGGAAAAATGGATGTGGATGAAAACGTTGAAACTCCCAATGAGTACGGAATCCGCAATATCCCGACTATTCTTTTCTTTAAAGATGGTCAGGTAGTTGACAAACAAATTGGTGCAACTCAGAAAGCTGTTCTTACAGCTAAAGTTCAGGCTTTACTATAGTAGAATCATTTTATTCTTAAAAAGCACAACAGCATAATAATTGGCTGTTGTGTTTTTTTGTATGTAAAAAGTGGTGGTTAAATTAAAATAAGTATATTTGCAACATTAAAAACTATTGTCAATATGAAGCGTATATTTTTTTTCCTTTTTATAAGCCTGACGCTTATTGCCTGCAAAAATCAGTTATCGGACGATGAAGAGTTGAATCAATATGTAAATGAATGGGTTTATCAAAATATGTCGATGCTTTATTACTGGAACACAACCCTTCCGGTTTATAAAAGTACAACTCAGAACCCGGAATTATATTTCGAAACTTTAAAAAACAAGGACGATAGATTCTCTGCTATCTTTGATAATTACGAAGATATATTGAATCGACTGAATGGTGTAAGTTCTTCTGACGTTGGTTTTGAATTTCAGTTATATCGGGAAAGTAATGCCAATAATAACGTTATCGGTATTGTGTTGTATGTAAAAACCGGAACTGCTGCACAAAGTATGGGCATCAAGCGGGGTGATATTTTCCGAAAAATTAATGGTACGCAAATTACTATTGATAACTATAGCAGTCTGCTTAATTCATTCTATGATGTAACTGCAACAGTGAAAGTCACTTTTACGGATTATGTAAGTTACGTTTTTTATGATGAACCGGCGATAACGATAAACAAAGCTGTTGACTATAAAGAAGATCCTGTTTATTTAGATACCGTTTATACAGTTCAGAACAAGAAAATCGGATATTTGGTTTATAACTTTTTTACCAACGATGCGGGAGATGGATCTTTGCAGTATGATTTGGAATTAAACAGCGTTGTAGAAAAGTTTAAACAGGAAAATATTAAAGAATTGGTGGTTGACTTGCGCTATAATAGTGGTGGTATGATGTCATCGGCCATTCGTTTAGCGAGTATGCTGGTGCCAAATTTAGCATCGGAAAAGGTATTTGTTTATACAGAGTATAATAACAACTATACAGACTACTTTAATAGTGCTGAGTTTAAGAAAGATTATCCTGGTGAGAATCCTTTTATGGATAACTTTTCAACCACAATAATGAATCAGACTGTTCAAAATGTGGGTAATAACTTACAGCGCATTTTCTTCATTACAGGCAAAAATACGGCTTCGGCCAGTGAAATGGTTATTAACGGACTAAAGCCATTTTTGCCATGTGTGCTTATTGGTGATACTACTGTGGGTAAAAACGTTGGCTCAACATTGGTACATGATGAAGATAATGTGAAGAATCAATGGGCATTTATGCCAATTATACTGAAATACTTCAACAAAGATCACCAAAGTAATTTTACGCAGGGTTTTGCTCCTGATTTCAAGATTGAAGATGATTATACTTACCAATTGGGTGATTTGCGTGAAGCCTTGTTGGCAAAAGCTATTACAGAAATTGCAGGCAGTCAGAATATTCCTGTAAAGATTGTTAAAAAGGGGTTTGACCAGCTAAATTCAAGGGTTGCTTTCAAAACAAGAGAGCAGGGCTTGTTTGTGCAAAAGAAATCAATCAGCATGTATCTGAAGTGATAGTTAATCAGCAAAACATGTTGTCAGAGTTTTAAATAATAATCTTTTGCGAGTTCCGTAAATTCTTTGCTATATTGGTGCCTTTCCGTAGTTTCTATTTCCAGTTTGGAAGTAGCGGTTTCAATGTCAGCAAAACCAAATTCAAGCAGTAGTCTTTTGGCTTCTGCATTGGGTTTGGGATGCACATAAACCATTTTATGACAATTAACTCCAGCCTTTTTCGCGAATTCCACACATTCAAGTCCTTCGTTTGCCGGTAAAATTAAACAAATGCGTCCATCTGGCGACAGCATTTTTCTAGCTATCAGTATAAGGTCAGCATGACTCAACGTATCAGTATGACGAGCTGTTGAGCGGTTTTCGTCAGGATTTTTGAGTGAGTTGATAAAATACGGCGGATTCGAAACTATCAAATCAAATTTATCGCTTGTCTGTTTTGCAAAATCCTGCAGTGAAACTTCTTTAACGGCTATTCTTTCCTTCCATGGAGAACTTTCAATATTCTCATTTGCCTGCAAAATGGCATTCGGTTCTATATCAATGGCCGTAATAAGTGCTTGTGAGCGTTGCGCCAGCATCAAAGCAATCAGTCCACTGCCGGTGCCAATATCAAGTATGGAAGAGGCGTTCTCCGCATGACTCCATGCACCTAAAAGCACACCATCGATACCCACTTTCATGGCGCAACGATGGTGATAAACTGTAAATTTTTTGAAGCTGAAATATGGATTAGGCATGAATTTTATCTTCTGTTTGTAGTTGAAGAGCCTGATGAACTGCGTGTACCGGAACCATCTGACGAACCAGAACTTCTTGTTGGTGCAGTCGATCCGGAGTTACCACCCGAAGAGCCCGGGCTTGAACTTCTTGAACTACTACTTGTTGCTGGTGTGACTTGATTTCGGGCGGCCGGAGCACTTTGTTGTGTTTGAGGACTCGATGTTCTGGGTTGAGCTGCCGTTGGGTTCTGTCGAACTGTTCCTTCTCTATATATAGGTTGTTGCGTTCTTCTTATTTCAGTGGCTGAATTGTTTGGTCTGTTATCACGTCTTACATTTGGATTGGCTTGCTGATCCCGAGATATTTGTTGGGTGCGGGCATCAGTTGCAGGTCTGAATCCTGAAGGATTTACAGGTAAATTCCGGTTTCCAGACGGAGTTTGAAATGATGCACGTTCGTATCGTTTATTTTGTAACTGTGTGTACTGACTTGGATTTAGAATTTTTTTCAGTTCGGCTTCCTTGTCTTTTATACGCTGCAAAGCGTCGCTTCTGGTGTTTGATGCTTTACGGGCACGGGCGTATTTTAGGTTAATCTCGTGTATCTGACGAGTTTGTTCGGCAGTTAAGTCAAGTTCCTGTTGTAGCTTTTCGGTTTGTTTGGCAGCTTCCTGTTCCGGGGTACGTTCGGGTGCAGTATTGTTATCCTGACTATATACAGCTATATTCAGTGCAAGGGTTGCAAATATTAATAATATAATTTTCAGGATTTTCATTTATTGTTTTGCGATAGTCGCAGGGTGAAATCATCAATGATTGTGCCAAAGTAAAGATAACCATCAGACTTTATTGTCATTAATACACAATAAACTACAAATATAGCTGTTTTTTGAAAAACATATTCTATCGGGGAAGCTTAATACAAAAAATTCCTACCTTTGTATTGATTGTTTGAAAAAAGTCAGCAGTTGAAACTCTATAAAAGCACTACTTTATGTCCCGTTTTATAAAAAAGAAAAAAGAAGATATTGGGTTATCGCCTTATGCGTTGGTTTTTCGGGGTCAGAAGAAAACTGAGAAAGCCTTGCTACGTGTAATGGATTTTGATTTAGACGAAGTTCGTGAGTATGAAGTAAAATCTGTTGAGCAATTAAAAAGTCTGAAGAACCGAAAAAATTTGAGTTGGCTTAATATTGATGGATTGCATGATGTTGCACGTATGGAAGAGTTAGCCGGAGTTTTTGATATTCCGGTCAATATCCTTTCTGATATTATGAATCCTTCATTGAGGCCCAAAGTGCAGGAGTTCGATAATGGTATTTTTGCTACAATTAAAATGCTTCAATATAACGAGAGCAAAGACCAATTGTCGGTTGAAAATTTAAGTTTGCTTGTGCTTGATCATGTGTTGATCTCGTTTCAGGAGCAACCGGCTACGGTATTCGATCCTATTCGTGAACGTATACGTAAACATAAAAACAAGATACGTACTTCTGGGGCAGATTATCTCAATTTTGCTTTGCTTGATGTTGTTGTGGATAATTATATTTATGTCATAGGGTTATTAGGTGAAAGAATTGAAGGTCTCGAAGAGCGTATGACTGCCGATCCGGATAAGAACCTGTTGGAAGAAGTCAACAGATTTAAAGGAGAAATGAACTTCTTGCGGAAAAACATCAAGCCAGCAAAAGAAATGATTCTTACGCTGGCTAAAATGGAAACAGAGATGATTCGCAGTGAGAACAGAATACATTATAAAGAATTGCAGGATAATATCAATGAAGCTACTGAACTTTCTGACAGCTATCGAGAAATTTTGTATGATCAGATTACCATGTATCACACCATGATGAGTACCAAATTGAATGATATTATGCGCGTGCTCACCGTTTACTCGGTTATTTTTATTCCACTTACTTTTATTGTCGGCGTGTATGGTACAAACTTCGAAAACCTGCCTGAGATCAGGTGGCAATACGGTTATTTTGCCATGTGGGGCGTAATGCTTGTGTTAGTGGCTGTTATGCTTTGGTATTTTAAACGTAAAAAATGGTTTTGAAATTTAATCGATTTAAATATTGGCAAAAATACTTTGTTGCGTTTAAATCTATTATGCTATTGTTTTTTTCTATAAACAAAAGGCCTTTGAGCTTGTTATGTTTTGAACAAAAGTTTACTCAAAATGAAAAAAAATAATATAGAAAACCAGATATTGGTTATTTTCGGGTCGAATGGCGATTTGTGTAAACGCAAGTTGCTGCCTGCCGTTTTTCAATTATTTCTGGATAATCTACTGCCAGAAAATTTTGTTGTGCTTGGAGCCGGAAGTCAGGAGAAGGACGAAGAGGCATACCGCATTGATGTGCGTGAAACGCTGAACGTTTTTGCGAAAAAATCGGTAACTGAAAATGCTGAGAAACTGAATGCTTTTATTGGCAAGGTTTATTATAAAAAGGTAAATAACCAAAATGAGGATGATTTTGGTGCGCTGAAGGAATATATTGATAGCCTTTCAAGCACTTTGTCGTTGCCTCAGAATATTGTATATTATTTTTCTATTCCACCGTTTTTGTACGAAGTGGTAGCTGCCAATCTGGTAAAATTCGGTTTGAATACCGAGGACAATGGCTGGAAGCGAATTATTGTTGAGAAACCTTTTGGATATAGTTACGATACGGCTATTGATTTGGATAAAAAGTTGCACAGTGGATTTCACGAAGATCAGATTTATCGTATTGACCATTATTTGGGTAAGGAAACTGTGCAAAATATCATGGTTACGCGTTTTTCAAACGGTTTTTTTGAACCGATCTGGAATCGAAAATATGTTGACCGTGTAGAAATTACAGCATCTGAGAAAATTGGGGTGGGAAATCGTGGCGGTTATTACGACACTTCCGGTGCTATGCGCGATATGATACAAAATCACTTGTTGCAGGTTTTAGCAGTAGTTGCTATGGAGCCGCCTGCTGTTTTCGATTCCGACTCAATCCGTAACGAAACGGTGAAAGTGCTTCAGGCGCTTCGTCCGATAAAAGGCAATGAAGTGGCTGATTATGTTGTTCGTGGTCAGTATGTTTCGGGTCAGGTGGGCGAGGAAGTGCAAAAAGGTTACCGTCAGGAAACGGGAGTTGCACCAAATTCCAAAACCGAAACTTTTGTGGCACTTAAACTGCATCTTGATAACTGGCGTTGGGGCGAAGTCCCGTTTTATATTCGCACAGGGAAACAATTGCCGGAGCGTGTAACAGAGGTGGTTATACATTTAAAACCTGCCCCACATCAACTTTTCAAGCAACTTTGTTTGACAGAGCCGAATAATATGATAATTTTGCGCATTCATCCGGATGCGGGTGTGGCGGTAGATTTTGGGATGAAAATTCCGGGTGCTGGCTTCAAAGTGCAAAATGTAAATATGGCTTTCCATTATTCCGATTTGGCTGAGAAAAAAATATCAGAGGCTTATGAACGACTTCTATTGGATTGTATGACAGGTGATTCCACCTTGTATGCACGTGCTGATGCCGTTAAAGCCAGTTGGAAATTTGTGGATCCCATACTTCAGGAGTGGAAAAACAACCCTGAAATTCCGTTGTACTTTTACGAAGCAGGAACATGGGGGCCAAACGAATCGAATACATTGTTTGGCGATAAATATGTAAAATGGCGTCAACCATTTGAAAAATTTAAAACAGAATAACTCATTAATATTAAAAGAGCTTTTACAAAGTTCAATACTTTGTAAAAGCTCTTTTAAATTAGGGAATGACACAATAAAACTAATATATTTCATGAATCACAAACTTCACATTTACGAAAATGCGGAAAGCGTTTCACGTGCTGTTGCGGAATTGATAAAAGACAAAGCGGTTTCAAAAGCGTCGGAATCGAAAAAGTTGAACATTGCAGTTTCGGGAGGAAGCACTCCCAAACAGTTATTTAAATTGCTTGCTGAAGAGTATGAACAAATAATTCCGTGGAAAACGGTACGACTTTTCTGGGTCGATGAGCGTTGCGTAGAACCAACGCATCCTGAAAGTAATTTCGGAATGACTTATGATGCATTGTTGCAAAACTCATTTATTCCCGGTGAGAATATTTATCGTATATTGGGTGAAGAAATTCCTGATAATGAAGCTAAAAGATATCAGAAATTACTCAGAAATGAATTGCCGGCGAAAGATGGTTTTCCTGTGTTTGATCTTATTTTACTTGGCATGGGCGATGACGGACATACAGCCTCTATTTTTCCCAATGACATGAATTTGCTTGATTCTGAATTCTCAGTAGGGGTTGGAGTGCATCCTGTGAGCGGACAAAAACGCATTACTTTAACCGGAACCACAATCAACAATGCCAAACAGCTTGTTTTTCTGATTACCGGCGAAAATAAAGCTGAAATTATAAAACAAATCATTAAACAAGAACAAATTGCAGCTAAATATCCTGCGTCGCATGTGCATGATGCTGCGGGTAATGCCGATTTTTATCTAGATCAGGCTGCTGCTTCAAAATTATAAAATCTCACTATTCAGAATCAATTTATTGTTTCCGTTGTGAGCCAATAAAGAATGAATTTACAACAACACCTGAACGATTTTTACGTTCAATACAACATTCCTGAAAACGGAGGCGAGGACGATAAGACTTTTGAAGTCCCGCTTCCGGTTTTTAAATTGATATTGCCCAATTTTTCGTGGCGCAAAAAGATGCTGTACGTGCACGATTTAGAGCACATTCTGAATCAGCAGGATACAACGTGGAGAGGTGAAATTTTCATTGCTTCGTGGGAAATTGCGACCGGATTCTGGAAGTATTTTCCTATTTGTATTTTTCCGCTCTGGACTATGGGTTGGGGGCTGTGGAAACATCCTTCCTCTGTAATGAATGGCTTTAGAAAGGGAAGCTGTGATTTTGGGATTGCCAATCTTGTAATACCCAAAACTCAATTGCTAACAATGAATCTGGAGCAATTACGTGAACTTACTGAAAGTAAAGCAACCCCATCAACGTTGTTTTTTATATTCAAACTGATTAGTTTTGTATCAATTAGCCAGTTGGTATTTCTGTCTCCGTTCATTTTTAGTATTCTGTTATTAAGCTTACTTTTCTGAATGTAGTTTTCCCGATATTTTTGTACTTTTGAGGACTATAATTAATTCTCAAAATCATATCAAAATAGCATATCAATGAAAATTAAATTATTAGTAGCGGTTTCTTTCCTGCTTTTTATCAATTCATTTATTTTTGCCCAAAAAGGACAAACTTCTTTCACAACTTCAGACGCTACGAACTGGGTGTATGTAATCAATAATAAAACACTTGAGCCGGCTGCGCTTTTTGCTATGGACAGTGGTGTCTTGAAAATATCGGATGTTTCAGCAGGCTACCTTCGTACAAAAAAAACATACAAGAACTTTACGCTTACTGTTGAATGGCGCTGGACGAAAGTTGCAGCTAATAGTGGTGTGTTGATTCATATTCAGCCTAATGATACCGTTTGGCCTAAGTGTTTTCAGGTACAGCAAAAAGCTGAAGCGGCTGGTGATATTATTTGTATGAATGGACTTTGGGCTAATGAATGTGCCGATAAAGTGAAATTTACAGTACCCAAAATGAACCCTTCCAACGAAAAACCATTGGGTGAATGGAATGCAATGAAGATAATAAGCAAAAATGGAACGTTGGAAGTGTATATTAACGGAGAATTGCAGAATAAAATAACAGGCATGACCGCTAAAAAAGGCTTTATTGGGTTTCAGGCGGAAGGCAAGCCCATGGAATTCAGAAGTTTGAAAATAAAATAAAGAAATGATTTACAAAGGAGTAGTTTTCGATTTTAACGGCACTTTGGTGTGGGATACCCCTTACCATAATCAGGCATTTGATATTTTTTTGGAGAAGCACAACATCCAGCTTACCGACGACGAAAAGACGATTAAAATTCACGGAAAAACAAATCCCGATATTATGCGTGGTATTTTTGAACGTGAGTTGACTGATAAAGAGATTGTAGATTTCAGCATTGAGAAAGAAAGTATTTACCAGCAACTTATCATGAATGATTTGCATTTTGCTGATGGAGTGGTTGAGTTATTTGATTTTTTGAAACAACACGAAATTCCATTTACTATTGCCACTTCGTCCGATTTCTTCAATGTGGATTTTTATTTTCGCGAAATGAATCTGGCGCGTTGGTTTACGCCTGAGAATGTGGTTTACAATGATGGAACGCTCAAAGGGAAACCAGAACCTGATATTTTTCTGAGAGCTGCTGCCCGACTCAAACTTTCACCTTCTGAGCTTGTTATTTTTGAGGATTCGAAAGCAGGAATTCTGGCTGCCGAGAGAGCAGGAGCGGGGAAAATCTATATCGTTGATTCCATAAAAGATGATGATTTAAAAGCTTTCGGTCACGAGATTATTAATCATTTCAACGAGGTAAATGAAACCCTTTTTCTATAAAAATGAAAGCCGACCAGAACAGTCGGCTTTCATTTTATTCCGCAAATTTGATAAAAATTCTGAACACCTTGGCAGGGTCTTTAGCCCAGAACTCCAAAGCTTGCTGTGCTTCTTCTGCACTAAAAATACCGCTTATCAGCTCTTCTACAGGACAAGTTCCACGTTTCATGTATTCCATCACGGCACGGAAATCTTCGGGCATGGCGTTTCGTGAGCCACGTATGTCGAGTTCCTTTTGCACAAAGTATTTGGTTTCGAAAGCAATTTCTGTTTTGGCATAACCTATACAAACAACTCTTCCTGTAAATGCTACTTCGTTGATTGCGGTAATATAGGTTTGAGGAGCTCCTACAGCTTCTATTACCACATCAGGTCCAAATCCGTTGGTATATTCTCTCAGTTTGTCGCTTAAATTTTCCGTTTTGGAATTAATGGTATGCACCGCTCCAAGCCGTTTGGCTAAAGTAAGTTTGGTGTCGTCCATATCTACTGCAATCACTTTTGCTCCGCGCAAAGCAGCACGAACAATAGCGCCTACACCAATCATTCCACAGCCAATAACCATTACAATGTCCAGATCAGTTACCTGTCCGCGTGATACAGCGTGAAAACCTACACTCATTGGCTCAACTAACGCAAAGTCGCGGGTGGTAATAGCATCATCGGCTAATACTTTTGTCCAGGGTACGCTCACATATTCGCACATAGCACCATGGCGTTGCACTCCAAAAGTCTGGTTGAACTGACAAGAGTTGGGACGACCGTTTCGACACGATGGGCATTTGCCACAAGCAGTGTACGGATTAATAGTACAAGCCATACCCGGTTTTAGGTGCTCAGGCACATTCTCACCAACGGCTTCGATAGAAGCACCAATTTCATGACCTGGAATAACGGGTAGCTTTACCATGGGGTTTTTCCCCAAAAATGTATTTAAGTCGGAACCGCAGTATCCTACATAATGTATTTTTACTAAAACTTCGTCGGCACTAATGTCCGGTTTCTCAAGTTGAACCAGCGACACTTTGCCGGGTTCTGTTATTTGTACAGCTTTCATATTTTCTTTTGTTATTTACTTCGTGATATTTGTGCTTCGCACGTTATTTGCTTCGCGATATTATGCTACGCATGTTATTACACTTCGTTGATATTTGCTTCGCGTTATTTACAGCTTCAGCAATTAATAACACCCGAAGGGCAAGTAACTATTAATAATGCAAAGCGAATAACGGCGAAGCCTACTAACTATTTTATTTTATACGCTTTTGCAGCATTTTCGCCTAATATCATGGCTTGTTCTTTATCAGTAAATGTTGAAATATAGTCGATAACCACCTGCATTACCTGACTATATTTTCCTGCCACAAGACACACCGGCCAATCAGAGCCAATCAATATCCGTTCCGAACCAAAAGCTTCCATAACAACATCCAGATAAGGTCTTATGTTTTCAGGTTTCCATTTACTCCAATCGGCTTCGGTCACCATACCCGATACTTTGCAATAGACGTTCGGGAATTGAGCCAGTGCTTTGATTTCTTCTTTCCATGGTGAAACAATTCCGTCTTTGATTAATGGCTTGGCAATATGATCGACCACAAAAGTTTGTTTCTCCGAAAATTGTTTTACAAACTGAATGGCGTTTGTCAAATGCGTTGGAAAAATCAAAATATCATACGCCAGATTGTATTTCTCGAGCAGTTTTACCCCACGAATAAACTCCGGTCTGAGCATAAAATCAACATCTTCTTCGTCGTGAATAACATGACGTACACCAACGGCTTTTGGGTGTTTGGCAAAAGCCGCAATTTGCTCTTCGACTTGTTCTGATCGCAAATCGAGCCAACCTACAACGCCTTTTATGTGCGGATGCTCGTCGGCAAGTTGCAGCAACCAACAGGTTTCTTCGAGCGACTGACGGGCTTGCACTGCCACTGAACCATCAAAGTCGATGCTTTTAAGTTCAGGAAGAAGGTCGATAGGTAAAAAATCGTGTTTAATGACCGACATATTTTCGCCCATCCACCCATAGTCTGCCGTGTTGAAGTGCCAGTAGTGCTGATGACTGTCTATCTTCATTTATAATCAAGTTTATAAATTCGTTCCATAAGTTGCCACTTCTCATCGGCAGTAGCATTCTCCGAAGTGTTTTGAAAACGTGCCATGTGTTTTTCCCACTCACTTTGGCGGGGTTTGGTGGCCAGCACTTTCATGGCCTCGTCGTGATTAAAATCAGGCACGGTATCCATTATCATAAATAGTTTTGTGCCGT